>ENA-USUG01006131-USUG01006131.1-human-gut-metagenome-genome-assembly--contig:-NODE-6131-length-12907-cov-25.483398_pt1 | contig 12907 bp, 7 predicted proteins | sample MGYA00250059_ERZ773394 | MGnify/ENA primary metagenome ERZ773394 (study PRJEB29103, sample SAMN06111957) | human gut metagenome | biome: human gut; feature: ankylosing spondylitis patient; material... | reverse complement strand
GGCTTCCAGACTTTTCGATTGCCGCAGCATAATGACAAACTCGCTGTTGGAAAGCAGCGCATACGCCACGGGGTTATTGATAACGATAACGTCGCTATCAGAGTTTAGGTTGGTATGTACCGCAAAGATAGCCAGCACCTCCGGCCAGTAGCTTGCCCATGCGTGACCGTCCTCGTAGTCGTAGGTGATGGTGGTTTCGCTGCACTCCGGGTGGGCGGATACGATTTCATTGATGGCCGCGCCGAAACGGTGACGGAAAAGTCGGTGTTTCGCCGCAGTATCGCCTTCCAGCGCTGCGTAATCCCTGCCACCGGCTTTTATGAATGGGACGCCGCCAAGCACAAATACAAGAACAAGCTCCAACACTCAATAGCCTTTGCAAAAAATTACAAGCCCGCCCTTTTTTGCAGCGGCAGCCAGCCCTTGCATTTATTGTCGATATCTTGACTGTAATGGAAGAACTGTGATACAGTTAGAGAGAAAAGGGAGTGCTTTATGGATGTTTTTCCATGCTGCGAACAGCTGCACACACTCTGCCCGGTGCCGTTGGACTTCTGCAACCGCGTGGTGGATACCAAAAAGGCGGCGCACAGAGCGCCGTCATCAAAAACTGCCTGCAGTATATTTCCACCCATCTGCACGAGGAACTGCGTTTAGAGGAGCTGGCGCACGAATGCGGGCTGCGCAGCCGCAGCAGTACCGCGATAACCCGCACGGCGCATACGAATCGCAGGAAGGAGGGGGACACGATGGTCAGTGACGGGGATTTTTATCGCCAATATCTGAACGGTGATGACGCAGGGCTGGAGGCCCTGATGGAAAAATACGGCGATCCTCTGACTGTGTACCTAGACGGCTACCTGCACGACATACACGAGGCGGAGGAACTGATGCTGGATGTGTTCGCCTATCTGTTCACGAAAAAGCCCCGCATCCGGGAAGGCGGCTTCAAGGCGTATTTATATAAGGCGGCGCGGCACATGGCGCTGCGCCATAAAAGCAAACGAAAGCTGATGTTCAGCCTGGATGCGCTGACCGACGAACCGGACGGGCAGCTGCTGGCGGAGGAGGTCATCGGCACGGTGGAGCGCAACCGCATCCTGCATGGCTGTATGGGTGAAATGAACCCGGACTATCGGGAGGTTTTGTATCTGACCTATTTTGAGGGGATGAGCTACGCGCAGGCGGCGGAGGTCACGGGAAAAACCGTGAAGCAGATCACCAATCTGGTGTATCGCGGAAAAGAGAGCTTGCGCAAACTATTGGAACGGGAGGGAATCACAAATGCGGAGCCATGAAGAGCGCTTTGCGGAAACAAAGCGGCGCATCGCCGCGAGACAGCGCAGGGAACAGCGGCGACGCAGTACGATCACCACACTTTCTGCGGCGGCGTGCCTTGTGCTGATCGTGGGTGTGTCGTTTGCCATGCCCGGTATGGTTGCGGGGGTCCGCCCCGGCGATTTCGCGGGCTATGAAACCGCTGCCAGTATGTATGGCGGCGGCGCGGCGTTGGGGTATATTGTCATCGGGCTTTTGTCCTTTCTTTTGGGCGTGTGCGTGACTGTTCTGTGCTTCCGGCTTCGGCAGATAAATCGGGAGGACAGTCAGGATAGGGAAGACGAGGGGCGGCATGGAGCTGATTGAGAACCTGTTGCAATTATTGACCACGTTCGTCGGCGCACTGCTTTCGGGCATATCCTACCGGAAAAGCGGACGACAGGCATATTTCCTGCTGCTGTGCTTCTACGGCTGCTTTGCCCTTGGCGCGCTCTACTGGACGCTGTATCTGCTGCTGTTCGATACCACGCCCCGGGTCTTTTATGTCTCGGAGTTCGGCTGGGTGGCCAGCGTAATTTTCCTGCACATTTTGCAGGCCTCGCTGGCCGGAACAGAGGAACGCGGCTTCCGCTGCCGCAGGGCCTGGCTTGCGCCTGTGTTCGGCGTGCCGCTGCTGGCGTTCTACTGCACCTTCGGGGACATCCTCTCCAACCTGATCTGGTGCGGCATGATGGTATGGCTCTCCTTCTGCGCCATTCGCGGGCTTGTCTATGCGAAAACGCAGACAGGCGCGGCGCGGAATATGCGGTACTTCCACATCGGCGTGCTGTGCTTTGCGTTCTCGGAGTACCTGCTTTGGACGGTGGGCTGCTTCTGGCCGAACACCTCCCCGGACAGCCCCGCCTTCTGGTGCGATATGCTGCTGACGTTTGCCATTCTGGGGCTGCTGCCCGCCACGAGAAAGGCGGTGGAAGCATGACCTACATCGAAAATATCTTCCTCTGCATGGTGTCTCCCCTGCTGGTGGCCGCTTTGTGCATGGGCAGACGGCAGCTTCGCTTTTTTGTGTTCTGTATCGCCGGAATGGGCGTGTGTCTGCTTTCAGCCTATATCAACACCTTTCTCGCGGCGGTCTGTCATGCAGACGCCCTTGCCGCCACGGCAGAAATCGCACCTGTGGTGGAGGAAATCATGAAGTTGCTGCCGCTGGCATTCTACTTGCTGGTGTTTGAGCCGGAGAGCGAGAAAATCAAGCCCGCCGCCGTCACAGTCGCGCTCGCCTTTGCCACCTTTGAAAACGTGTGCTACCTCATCCAAAACGGCGCCGACCGATTCTCGTTCATCTTTTTTCGGGGCTTCGGCACGGGTGCTATGCACGTTTTGTGCGGTATTATTGTGGGCGCCGGGCTTGCCTACTCATGGCAGCGGACATGGCTGAAGATTGCCGGAACCTGCGGGCTGCTGGGCGCGGCGATCACCCTGCACGCCATCTACAACCTGCTGATTGCCTACGGCGGTGCAGCGCAGTACATCGCCTACGCCCTGCCGGTGCTGCTGGTAACGGCGGGAAAGCTGTCTGCAATTCGCATATCACGGAAGAAATAACCGAATATCCGCTTCTTAGGAGCCGCCTTTGGGCGGCTCTTAATTTTTTTGTAAATTTTTGCATTTTGGGTGAGAGTTTTCCCGAATTTTTGTACCTATATAGGTGAAAGAACTTTTCACGCTTAGGCAATACCGGAAAGGAGGCTTCCCCGATATGTATGATACCGCAAGACGGGTCGAGCTTGTCAAAAGGCAGATACGCAAAAACACCCGACGAAGGCAGAAACGCGGCATCGGCAGGCTGAGCGCTGTATGTATGCTGTTGTTTGCGGTGCTGCTGCAGACAGCGGACAGGGTCATCGGGCAGGGACAGACCGATGCCGGGGGCGGCTTCGGTGCGATGCTGCTGCGGGAGGACGCGGGCGGCTATGTGCTGGTGGGTGTTGTGTCCTTTGCCGCGGCAGCGGCGATCACCGCGCTGTGCTTCCGGCTCAGAATCAGGGAAAACCAGAAAAAAGACGGGACGGACAAGCCCGACCCGCAAGAACAGGAGGAGAAAAGCCAATGAAGAAACGAATACTTAGCATCCTGCTTCTATGCTGCATGGTGCTGACGCTGCTGCCGACAGCGGCCTTCGCGGCGGGTGAAATCGACGAGCAGTTCACCCTTGCCCCCGGCGGCACCTATTACTTTGACCTCTCGGCAATGGGCATCCCCGGCACGGTGAACGATGCTCTGCCGGACAAAACAATGCGCTATGTCCCCTTTACCTATGCTGGGACAGTGGACTCCTACAAGCTCACGTCGGAGATGGCAACCACAGAGGAGTATGCACAGCAGAGAAAATATGCCCACAGCCTGTTTGTGGCGGACTATACCGTAACGCATACGATAAGCTGGAATGACCTGAACACCGCAGGGATGATTTTTGGCAAAGACTACACCGCCGGCGGTGTGGACTATACGATGCGTGCGCCATCCGAGGGAAGTGATTATACAGGCTCAGGTGATTCAGAACGCGGCACGCCCCAAAGCAACGAATGGGACAGGCTGCTGGACAAGGACGACGGATATATCAAAAACTGGAACGGGATTTTTTCGTGTGGACAAGATACTGTGATCAGATTGCCGTGGCGCCGTACGGTTCGCGGGCACTATTCGAGCCGCTTCTGTGGCCACCGCGACGCTGCGGGCCAAAACCCGCAGGTCGGTTTCCGCCCCGTCCTCGAGGTTTTGAACCGTGACACGATAGGTCCTAACGGGCTGAAAACCGTTACTCTTGACCTTGGCGGCGGCAAGCTGGGCGATGAAAGCAGCATTCGGATCATCGTGAAAAACGGCAGCGAATTTACCGCGCCTGCGTCCGACGGTCTGACCCGCCCGGAGGGAGCTACAGGCAATTACTTTAAGTGGCTTGGCAGCGACGGTAAGCTCTACGCGCCCGGTGCAAGCGTTCCGGAGGATGTAACCACGCTCACGGCGCGGTTTGTGCCAGACACCTATACCGTCATCGTGACCACGGACAGTCTGCCGGATGGCAAGACAGGCAAGGCTTACAGCCATACCCTGACCGCCATCGGCGCAGCGCCCATCACATGGAGCATTGATGAAGGCGCTCTGCCTGCCGGTTTACGTCTGAACGAAAAAACCGGAGAAATCAGCGGCATACCCACTGCGGCGGGAACCGCCACCTTCACCGTCAAGGCAGAAAACAGCGAGGGCAGCGACACAAGGGCGCTGAGCATTACCGTGAACAACGCTGTCGAGCAAACCCCCGTGCGCTATCTGGACGCGGACGGCAAGGAGCGCTTCTGCACCGAATACACGGTGCTGGAAAGCGTTATTATCGAGGATTTTTTCAATAGCGACAACAAGTGGTACGATATGCCCGCAGGCTGGTATGTGGTGGAGGGCGACGTGACCATCACGCCCCGCTTGGACACCCACGGCGCGGTCAATCTGATCCTAACGGACGACTGCCACCTCACGGTACCGTGGGGCATCAACGTGAAGGAGGGCGACACCTTCACCATATACGCCCAGAGCACCGCTGAGGCATCCATGGGCAAGCTGACGGCGTGCCTCCCGGAGCTGTCTGATCATGAAAAGAGTGTGTGGCCTGTGGCTGGACTGTCCGGCATCGGCGCCGGTGTGCGCGTGTGGGCTGCCAACGACAACTACTATGAAAACGAGGGTACGATCATCATCAACGGCGGCAATATCCACGCCAAAGGACAGCAGGGCTCCTCCGCCATCGGCGGATCGGATTATGATCGCAACGTTTCCTCCGACGGAGATACGCCTGGCAATCTCAGGCAAGGCGGCAGCATCACCATCAACGGCGGCATCGTCTGTACCGAGCTTAGGACGAGCGGCGGCGCTCACACTGCAGACAGCTTTGGGATCGGCACATGCGGCGGTAATGGCGGCAGCGTCACCATCAACGGCGGCACGATCATCGCCGAGGCCTCCAGCAGCGCGATCAGTAGCGGCCGGGGCGGCAGCATCACCATCAACGGCGGCAATGTGACCGCTCACGGCGGTATCAATCGCTATGAAAACCAGCCGCTATACGCGATTCCCGGAAACGGGATCGGCCCGCTTGAGGGCGGCAGCATCACCATCAACGGCGGTACTGTCAAGGCATCTTCCGAGGGAGATGGCTTTGGCATCGGCGGAGCCGGAGTTCACCACACGGCGGAAATGCACATTACCATCAATGACGGAAATATAGAAACCACGGCAAATCGCAATAACGCCGCCATTGGCGACAAAAGCAAACAAAAGAGCAGCGTCACCATCACCGGCGGCGTCATCCATGCGGTCGGAAAAGGCAGCGCGGCAGGCATCGGCAGCACCGGCGACATCCGCATCACCGGCGGTGAGATCTCCGCTTTCGCCGAGGGCGGCGGCGCAGCCATCGGCAGCATTGGGGGAGTGGATTGCAAAAGCATCACCATCAACGGCAATGCGATCAAATCCCTTTCCAGTAAAGACGGCGCCTGCATCGGCGCTGCCACCGGCGGAAGCGTCGGAAGCATCACCATTTCGGACGCAGAGCTTCCGCTTCTCAGCAGCAATAAAATTCTGATCGGCTGGGACGCAGACTCGCCGGGCGGGAAGCTCACCATCCGAAACTGCCACGTTGCATCCACGGACGAACTCACCACTCGTACCGACGGGATCCGCGTGGGCAGCAACAGCGAGCTCGTCATTGAAGAAAGCGAGATCAGGCTGCCGCATTTTAGAAGCATTCGCGTCGGCGGCAATGGGAGCATCGCCGTTCGGGATTCCGATCTGCACACCTACGGCATTTTTATGGACGAAAACGCGAAATCACCGAATGACGCAAAGACACTGAAAAGGCTGGAGATCACGGACAGCACCGTGTTGACGGGCGATATCATCGGCGCTCGTGGAGAATATTCTTCCGTTGAAGAGATCGTGATCCGCGGCAGCATCATCCGCCTGAACGACGAGTACACCTATAATCGCTGCACGATTGGCGGCGGCGAAAAGGCTTCCTTTGGCAGCATCGACATTCAGGACAGCCAAATCGATAGTAGGTCTTCAGTCAACGCGGTTATCGGCAACGGTACACAATCCCAATCCTATGGTGAAAGCCGTATCCGCATTGCGAACAGCCAGGTGTCCGTTCGCAATGAATTGTTCGGCCCCGCCATCGGCGCGGCGTATGGCTCAAGTGGAGGCCAGATAAATATTCTTATTGAAAACAGCACCGTGACCGCAAAGGGCGGCAATTTGAGGTCTGGTACCGACTATATTCCCGGCATCGGGAAAAACTCGTCTGGCAGAGCTTCAGAGATTGGAAAGATTCAAATTCTGAACAGCACGGTGGAATCCTTCCGGCTTGAGGAAAAGGACGGCACAAACTATGTCTATGACAAGCTGCACACAAAGGAGCTGCCCGGTATTCCGGCGGAAAACATCACCATCTGCGGCAGCACCGTCAACGGAACACGCATTGACCATAGCTTTGACGAATACGGAAAATGTACGCTCTGCGGCAAGTATGATCTTGGATACTGCTATGAGCATGGGCTTCTGACGATGGAGGGGCTGACGGACTGCGTCTCAGACGGCAGCGAAAAGAAGCTGACGGTGCTTTCCCATCTGACGGGTGAGAACGAAACGAAGCAGCTTACGGAGAACACAGACTACACCGCCATCTATTCCAACAACGTCCATCCCTACACCCTCACACCGGACGACGCGGGCTTTGACAGCGAAAAGGCCCCCAAGGTGACGCTGTACGGCACGGGGAACTACTGCGGCAAGGCGGAGCACTACTTCACCATCAGCGAAAACACTGCCGTGCCCAGCATCACCACGAACACTCTGCCAAACGGCAAGGTGGGCGAGGCTTACAGCCAGACCCTGACCGCCGACGGCACTACGCCCATCAGATGGAGCGTTGAAAACGGAAACGGCGTTCTGCCTGTCGGTCTGAGCCTGAACGCGGATACCGGCGAGATCAGCGGCACGCCTACTGCGGATGGCACCGCCAAATTCACCGTTAAGGCGGAAAACAGCGTGGGCAGCGATACGAAGGAGCTATCTATTACGATAACCAAAGACGCGCCTGCCGAGTTTACCATCTCCGTGACCAGCGGCGGCAACGGAACGGCTTCTGCATCTCCTGCAAAGGCTGCGGCCGGCACGGAAATCACCCTGACCGCCATGCCCAAAGAGGGCTACCACTTCAAGGAGTGGCAGGTCATGCGTGGCAATGTGACTATCAAGGACGATAAGTTCACCATGCCGGACAGCGAGGTGGAGATCAAGGCAATCTTCGAGGAGGACGCGCCTCCCGTGCCCACCGATCCCGCAAAGCCCAACATCAGCGTAACGGGAACATATACCTATAACGGCTCTGTGCATACCGCGACCGTGAACGGTTATGATCTCGCTACTATGGACATCTCCGGCAACACCGCCACGGACGCGGGCGATTACACCGTTCGCGTCACATCCAAGACCGGCAAATGGGCGGACGGCAGCACCGATGCCGTGACTGCGGCGTGGAGCATCGGCAAAGCCACGCAGGAAGCGCCTAACTGCTTGATCGGTGTCGCGCCTACCACTGAGGGCGGCGGCGACGGCAAGATCAGCGGCGTGACCGACAAGATGGAATACCGTATGGCAGACAAAAGCATCTATACGGCGTGCAGCGGCACGGAGATTGAAAACTTGTCCGCTGGCAATTACTTCGTCCGCTATGCGGAGGATAACAACCACTTTGCCGGCCCCGATGTGGCGGTCACGGTGGGTGAGGGTGCGCCACTCGCGGATTGTACGATCACCTTCAATGGCAACGGCGGCAGCGGCAGCATGGAGCCTGTTACCGTCAAGGCAGAGACAAATTACATCCTGCCTGAGTGCGGCTTCACCGCTCCCGCCGATCAGGAGTTCAAGGCTTGGGAGATCGGCGGCACGGAGTACAAGGTGGGAGATTCCTACACCGTGAACGGGGATATTGAGATCAAAGCACTATGGAAGAACAGCGTTATTACCCCCTCCACCTACACCGTCACCGTCAGTAATGACGGAAACGGCACTGGTGCCGCAACTCCTTCCACCGCTGCGGCCGGTACGACGATCATCCTGACCGCCATGCCCAAAGAGGGCTACCACTTCAAGGAGTGGCAAGTCATCAGCGGCGGCGTGACCATCAAGAACAACAAGTTCACCATGCCGGACAACAACGTGGAGGTCAAAGCAATTTTCGAGGAGGATACGCCTCCCGCGCCTACCGAGCATACCGTCACCGTGACCAGCGGCGGCAACGGAACGGCTTCCGCCTCTCCCGCAAAGGCTGCGGCCGGTGCGGAGATCACCCTGAGCGCAGCGCCCGACAAGGGCTATCACCTCAAGGAGTGGCAGGTCGAATCTCCGGCAGGACTTGTAATCACCAACAACAAGTTCACCATGCCGGACACCAATGTTGCGATCAAGGCCATCTTCGAGGAGGATGCACCCACCGAGTTTACCATCACCGTGAAAACGGACGGAAACGGAACGGCTTCCGCCTCTCATGCAAAAGCGGTGGTCGGTACGGAGATTCGCCTGACCGCAACGCCAAACACCGGCTACCACCTCAAGGAGTGGCAGGTCATCAGCGGCGGCGTGACCATCGAGAACAATAAGTTCACCATGCCGAGCGCCAATGTGGAGGTCAAGGCCATCTTCGAGAAAGATGCACCTCCTGCACCCACCGAGTTTACCATCACCGTGACCAGCGGCGACAACGGAACGGCTTCTGCATCTCATGCAAAAGCCGTGGTCGGTACGGAGATCACCCTGACCGCCACGCCAAACAAGGGCTACCACTTTAAGGAGTGGCAAGTCATCAGCGGCGGCGTGACCATCAAGAACAACAAGTTCACCATGCCGGATAACAACGTGGAGGTCAAAGCAATTTTCGAGGAGGATACGCCTCCCGCGCCTACCGAGCATACCGTCATCGTGACCAGCGGCGGCAACGGAACGGCTTCCGCCTCTCCCGCAAAGGCTGTTGCCGGTGCGGAGATCACCCTGAGCGCAGCGCCCGACAAGGGCTATCACCTCAAGGAGTGGCAGGTCATGCGTGGCAATGTGACTATCAAGGACGATAAGTTCACCATGCCGGACGGAAATGTGGAAATCAAGGCAATTTTTGAAAAGGACGCAGCACCTGCGACCCCCCCGCCCACGGCTACCCCAAAACCGGAGAGCAGCCCGACCCCTGCGCCTGCTGCCACCGCAAAACCGAACGGCAGCCCGACGCCTGCGCCTGCTGCCACCGCAAAACCGAACAGCAGCACGACCCCTGCGCCTGCTGCCGCCGCAAAACCGGAGAGCAGCACGCCCCCCGCGCCTGCTGCCGCCGCAAAACCAAACAGCAGCCCGACCCCTGCGCCTGCTGCTACCGCAAAGCCGGAGAGCAGCCCAGCTCTCGCGCCCACTGCTACCGCAAAACCGGACAGCAGCCCGACCCCCGCGCCAACTGCCCCCGCAACAAAGCTCCCTGTATGGTGGGTTGCGTTGCCGATTGCCGGCGGTGTGGCGCTGGCTGGCGTTTTCGTGATGCGCAAAAAGAAACGCCGCAGATAAACAGCACCTGACCGCAAAAACGAAATGGGACGCAGCTGATCTCCAAAACAGCCGTCACGGCTTTACCCGCCGTGACGGCTGTTGCTGTTATGCGGGCCTTGTCGGCTTTCATGAATCCGAAGACGGCTATATTGTCAGCTTTCCGGATACAGAAAACACGCAGGCGCTTATTAACGACTACAAAGCGCGTCTGCGTGATCTGGAAAACAATATCTGGCAACACTAGACTGCCACTAATTATAAGGCGGGCTTCGACCCGCCTTTTCTTTATGCAAAATCATTCCTGCTTCTTCCTTTCTCCCGGTTTCGTTGTGATGAGCTGATAGACATCACTATCCTTGGGTTCCAGATTGGAGAATGGTATCATGCTGTTGCCCATCTTGATAATGCCGTGACCCCCGCTGGCGTTGCGCAGAAATGAGCGAAGCCGATGTTAATAGCCTTTTGCCAGGGTACCATATTAACCAGCTTAGAGAGATATGGGGGAAGCCTGATACCAGTGAAAACAGCACTGCATGTTGGAAACGTGGGAATGACACTACTCTCGTTGTAAGTTATAATAATAATGGTATAGTTGCGATTTGTGGCCTTAAAGACGATAGCGGTGCCTCCATAGGAGAATAACAAATTCCAGTTTGATAGCCCGGCTGATTTTTCGAAATAGTTATTTGAAAAAGTCAGAGCCGGCCCATCAACCAGTTATGAACGAAAATAAAACGAATATATATTTTGATCCTGCACAGAATCGTGCAGGGTCATTTTTGTTGATATGTTCTGAAAAATGCTATCCGCGTGGCATGGCTACTTGATGTATGTCAAGTGCAATGAACTAAAAATAGTGATTGTGGAAAAAAATCAAGAGAACGTACTCTTATAGTATAGAGCAGCAACGCTCATACAAGGATGGCAAGTGTACCAGTGTTTTTGTACATTTCCCTTATGAATTTGCCCCTTGTACAATGAAAGAACAAGGAGGCGTTCGAAATGACAGACTATATTGGAAATTACAAGAATCGACCGCGCAGGGTGGTGTTTTATGGTCGCGTTTCAACAGAACATGAGGAACAGCTATCTGCGCTGGGAAATCAGATGGAATGGTATACAGACCTTGCATTACGCAATCCCAACTGGACCGTTGTAGCGCAGTACATAGACGAAGGCATAACCGGTACCCAAATGAAGAAACGTCCATCATTTATGCGGATGATAGAGCACGCAAAGGAACACCGCTTTGACTTGATTGTCACCCGTGAATTGTCGAGATTTGCGCGTAACACGGTGGATGCGTTGAATGCTACGCGAGAACTGAAGCAATACGGCGTGGAAGTCTATTTTGTAAATGATGGCATCTGGACAATGGACGGTGATGGAGAAGTTCGCTTGACCATTATGGCGAGCATTGCCCAAGATGAAAGCCGCAAGACCAGTGAGCGCGTAAAAGCCGGACAGAAGATGAGCCGTGAGAAAGGTGTACTCTATGGCAGCGGTAATATTATCGGTTATGACCGTGTGGATGGAACTTATGTAATCAATGAGGAACAGGCGGCAACGGTGCGCAGAATCTTTAATCTGTACGCCGAGGGGCACGGAGAAACGTCTGTTGCCAAAATGCTTATAGAAGAAAACCGCAAGGATGGCGGTGGTGGCCTGAGCTGGACGGCTAGCAAGGTATCACGGGTACTCCGCAAGCCCACTTACAAGGGCTATATGACCTATAATAAATCCCATATTGATGACTTCCTCAGCCATAACCGCATCAATCACAGCGAGGAGGACTTTGTTCTTGTAAAGGGAAACTTTGAGCCAATCGTCTCAGAGGAGCTATGGGAAACCTGCAATCAGATCCGCAGTAAGCGAGCTGCATTTGTCAAAGGAAAAGATGGTCGTGCCCATAAATTTGGTGTGTCCTTTCCGCAGAACAAATGGACGAAAATTCTGTTTTGCGATTGTGGGATGCGATTCCAAATCGAAGGCTACGATAAAACGGCCAACGGTGGGAAAAATATGCGGCTTATCTGTGCACGGTCGAAAATGTTCAAAAAGAAAGATGCCGCCAGAGCACTGAACGGCATTTCTTGTCCGGCACCATACGCATCTGAATGGAAGCTGGAATTGATGGCAAGGGAAGTGTTCCGTACAGTTTGGAAAGAAAATGCCGAGGATATACTGGGTCTTTTGCGGATATTGGATGCAAATCTGAACACTACCGGCACACCGAATGATGGAAACCAGCTGGAGAACAAGCTCTCTGCGCTGAATGAGGAATTGGATGATCTTGTCAGCCAGCGGGCAAGCCGAAGCATAACTATGGATGATTTCTTAAGCAGAAGTACGGAAATCAACAATGAGATTATAAATACCGAAGGCTTACTGCAAAGTTCCATACAGGAACAGCGTCCTAAAGCAAGGTTAGATATGCACAGCATCGAGGCTGCACTCAGCGATGATGCCTCTTTTCAGGATGGTAAAATAGAGCCGGGCTTTCTGGACAGGTATGCCAACCGGATTGTAAAAAGCAATAACCGCTACATTTGGATGTTGCAGTTGATGAATGTGCAGCAGATCATGCCTATCCAATCGGAAAGGCAGCCGATAGCGATGGTTACCTATAAAAGTGGCGTTCCCTATGATATTGAGCAAGAGCAAATCGGCAAGCAGGATAAAGAAAGTGCTGGACCCGATTGCGCGACAATATGTCGTCCACAGGATTTCTTTTTGAACATGGGCCGAACCAAAAGAAAGCGTAAGTTGGTGGAATGGCTGGAAAGCTGTCAAGAAAATCAGGTAAGCGTGCTGGATGAAAAGATACCACTTTTGAGTTTTGCGGTTGACTTTGTGACAGCCTATGAGTATCAGAAAGCGCGTGGGATTAAGATCCACCCCGGTTTGTGGAGAGATATGCGTGTGGATATATTTCTGGTAAAAAAAGAAAATTGAAAAAGTTGTGGAAAAAATCCGATTCGCTGTTCTC
>ENA-USUG01006118-USUG01006118.1-human-gut-metagenome-genome-assembly--contig:-NODE-6118-length-12930-cov-4.702015_pt1 | contig 12930 bp, 10 predicted proteins | sample MGYA00250059_ERZ773394 | MGnify/ENA primary metagenome ERZ773394 (study PRJEB29103, sample SAMN06111957) | human gut metagenome | biome: human gut; feature: ankylosing spondylitis patient; material... | reverse complement strand
TGACGGCGCTGCCTGTTTTGTGATTTATAAGGAAAGAAATCACAAAACAAGTCTCATATGAACTCCATGCCCTTCAGACAATTAAAATCTTTTTTAAAGATTTTAATTGGAGTTCAGTATGATACTGAAAAGAGTTACCGCCGGGGCAATTGCCCCGGCGGTATTTTTTTGTGTTCTTGCGGTCGGATCACGATTACAGTACGCAATGTACGTTTTGCAGGTAGAAAACCGCGGAGTAGGTGGCGTTGCCCTGCACCATCGGGCAAGCAGTAATGGCATCAAAGTTCTTGTAACCGTCGAGTTTTATGTCAAAATATCCATTTGGCTCTGTGTAATTGATATCCTGTACAAATTCCCAGTTGCCGTTGTGCCTGACATAGATTTTCCACTTTCCATTCACCTTTGCACCATGCAAGCCGCCTGCCTCCAGATAGAACCGGAAGGAATCGCAGTCTTCTACTTCAAAGGATAATTCCAGAACAGAACTACGTCCGTTATTCCCGTAATGGTAGTACTCATCTGACCATTCTCCCCCAATTTCATCAATAGTAATTCCTTCTATTATACCATCGCGGCCTGCATGTAAAGTAGTCCCATAATAGTCCACGTCTTCATTCTCAGCCAGTGCGCCGTCTTCGTCGAAGTAGTACAGCGCGTTGTCGATCTCCTGAAGATCTACATACTTTTCGCCATCCTGAATGTAATAGCGCTTTCCGTTTATGGTGTGCCAGCCGTCCGTGAGGGCCTCTGTTTCCGTCGGGGCGGGAGGCTCGGTGTACGTGACTTTTTCGGTGGGGGCGGCTTCGGTAGCGGCAGGTTCTGTAGTCGCGATCGCTTTCAGCTCGTTCTGGGCATCGGTGCGGTTATGGAACGCGCGCACTGCAAGCAGAACTACGACCACAAGGGCGACGGCTGCCAGAATGATGGGAAGTCTGGACTGCCAGGAATTGTTTTTTCCGCTGTTATTCGCCGCCGGAGGGTTCTGCCACTGGGTGGGCTGCTGAGGGGCCTGCCATTGAGTGTCCTGCTGCTGGGGGTTCTGCCATTGGGCGGGTTGCTGCTGGATGGGCTGCGGTTGGGGTTCCTGCTGCTGGGGCTGCTGGACGGGCTGCTGAGGCTGCTGCCACTGAGGGGACTGCTGGGGCTGCTTCTGTTCTGCTCCGCAATAGGGGCAGAATTTCACGGTTTCCGCGATTTCTTTGCCGCAGTTGTAACAATACATGTTCCTCTCTCCTTTATTTTTTAATATATAACAACTATAACGCTTTGACCGGGCAATATCAACGAATTTGCATAGTATTCCTTGATAGCGACCTTACGCTCCATGGCAAGATCTCAGCTGATACAGATGATGCCCAAGCTTGCGTACAACCTCCCAGCCGGGAAAACGGACGTCTGGATATCCTGAATTCGTGCTGGATTCCTCCGATCTTCGGCGGATTGCTAAGTTAGGCAAGCCCACCAGATATTATTTTTCCATAAGTGACCATGTATCTACAGTAGCCGTGAATTTCCTCCATACAGCTAAAGCAGCGGTCAAATTTCATGTTTCTCTCCTCTTTCAGTGGCCTGACGTTCGGTTCCGTGTTCCCCGTGATAACCACTATAGTAAAATAATATCATTGCTTGATGATGTTGTCTACTGTCTATCTGGTGATTTTATTATAGCAAATTTACAAAATTTGCGGTTGCGCGGTGTGCGACAATTTTGAAAAAATTTTGCCCGGCTCTGGATGGCAGAGCCGGGCGGGGTGGGTGTTAGCGGTTGTTGTATTCCTCAAGAATCTTACTGTCGGAACATGTGAGATTTTTCAGATTGCCGCAGCCCCAGAACATATCAAGAATAGTGCCCGTTTTGGAAGTACTGAAACCCGTCAGATCCAGACTGGCTAGTTTGCTGCAGCAGGAGAACATACTGCGCATATCCGTTACGCTGGAAGTATCAAAGCTGGACAAATCCAGACTGATCAGATTTGCACAATCGTAGAACATATAGCTCATGTTTGTTACATTGGAGGTGTCAAAACCATCAAGATTTAGGTTGGTTAGGTCGCTACAGCTGTGAAACATCTGGCTCATGTTTATTACATTTTCAGTGTCAAACGCGGACAAATCCAGTTCGGTCAGGCTACCGCAGTTGAAGAACATACGATTCATACTTTTAACTTTAGAGGTATTAAAGCTGGCAATATCCAAATCAGTCAGGCTACTGCAACCGGAAAACATGCGAGTCATGTCTGTCACATTGGATGTATCAAAACAATCCCCAAAGTTTATCTCTTTAAGGTTTATAAAGTAAGCAAACAGGTAGGAAGCGTCGGAATTCGGTGCAACCGCTCCGTTAGCGGCCACAATTAGATTGTTATCAACCATCCATGCAAGGATACTTCTATCACCAGTCTCTGATACGTCCCACGCATACTCAGGAGCGTTTTTCTGGGTACCTTGGAAAGTTATGGCTCTTACATCTGTGCGCACATACTTCGTTTGCCCCCAGAAGTATGAATCAGCGGAGGAATAAGCCATTTTAGCCATCGCATGAACCCCTGTTGGAACAGTTTTTTCCGGCGCCGTGGAAACGGTTCGCACAGCCAGTTCCTTCGTGGAAGGGGCGGAGACGGACTTTTTTTCGCCGCCGATGGAAATGGCGAGGGCTATCACTGCCACCGCTGCCGCAATGCCGGGTATCAGCCATTTGGGAAACGACCACTTTGGTTTTGCGTCGGGCTGGGGCGGCGGAGTGGGCTGCGGCTGGGGCTTCGTCTCTGCCGGTTCCATCCTGGGTTCTGCCGGTTTGGGCGGGGCCGTCTTCGGTTCGACCGGTTTCGGCGGTTCCGCTTTCATTTCCCCCTGCGGGTGGGTGAGCATTTGCAGGAGCGTGTCCATGCTCTGCGGACGATCCTGCGGGCGCATATGCATACAGTCCGCAAGAATGTCGAACTGCGCCTGCGTCAGCAGCGGCTGGCAGGCAAGCGTATCGTCTATGGTGCGGTCGGTGGCGGGGGGCGGAAGAATGCCGGTGCAGCAATAGTAGATGGTGGCGGCCATGGCGTAAATGTCCGTCCACGGGCCGACCTTTCCGCTCTTGCTGTACTGCTCAATGGGGCTGAACCCGTGCTTGGCCACCATCTGGGAGGACTGGACGCTGCCGTCATTTCCCTGAATGTCCAAATCCTTCGCCGCGCCCAGATCCAGCAAAATCAGCTTGCCGTCAGGCCGCACCATGATGTTGTCCGGGCTGATGTCCCGGTGGATAATGCCGTGCTCATGGACTTCTGCCAGTGCCTGCATGATCGGGGTCATGAGTTTGACGCAGCTGTCAAAGTCCATGGGGCCGTTCTTCTGCAATTTTTTCAGGAGGGTCTCGCCCTCGATGAAGTCCATGACGATGTAGGCCGTTTCGTTCTGGATGAAAACCGATTTCACCCCCACGACGCCGGGAATACCGCCCAGCTTCGCCATTTTCCGGGCTTCCTTCAGGAAGCTGTCGAAGCCCTTCTGGGTGCCGGTTTTTCCCATCATGGCGCTGCTCCACACCACGGTGGAGTGACCGTCCCGGCTGACCATGCCGGTGCTCATGGGATAGTATTCCTTGATGGCGACCTTCTGCTCCAGCAGCAGGTCAAAGCCGATGTAGGTGATGCCAAAACCGCCCTGACCCAGCATTTCGCCCACGAGGTACTTTCCCTCCAGAATCGTTCCCGGTTTCAGGGCGAAGGTCTCCGCGTTCACGCTGCCGTAGGCGCGTCCGCACTCCGGGCAGACGGTTTCTCCCGCCGTCAGCGGGTGCATACATTTCATGCATCTGCGTACTTCCATATTCCATTCCTCTTTCTTTCGGGGGCTTCCCCGCCGATTTTTGGAACCATTACGGTAAAATAATATCACCGTTTGATGCTATTGTCCACTGCTTATTTGGCGATTTTAGTATAGCAGGTTCCCGGAATTTGTGGTCGCGCGGCGTGCGACAATTTTGAAAAAAGTTGCGTGCCGCGCACCTCACACCGGGGAGTTATGGTGTATGATGACCATAGTTCCACTGCCCCGTTATCGATGCGAGGAAATGTGCCGGTTTTTGATGACACCGGGTGTTTGCTGTGATACAATGGCAGTAATGATTGTTTTGGATATGTCCGAGAACGGAACGATCAACGGATATCCGTGGGAGGATTTCCTCGACCAATACCGCAGCGCCTGAAAGGAATAACAGTTTTCGCCGCCGGGGCAAAATACCCCGGCGGTATTTTGTTGGAAAAAGGACGGGCAATGGGGAATACAGTGGCAGTGGAGGTGGCGAACATGTTGGCAGCGGCCTGGCTGATGCTCAGTTCATTATTTTATTCACTGCAGCTGTCCTCGGGCAGCTTTCCCCGCCCGCTGACGGAGGAAGAGGAACGGTACTATCTGGACTTGGCAGGGAAGGGAGATCTGGAAGCGAGGAATGTTCTCATAGAACGGAATCTGCGGCTGGTGGCGCACATTATGAAGAACTGGTAAAGCCCGCGGAAACCCTGTGTGGCGGACGGATGGGGTGTACCTGTCTGTGTACTGTGACCACAGTGCGAAAATTTGCTGGAATGTGGTGCTAAGATGAATATAAATGGCCCCGGCAGGCGAAGGTTGCTTGCTGGGGCTTGCCTATAGGTGGAGAACAGAAGGCTAGGAGCTTACCACCTGAATATTTGAAAAGTAGGATTTTGGGGCCGATATATTTATTGAAAAGTCCTGAAAATAAGCCGAAAAGATATTGAAAAGTTGGTTCACAAAGAAAGAGAAGTCCGCTGGCTAGAGGGAGTAGAACGAATAGCGATTGGAAAGTGCAATGGGAAAAGAATAGGGCGGTTATCGGATAAAAGCCCATCTATGTCATATTACACAGAAATAAAAAGAAGTTCTAGGTAAAAAAGACGAATATTCGTTTCAACTGATGATCTCGGTTGCCTGTCTGGCGCAAAGGTGCTAAGCTAAAAACATAACATGGACATCCTGCGGGAAGAAAAATAGCGCAATAGATAAGGAGCGGAATATGACGTTAGGAAAACAAGATGCGGAGCTTTTTTATGAGCTTTGGTTTCCTCTGCTGGACTTCGTGAATCAAAAATACCGGATATGTCCCGGCGTGGGAACCATTGACCGGAGTCGAGGCGTCGATGCTGCCGATGCGAAGAAGATTGCAGATTATTTGTGGTCCCACACGCAGGTGCTTCAGGAATACCTGGCCCAGGCGAAGCTGCCGGAGGAGCAGGCCCAGATTGTGGCGGGGTGGGTGCAGTGCAAGCCGGGAAAGTACATTATGGAACGGCATTTGAAAAAGGGAACCGTGTTCATTTCAGAGGATGACCAGACGGTCTATATGGTGAAAGGGCTGTTTTCCACCTGGGAGGAGATGCTGGGAAAAGGCCCGGTACTGCTGGATGCCGTGTTGATCCCCTTTAAGGATATGATTATTTCGGATGGATTGGTAACGGCCTATCCGTTCTGCTTCGGACGTGGTTACAGTGAAGCGTTTAAGGATATTTACAGAAAGGCCAAGGAGGACAAAACGATCCGTTTTTCCCTAAGCGGCGGCGAACCGGAGCGTCGTCCCAACAAGGAAAAAGAAACCGGCACGGTGGAAAGCTATGTGATCAAGGTGTCTCTGGGACGCAACTGTTACCGGTACATTCAAATCGGCAAGCAGAAAACCCTTGGCGCATTGAGTGAAGCGATTTTGAGTGCTTTCGAATTTGACGATGACCATTGCCATGCGTTCTTTATGGACGATCGGTATTGGAGCGATTTAGGTGCCTATTATTCCAACGATATGGATGAGGGCTGCCGGATATCCTACAAGATGCCACTTGGACGACTGGGACTGGAAAAAGGCGATAAATTTAAGTACTTGTTTGATTTTGGAGATGAATGGCGTTTTCAGTGCAGAGTGATGCAGGAATTGGTGGAGAAAACGAAGTATTTCCGTGTGATCAAATCTGTTGGTGATCCTCCGGCCCAGTACCCGGGCTGGGATGACGAGGAGCCATAGCCAGGAGCCGCGGGATAGCCTGAGGTTTGTAATGCAGAACCATCGTGGACAAGACATTTGAAAAGAAAACGGCCCCGGCAGGCAAATGATGCTTGCCGGGGTTTGCGCATTTTTGCGAATTACAGCGAAAAGGAAAAATTCGGGGTCTGTAACACTCTGAAAGTGTTTTTGTGCTCTGATTTTACGCTTACTGGTGCTGAAATCCTGGAACACTATACACACCGCTGGAAAATTGAAGTCATGTTCAAACAGCAAAAGCGTTATCTGGGACTAAAATCCTTTATGATCCGCACCGCTATAGCGATTGACCGTTTTCTGATCATTCTGACTGTTGCGTGGGCTTTCCTGACGTGCAAAGATGGAGTTCCCCAGCCTCTCTGCGTGGGTGCACGTCGCTATAGGGGCGTTTTGTCTATTTTATGAATTTGCTCATTTAGGGAGTATAATTAAAAAGTTATCCACAGCCTCGATGCCCAAAAACGCAGACCCTTTCTGTTTCCAGAGAGGATCTGCGTTTTTCTGGGGAGGGCTTTTTTAACAGCTCCAGCGTAAAAATATTTCATCTCAGACTATCTTTTTTTCATTCTGCTTCGTTATACTAAATGAAAGCGCTTTTAATCTACAGGAGAGGAGGGGAAACATGGACGGCGATTTCCTGCTCCTGCACAGAATGCAAAATGGCGATGATCAGGCCATCGAATCCTTTGTGCGGAAGTATTACCCAAAGATAATGCGTTACTGTCACCTACATATCAAGGACTCCGGTTTCACAGAAGACTTGACCCAGGAAACCTTTGCCCGGTTCTTCCGCACGCTCCATCAGTACCAGCACTATGGGAAGGCTGCAAATTATCTGTATGTGATTGCAGGCAATCTGTGCCGGGATTATTACAGAAAGCCGGAAGAACTGCCGATGGAGGAACTGCCGGAGCATCCTGTCTGCCTGATGGAGTCCCTGGATTTACGGATGGATGTCCATATGGCTCTGGAACGTCTTCCACAGGAACTGCGGGAAGTAACCATCCTGTATTTCTTTCAGGAAGTCCGGCAAAAGGAAATTGCCAGAATTTTGGGTATCGGTCTGCCGCTGGTGAAGTACCGGATCAAACGTGCAAAAGAATTATTGACGATCTATTTAGGGAAGGAGAATTTTGAATGAAGGCGCTCTTTCGTTTCGATGTGATCTGCGATGAATCCAAAATACAGAAAACCATTGCTGTTTCCAAGGAAGCATTTCTTTCTGAGGAATCGGAACAAACCGTATCCCACATAGAATTTCTGTATCAGCAGTGTAAGTTCATCAAAAAACGCTGGTGGCTGATGCAAGGGCTGCTGCTTGCCTTTGTATGTTTCTTGCTTAACAACTCAGACACCGACTTCACCGTGCGCCGTATTCTGGGGCTTACCGGACCGCTGTTTGTAATTCTGATTTATCCGGAAATCTGGAAAAACCGAAGTTGCGATGCTTTGGAAATCGAATGTACAACATTTTATACCCTTCGTTCCATCTATGCGGCACGGCTGACCCTCTTTGCCGGGGTAGATATGGTGCTGCTGTCAGCCTTCTATGCGGTCGCAACCCTGCTTAGCAGAATGACTCTCTGGGAAATGCTTACACAGTTTATGCTCCCCTTCAATGTGACCTGCTGTATCTGCTTCAGAACCCTTTACAGCAAGCGGATCAATTCTCAGGCACTTTCCCTGCTTCTGTGTGTCCTTTGGGCTGGAGCCTGGTCAGTGCTCATTCTGAATGATGCTGTTTTCAATGCCATTTCTGTTCCTGCGTGGGTATCTTTGCTGGCTGCGTCTGTTTTCTTCATGGGATATACCCTCTATCGCGGACAGAGGGTATGGCAAAACATTATGGAGGTGAAACCTTTATGGATTTGAAAATTAGAGGCTTAACAAAAGAATTTGGCGACTTCAAAGCTGTTGACCATTTCAGCTATGATTTAAGCTGCGGCGTCTATGGTCTGCTTGGCGTCAACGGCGCTGGTAAAACCACCCTGATGCGGATGCTTACTACCTTGATGAAACCCACATCCGGGCAAATTATCTGGGATGGAGAAGACATTTTCGCCATGGACGGCAGATACCGGAATCTGTTGGGATATCTTCCTCAGGATTTTGGGTACTATCCAGACTTTTCCATCTACGACTACCTGATGTACATTGCCACCCTCAAAGGTATACGCCCTGCGGTGGCAAAGCAGCGGGTCAAGGAACTGCTGAAGCAAGTTGGTCTGGTGAAAGCCCGGTACAAGAAAATGAAAACCCTTTCTGGCGGCATGAAGCGCCGGGCAGGTATTGCCCAGGCAATGCTGAACGACCCCAAGATTCTAATTCTGGACGAGCCTACCGCCGGTCTGGATCCCAGCGAGCGGATTCGGTTTCGGAATCTGATCAGCGAGCTTTCAGAGGATCGAATCGTGCTGCTGTCCACACATATTGTATCGGACATTGAGTATATCGCAGGTGACATTCTGCTGATGAAGGACGGCTGCCTTGCCATTTCCGGCACTGCTGAGGAACTCATTGACTCCATGCCAGAACTGGTTTGGAGCTGTACTGTGCCCAAAAGCAGGATCGATGCCTGTCTGAAGGCATACAAAGTTGCAAACGTGAAGACGATTCCTGGAGGTGCGGAGCTGCGAATCGTTTCCAAGGGACGACCGGCAGAAGATGCCGCCAGGGTAGAACCAACTTTGGAGGATGTTTTCCTCTGTTATTTTGGAGAAAGGACAGGTGATAGCGATGGTACGGTATGAACTGAAAAAGGTGTTTGGCTGCGTTGGTGGTAAAATCGCCCTTGTATTGTACATTGCCGTCTTGGCGCTGTCCTGTTGGTTATCATCGACTGGCGCATTGAATGTGGAGGTAAAGTGGGTGAATGAACAGGGGGAGAGCGAATATGGCCCATCTGCTGTCAGGAAACTGCGCGAAGCCCAGAAGGAATGGGAAGGCTGGGTTGATCAAAATAAGTTGAGCAGAGTGATTCAGGAAAATCAAAGGATCAATGCAACACCCGAAGCAAAGTCAGATGTTGTGCAGCAGAATGAAATCGCATATAGCTGGAAACAGGGTTTCGCACCCATCCGGAAAATTCTGAATGAGTCCTATTCAAATGGTTTCCGGGAGTACGATTATTATACCGCTGACAGGATCACTGCCATCGATAAAGATACCTTTTACGCCAACCGTGAGAAATTACTGAAAAATTGGCTTTATGATGAAACCGATGGTGCTTACTCCAAGTATTCCGAATCGGAGAAGCAGTACATCATTGGGCAGTACAGGGAATTAGAGATTCCCTTCTACTTTACATACCACGAAGGCTGGCATCAGCTTCTGGAAAACGCCGGATATATTCCCTCGCTGGGAATTCTGATTCTGGGTTTTCTGTTGGCTGGCATCTTCTCTAACGAATTCAAATGGAAAGCGGATGCAGTGTATTTTTCCACCCTTTGTGGCAGGAATAAAGCTACCTCTGCCAAGATCAAGGCAGGTTTTCTGCTGGTGACATTCCTGTACTGGGGAGCCATGCTTATCTATAGCCTGTTCACCTTGTGCTATCTCGGCTTCGAGGGCGCAAGCTGCGCTATCCAGTGGCAGCTCTGGAAAAGTATCTATAATCTTAATATGTGGCAAGCTTGGATGCTGGCTCTCATATCCGGCTACATCGGCAACCTTTTCTTGGCGTTCCTGACCATGTGGATCTCCGCCAAGACAAAGTCTACTGTCTTTGCGGTGACAACCCCATTTATTCTGATATTCCTCCCCTCTTTCCTGGAGGGAATGGCAAACTGGTTGGATAAAATTCTGAGCTTCATGCCGTCGCACTTGCTGGAACTCTATCAAAATCTGGGTTCCTTCAATATTCTCACCATCTTTGGTAAGGTTTTCCGTACTTTAGATGTCAGTATTCCGCTATATCTTACGCTGTCTGTCATATTGATCCCCATGATGTATCTGGAATATCACAGGAAGAGAGCATAATCATTACCGTTCCATGTGCGATAAGCGCGAAATCAAAAAGGAGGTTTTACACCATGTATCGAAAAGTCCTTGCCTTTCTTCTGACCGTCCTTGTTGTAATGTAAGTGCTCAATAATTCCCCGTCCCCACCAAAAGACAGCAGGCCCCACACCCAGGGCCTGCTGTTACTCAAGATATGTATTTGTATAAGCATCGGAGTTTGGAATCTCACAATCCTCTTGGATGTCGGGTGTCCAGGGCATGAAAGCCTCCAATTCTTCATGGGAGGGCGACTTTCCCGGATATGGAAGCTTCACCAGCACACGCTGTAGATGGGCGAATGGTTCTACTCCATTTGCCTTTGCGCTTGCCACCATGGAGTATATGAAACAAAAACCGGAAGGAAAAGAAGGCGGAAAAGCGTTGTAGGCGTGATCCACGGCCCTAAGGATACATCCACAGGCATTGTAGACATTGCTATGGCGGGGTCGTTGTGTAAAAAAGGGGTGTTCCATCCAAGGCTTCGGGAGTATGGTATGGTCCTGGTGGATGAGTGCCACCATAGTGCCTCGGAGACGCTGCGTTCCGTATTGCAAGAAGTTCATGCCACATATGTTTACGGCGTGACGGCAACGCCTTTTCGTGGAGATGGGCTGGAAAAAATCAACGAAATGCTTCTTGGCCCGGTGCGCTTTCAATATTCTGCCAAGGAAAAAGCGGCAGAGCAGGGAATCGGCCACTACCTCGTGCCAAGATTTACAAGAACGGTGCTGCCCTTCGGTCAGGAAAAGCTTCCTGTGACCCATGCCTATGAGCGCTTGCGGAGGAACGAAAACCGCAATGGCTTGATTGTAGCAGATGTGAAAAAAGCATTGGAGGCAGGAAGAACGCCGGTGATTTTGACCCGATTTACGGATCAGGCGGCGATCCTCTATGAAATGCTGAAGGATTCTGCGCAGAAGCCGTTTCTTCTGACAGGTGAAATGCCTAAAAAGGAGCGGGAAGCGGCGATACGGCAAATGGCAGAGGTTATGCCGCAGGAATCCATGCTGCTGGTGGCGACAGGCCAGCTCGTTGGTGAGGGCTTTGACTACCCTAGATTGGATACGCTGTTTCTGGCAACCCCGGTTTCCTGGAAAGGTGTGGTGGAGCAATACGCCGGACGGCTCCACCGGGACTACCCCGGCAAGAACGATGTGTTTATCTACGACTATGTGGACAGCCATATCCCTGTGTTTGACAAAATGTACGCCAAGCGTTTGAAAACCTATAAGCGTATTGGCTACACCCTCTACGCACCGGATACCCTGGAGAAGCAGGCCGCCAACGCAATTTTCGACTCGGACACCTACCGCCCGGTTTTTGAACAGGATCTCCGGGAAGCTGTGGAAACGGTTGTGATTTCCAGCCCCACGCTGAGCAGAAAACGAGTAGAGAACTTGGTAGAACTTTTACTTCCAGCCCAGAAACAAGGCTTAAAAGCAGCGGTTATCACCTGGCATCCGGATGTGTATCGCTATGGAAATGACGAAAACCGGCTTTTATTATTGGAAAGCCTTCGGACGGCGGGGTTTGAAATTCAATATGCCGAAGAAACCTGCCAGCATTTTGCTGTGATCGATGAGAAAATCGTCTGGTACGGCAGTATGAACCTCCTTTCCCGGGATGATGTGGAGGATAACATCAAGTGGGTGACGTACCCGGATCCCTCTATACCGGCTATCGTTCCGGAAGAACTGTGGAATCGGGCCAACGCCCTGTACAAGAGAAGGAGAGAAGAAATGAAGTCACACAGCAGCGGAGTCAGCTTTCACAATCGCTATCCCTACAGCGCAAAAATCTATTGCGAGGAACACGGAACCACCTTTCACCGTCAGGTGACCCAGACAAAAAAGGGGCAGCAGGAGGTATGGCAGTGCAAGGTTTACCGCAGCCATGGAAGGGCGGCCTGCTCGGCACCACAGATTCGCAGCAGTGACCTGGATGTGATTCTCAGCGACATTTTCAAGAAGCTGGTCCGGGACAAAGAGAAAATCATTGATTCTCTGGTGACGGTTCTGACCAATATTCCCAAGGAGGTAGACTATGGGAAGCTCCGCTGCCAGGTGGAAAATGAGATGGATGATTTGGAGCGAAAGAAAAACCGGCTGCTGGATTTGAGCATCGCCGGTGCATTGACGGTAGAGGAATTCAAGGAGCGCAACGATGCCTTCAACGCCCAGATTCTGGAGTGCCAGGGAAAGCTGACGGCCATCCGGCAGGAGGAAGAAAACAGGACTTCCGAAGAACTGGATATCCCGGCCATCCGGCGGGCACTGGACGAGGCACTAAGCTTCACCGGGGAAATCGATACGGCGCTGGTGGCGACGATTCTGGATAAGGTTGTCGTCAAGAAGGAAAGCACCAAGGATAATATTTATCTCGACATTTTTCTGAAGCTGGGCAGCACCTACGAGGCCGTCTATACACCCCTCAAGCACACCGCGGGCATCACCAGTCTAAAACCAGATAATGCGCGGGGAGATTTTCTACGGCGGACAGAAGAGACGATTTTGTCCGTGTGCTTCGGGCAAATTGCGGGAATATATTGAAATACGAGACTTACAGCCCGGCGGGGGTCAAACCCCTGCCGGGCTGTATTGTGTGATGGACGTTTGGCTGCGGATGCGTGCAAAAGTGTCTTAATGGGTAGATTCTTCGTTGCGTTTCCCGCAAAATCATGATATGATGAGCAAAGTTGAGGGCTTTGACATCATGGCCTCGGGGATACAGGTTGTTCCGGCTATCCGGACGGGCTGTACCAATCGGAGGATTCTCATACTGAACTCCAAATAAAATCTTTAAAAAAGATTTTATTTGCCTGAAGGGCATGGAGTTCATATGAGACTTGTTTTGTGATTTCTTTCCTTATAAATCACAAAACAGGCAGCGCC
>ENA-USUG01006100-USUG01006100.1-human-gut-metagenome-genome-assembly--contig:-NODE-6100-length-12956-cov-4.628154_pt1 | contig 12956 bp, 11 predicted proteins | sample MGYA00250059_ERZ773394 | MGnify/ENA primary metagenome ERZ773394 (study PRJEB29103, sample SAMN06111957) | human gut metagenome | biome: human gut; feature: ankylosing spondylitis patient; material... | reverse complement strand
TTATTCTTTCCGGTTTCGGTCAAGCATGTTTATTTGGTTCGTTATTCGCGTATAAAAAAAGCTCCACCCTGTCTGCAACAGGACGGAGCTTTATAGCCCGTTTATTAACCACCTCTTACAACATACCATCATATGCGTTCCCTGTAACGGAGGGACATCCGTCGAGGCTTACCTTTCCTTATATAATATAGAAACTTTTCAGCCCGAGGCTCGGAAGTGATTTTCGAAAAATCCTGTACTTTCACCGGGCTCACACCTTCCCCGGTTCGCTGGGCATTTCCAGAAGTTTCTACTGTCTTCGTCACAGCCTTTTACACAGAAAACATTATAAAGGTGGCTGAAGAGATTTGTCAAGGCTTTCGCTGCTATTTCTGCTTTGTATAAACCATAAATTCATCCCAGGCAGCATCCTGAAGTTTATGGAACAGTTCATCCGCTTTGCCTCCTACCGGAATCTTATCTACTTCCGTAATCCGATTGCAGAGAGTTCCGGAACTGGTAATGATCAGTTCGTCGGCATTCATTGCCTCTGTTACCGTAATTTCTTCTGCTCTGGTTGGTACTCCCAATTTTTCTGCGGTCTTAATCAGATGCTTAATGGCAATTCCCGGAAGAACCTTGTTATCAAAGGGATGATATACAAGCGTTCCGTCAATCAGGAAAGAAACATTGGAATGAGCCATCTCTGTTACCCGGTCACCTCTGTGGAAAATAACTTCCTGACAACCTGCCTCTTTTGCCTTCTGGTTGGCAATCACACTGGGAATCAGGTTCAGGGTCTTAATATTACAATGAAGAAATCTGGTGTCTTCCAGTGTAATGGTATGGAATTCCTTCTCCTTCGGAGACAGATCCATTGGCATCAAAAATGCCATCAGGTTCGGTTTCACCTCTGTCTCATCTGGGAAGAGATGATTCCGTAATGCCGTTCCCCTGGAAGTCTGCCAGTAAAGAATTCCCTTTCCGTCATTTCCATCATAAGCCTCTACCAGACTGTACAGAATCTTCTCCAGTTCTTCTCTGCTATACTGAAATGGAATACGAAGAAGTCTGCAACTGTTATAAAATCGGTCAAAATGATCTTCCAGTGCAAAAATGACTCCATTCTGTACATAAGTAGCATCATAGCAGCCATCACCAAAATATACGGCTCTGTCCAAAATCGGGCAACTGATCTCGCTTAAAGGTCCTATCGTTCCATTGTAATATCCAACTTCTTTCATACTCTTGACTCCTCTACTGCCGGTACTCCTTCTACTTTGAGAATTGGCTCTTTCTTCAGAATTTTATAAACACCGATCGTAAGAATCGGAACCAGATACAGAACCATAAATGCATAAGAAATAGCTGTGTATCCTTTTTCAATCAATGCAATAATTCCAAATTTGGACATCAGGCAGGCAGATACCAGGATCACAACGGTTATAACTGCCTGTTTTTTGCTGCCGAGTTCCTTCTTATTAATCTCTGTGAGTCCTACATTAATCCGGCCAAGCAGTGCGTGGATAACACCAGTTGAAGTTTCAATAAGAGTCCATCCCATAACTACACCAAAGGCAACTGAGCAGATTGCCGGAGCATCGATGCTGTTCATCATGACAAGCCACGGAATCTGAGCACCAAGTACTTCTTCACTCGGATAGAAACTCATCAGTGAGAAATAGGTCAGGAACCACGGGATAGTCATCAACACGCCTGCCAGCAATCCACTGACTACACACTGTTTTCTGGATTCCTGTCTCTTCAGAGAGAACATGGATGCCGGATATACGCAAAGATTATATGCCACATAGATGACACCAATCCAGAGAACCGGAAGAATACCGGTCTCTCCGGTATAACTCATATCAGAAGTTGCCATTACCCGGGTAATATTATCATGTCCGTTTATGATCACCATGCCGCTGAAAATAATATATCCTGCATAGAGAAGAACTGTTCCCCAGGTTTCAAAACGTTCAATCAACGCATCACCAAAGAACATCAGTCCGCCGGTTACAGCTACAAGTAAAACAACTCCTGTCCAATAATTCAGTCCCGTTGTCTGTTCGACTATAGAACCGCTGGCCGACGCCATAATCGCGATAACAAGAATCATCATCAGTACATATGCCACATCAAACAACGGCCATGCCGGTCCGATCAGCACTTTGATCATACTCTTGTAATCATAAGTCTTATATAATCTGGAAATTTCGAAAGTCAGAACTGCAACAACTGCAAATCCGATCAGAATACCGATTCCTGCGACCCATCCTTTCGCTCCAAATTTTGCTCCGTAGGATACGATCTCACGTCCTGTTGCATAGCCGCCTCCAATCAGTACTGACTGAAGCAGAATGCCTGGCAGAAGATATTTTCCGAATCCGCCTTCAAAGAATCCTTTTTTCTGCGTTCCACTCATATCAATTGCCCTCCTTTTCATTCATAAAGTAAAAAAGAGCAGACAATGAATTTTTTGACTTCATTGTCTGCTCTTTCGTGTTGCGGCTATTATGCTCTTTTTTTCTGTTTTCGTCAATCTTTTTCCCGTATTCAATAATATTTTCTGTATTTTTAAAATTCCTTTTTAATTTTTTCGATTTCTCTTTGAAAATCAGCAGAAACTTTTTTTAAATATTATGAACTTTTCCTATCCTCCCTTGCATGCCCTACTTTAATACACTATAATAGCAAATAATAACATTCTTTTTATGAGGTAAATCATGCATTTTATAAATAGATTAAAACGATATCTTCTCGTATCAGTGCTTTGTGTTACCACCGTCTTTTCCATGCCGGTGCAGGCAAAGACAAAATCTAAATCTAACGCACAAAAAGCCGCTGAGCAGGCGGCCGCTGCTGCCCTTCAGGCAGAAGTAGATGCCCGTTACAATAAAGAAATTGATTCCAACTCCTGGGAAAACTGGCCGACAGGCCCCCAGGTCTATGCAGAATCTGCCATTGTCATGGAAGCTTCTACCGGTACCATCTTGTATGCAAAAGGCATTGACGAGCAGCATTATCCTGCCAGTATTACCAAGATTATGACCGTACTTCTTGCTCTGGAAAACTGCCAGATGGACGAGGAAGTTACATTCTCCCACAATGCCGTTTATTCTATTGATTACGGAAGCAGCAGTATTGCCCGCGATGAGGGAGAGGTACTGACTGTAGAGGAATGTCTCTACGCTATCATGCTGGAATCCGCCAATGAGTGCGCTAATGCCATCGCAGAGCATATCTCCGGTTCCACAGAAGAATTTGCGAATCTGATGAACCAGAAAGCTGCCGAACTGGGCTGTACCAACACGCATTTTGCAAATCCCAGCGGACTTCCCAATGAAGAACACTATACCAGTGCCCACGATATGGCACTCATTACCAGTGAAGCCACAAAACATGAGGAATTTCGAAAGATCAGCGGCACTTCGCGTTATGTCTTACGCGCTACCAACAAAAAATCTGACGAACTGTTGATGAATAACCATCATTATATGATCTCCGGATACAAGACTTCCAAGTATCTGGATCCTACAGTATTTGCCGGCAAAACTGGTTATACCACTGCTGCACTAAATACACTGGTTACCTGTGCCACCCGAAATGGTATGGACTTGGTCGTTGTCACTATGAAAAGCCAGGGAACTGCGGAAAAAGGAGTCCCCATTTACCCAGATACACAGAATCTGTTAAATTATGCCACAGAAAATTTCCAGAAAGTAAATATCGCTGAAAATGAAACGAACTTTACGATTGGACAGAATCAGATGTTTGATGCCGGAACCTCCATTTTCGGAAATTCTGCACCAATGATTCAGATGGATACAGAAGGCTATGCCATACTTCCTGTCACAGCCTCCCTGTCAGATGCCACTCCAAGCCTGACCTTCAATGACAACGGTGATGGGACGGATTCTGACATTATTGCCACTCTAAGTTACAGCTATGCGGGCCAGACCGTCGGTTCTACCAATCTCTATATGGCAGGCACCACCGACACGCAGTTCCCGTTTTCCAACACAGAGAACGCATCTGATGACGCTGACGGTTCCGCCTCACAGAATCATATTTCGACCGCCCGGACTGCATCCGGTATGCGGGTGATCAAAATTAACCTCCGGGTAATCGCATGGGCTGGCGGCACACTGGCAGCACTGATTATTGTCATCCTGCTGGGCCGTAAAATCATGAAAAACTATTCCATCCGTTTTGATTTTATAACAAAACGGAGAAAGAGAGCAGACCGCAACTCTTTCTCCAGTAAAAACCGCAGACGTTATAGGAGCAGAAAACGCTGGAAAAACAATTTCTTCAAAAAGTTCAAATAGGCAGAACCGTTATTCCTGTTCGCCTTCGTTCGCTTCCTGCATGTGAACCTCTTCTGATACCGCGCCGTCGGCATACCTCACACGAAGTACTGCCTGTGGCCAGTTGAGGTTCACGATTGCTTTTTTCTGACGTTCTTCTCCTGCCTTATGAATCTCATCCAGCAATTCCTTTAACACTTCTTTTGTCAGATATCCTCCCCTCCAGTGAAAATCCAAAGTTTTCCCCTTCTTCGCGGCCTGCAGGGAACGTTTATACACATCTTCCACCTTCGTGAACGACAATTTCTTCTCTTTGTAATAAAAATGACCGCCATCTGTGCAGGATGGTGCCGGTGCAATCAAAGGCTCATGATCCCTGAAAATATTTTTATCGTCCAGATTAAAGTAATCATACCGGATCTCTTCGTCTCCCAAACTGTTATCAAAGGTCGCATCCAGATGATAATATGTCCCGCCGATCTTTACGATATTCCAGGTATGGCGATATTTGATCCCTTTCTCCGGGTTATTGCCACAGATGGCAATGACGTTCCAGACGCCCAAAGCATCCAGAAGCACCTTTACAGATTTTGCAATTCCTTCACAGACACCGACCCCCTGTCCCAATGGTCCGATGATCTCATGAGAATAAGATTTTTTCAGCTTGTCATACCGGACATTCTGACAGATAAAATCATGTACATATTTCTCTTTTTCCAGCTCGGACATAGATTTTGCCGGACGCACCAGCTTCTCCACACGGGATGCCATTGCTTTCTGATGTTCCCGGATTTTCGCCTTTTCAAACAAATACTCCGGCAGGAAAATCAAATTCCCGGAATTCTCATAATACCGATACTTAAATCCCGTTGCCCAGAAAATCTCCGGATGATCAAGACGTAACTGAAAGAAGATATTATAAAGTGCCTCTCCGCTCACCCGCGGCATCTGCCACTCATCCGCCAGACTGATCAGACACTGCTGCATGGCATGATACACCGCCTGGTGTTGTTTGTTCAACTTTGTATAATAGTAGGGTTCCATTTATCATATTTCCTTTACGTTTTTTCAGTATGCTTGCGGATCGCTGGGCATATACTTTGGCTTTCTGTTGCTCTACCCAAAACTTCTCTTGTCACACCCGTTTTTCTTCCCTTTTACAAGTAATCGGGCAGATAGACATGAACTTTCTCCGTACATCCAACAATTCTTTCTTTCATGGGTAGCACTGTTTATCAAATTTCTATATAGCCAAAACGTTTCATGATCTACCGGATATTGCACTTAAAGAGTCGCAGAACTTGTCTTTTTGGACTTCATTTTGAGTAAGTTCCTTATATGTCCAATTCATAAATATTCAGGATTTCAACATCATCACGTTTACTGCTGTTCCGCTCGATATTGTCCTGGAGAAATATTTGTATATTGTTTAAAGACCCGCAGAAAACTGCGAATATTGGTAAAGCCTACCTGATAACCAACCTGCTCAACAGACAGAGTGGTTTCTTTTAACAACTGTTCTGCTCGCTGAACCCGAAAACGGTTAAGGTATTCTACAAAGCCGCTATCTAATTCTTTTTTAAAAAGACGGCTGATGTAGGAAGGACTCATATGGCACACATCAGAAAGACTGGTCAGTGAAATATCTTCATGAATATGTGTATGAATATATGTCAGCAGTTTTTCAATATTTTTATCAGGATGAGAGATGTTATAGGTACATATGGAATACATGGCTTCCATAGAGGTATTCTTTAAAAGCAGTAAAATGGAATCAAAATCCTTTGCAGCCTTGAGATCTGTGAAAAAACTGGCAAGTTCAGGAGTATTGCGGGTATCAATCTTAAGATTAATCATTAATTCGATAATCCGGTTAACAATATGAGTTGCAATTTCTTTAAAATCATCCAGAGAAGAGCAGATATCTGGAAGCTGTTCCTGCAGTTTTCGGAATATTTCTTCAAATCTGGAAGCGGACCCTGTTTGGATTGCCTGCAGAAGTTCTTCTTCTAATTTTGTATTCAGATAAAGAGGCGACTGACCAGGCAGTTTTTCTTCTTTAGTTTTACTGAATCGAAGAAAATGAAGTGTATCCTGAGTCTCTTTATAAGCGTATGGCAGGTCACTGATATTTTGATAGAGGCTGCTCAGAATCACATACATCTCAAATGGCAGAGAGTTTGCAGCCGTATCAAAGTGTTGTTTAAGCGTTCGAAAATGAGTGGATTCTGAAGGATCAATATTGATGACGAGTGCCCAGGAAGAGGGATTCATGCGCACCAGCGCATAAGGATACTGCTGAGAACACTCTGCTTTTATCAATTCTGTCAGCTGATAATTGCAAAGTTCCGGGGAGTATTTTCCGGACTTTTTCATCAGATCTTCATACTGGTCGATCACAAATAAAATTAAACCATATCCATATTCGGAAAAATCTTCTCCGATAAAACGCAATTGATTCTGAATTTCCTCAGAAGAGTAAGGTTCCTGCACAATTAAGCTGTAAAAAAAGCTGTATTTTATATTTGGTCGCATTTCATCCATTGCAGTAGAAATAGAACGAAATGTGTGTTCGAGATACTGATATTCGTTGGTTACAGCCAAAGACTCTTCATCAGAAAATTTGATGGAAGAAACGAGATTTTTTAATGGCCGGTAGATTCTACGTGCGGCAATAAAGGACATAATCAGGGAAAAAAGCAGCATAGCAAATGCAATCCCCATAAAGGTAAAGGACAGGTTCTGATAATGTCCAAGAAAATCTGGCATGGGGATCATTCCAATGTATTGCCAGTCGGTAGAAGAAGAATCCGCAGTTAAAATAATATAGTTTTTATAGATAAAAGGTGAGGATTCTTTTGCAAGCTGTTCTTTAAATTCATCTGTCTGCAGAAAAGCGGGGACATTTTCATTGAAATATACATATTTCCCATTGCCATCTGAAATGGCAGTCATAAGGATAGTGGAATGATTTCGGAGAGAAAAGACTTTTTCTTTATTAATATTAAAAATAATACAACCGAGATCATCAGCAGAATTTTCTGGAACATTTCCAAAAACGGTTATACAGTCACCAAAAGACGGAGAAGATAATTCGCCGCTCCTGAGCATAATAGACTGATAAATACCGGATTGATACAAGTTAAGTGCTGCCTGATCGGGATAAGTATTAAAATGATATCCCTTTCCGTCGGAGTCCAGAATCAGATGATTAAAATTAGAATAAAGACAAGCTTCTTCTACACCGAAATCTAGTTCACAAATATCATTTAGAGATTTCATGATCTGGGTATTACGGCTGATATAATTAAAAGATGGATCCAGAATAAATGACAGGACATTTGCATTTGTGCTGAGTCGATGACATTCATTTTGAATAGAAACAATTCTCAGATCGACATCATTTGCATATTGCAGAATAGACTGCTGGCTGGAAATATAGCTTTCGCTTCTCCAGAATCGCTCTGCCATATTAGAAAAAAACAGAGAAATGCAAATCAGTGGTAAAAAGGTAATAACACTTAAGATAATAAATGTTTTCAAAAATACAGAGTTCTTGAGCGCAGCTTTTTTCATGGATGTATCTACTCCTGCTTTACATAATCTTAACAACATCATTATATCAAAAACTGTAAAAAATGGGGTGAAAATAAGATATTTGTAAAAAATTGACATCTATAGATGACATTTTTTGTCCTGAAAAAGAGTTAAAAATTAACGCTTTCTAAACAGAATCTGTCAATTGAGAAAGCAGAAACTAAGGATTATACTTGCATCAAGAACCGCAGTACAGCGGAGAAAAATATTAAGGAGGAAGGAACGATATGAAAAGAAAGGTGTTATCAATGGTACTGGCTGCTTCAATGGCTTTATCTGTTTGTGCCTGCGGAAGTAATGGAGAGAGCGCTTCATCAGACACATCTACAACAGAAGCTAAAGCAGAGGAAACAGAAGAGACAGAAACAGATAATTTAGATGCGACAGCAACCGAGGGGGATTCTTACACCATTAATGTAGCATCCAGTTTTGCTGCGGAAGGTCCCATGCAGGAAATCATGGAAGGATTTAAAGCAAACATTGAATCGGAGACAGGGGGCCGTATTCAAGTAGTGCTTCATCCAAGCGGAGCACTGGGAAGTGTAAAGGAAATTGCTGAAGGATTAAAGGCAGGAACCATTGAAATGGGAGCAATTGCCCTGGAAGACTGCGATTACTACTGTCCGGAATATACAATTCTAGAAGCACCTTATCTCTTCAAAGATCAGGATCATTTCAAGAGAGTGCTGGATGAACACGGAGATCAGTTGTTCTCCGAGATCGAAGAGAGAACAGGTATCAGAACCTGTGCATGGTTCTACCGCGGTGCTCGTATGATCACTGCAAATAAAGAAATCAAAACTCCGGATGATTTGGCCGGATTAAAATTCCGTCTTCCTTCCATGCCGCTTAGAATTGCGGTATTTGAAGCTCTTGGAGCAACTCCGACTGTAGTAGAATTCTCAGAGCTCTATATGGCACTGAAGACGGGTACTGTTGATGCGCAGGAAAATCCGGCAGAAACTATTTATTCTTATAAATATTATGAAGCACAGAAATATCTGATCTTATCCAGACATATCTATACGATGGCAAGATTTGGAGCTTCTGCTATATGGATGGATACTCTGTCACAGGAAGATCAGGATCTGATTATGAATGCATGGGCTGATGCACGTAATGAAATAACCGAAAAATATCAGGACCCAGACGAAACTTATATCCAAAAATGTGAAGATGAGGGTATGACGGTCATTACTCCGGATAATGAGAAGTTTATCGAAATTGCAAAACCGGCAGTAGAGAAATGGGCAGCAGAGAATGGTGCAGAAGATATTCTTACACTGATTAATAATACACAGTAAAGAAATTTTTAGATTGATTTGGAAAGCTCTGGCCATCAGGCAGGGCTTTCCGCTTTCTATAAGGAGAGGAGCAGGGGAGTTGAAGAAACTGATTCAGATTCTGGAAAATGTATGCGCATTTCTGTTATGTTTGCTGGCACTCTCGGTTTTATTTCAGATTATTGCCAGATTTATGAGGATACCGGCCACCTGGACAACAGAGGTTGCGAGATCTTTATTTCATATCATTGTTTTTCTGGGAATGCCGATTATTATTTATGAAAACAGTCAGATGGCCGTTACCATGGTAAAGGATCTGTTTAAACATAACCGTGTGGTGACATTAGTCTTTGATATCATCAGTGATATTTTTGTTTATTTTTTATTGATTACTTTAATTTATGGAAGTTATAACCGAACAATAGCGGAGTGGAACACCGTGATTCCGTCTCTTCCGGGAATTACATCCGGACATTTATACCTTGTAATGTTGATTGGAGCAGTATTAATGCTAGCCGCACAGATAGCAAGAACAAAGATATATCTTACAGGAAAAGATAAGAAGGAGGATTGCTAATGTATCAGGTAGTTGCATTGGTCCTTACATTAGGGCTCGTAGTATTACTGGCACTGGGCGTTCCGGTAGGTATGGCGCTTGCCATTGCAGGATGCCTTGGATTTCTGGCAAATGCAGGAGAGATCATGGCATGGTTCCAGTTGATCTCCATGCCATTGAAACTGGCAAGCAGTTTGCAGAACTTTTTGCTCTTATCCATTCCACTGTTCATTCTTGCAGCGAAGATCATGAATGGTTCTTCTGTCACAAAGAGAATCTTTGATTTTTGTAATGTTTTAGTGGGCTGGCTTCCCGGTGGTCTCGGACATGCCAACATTGTAGCTTCTCTGATATTTGCGGGAATGTCCGGTACGGCTACTTCTGATGTGGCCGGACTTGGTCAGATTGAGATTGAGGCAATGAAGGAAAATGGATATGATGTGGAATTCTCAGCAGGTGTAACGGCTGCATCTTCTACAGTTGGTCCGATTTTCCCACCATCAGTACCGATGATCATGTATTCCACCATTTCAGGTGTATCGGTTGGCTCCTTGTTTATGGGTGGTGTGATTCCGGGTGTATTAATGACAATTTTGATGATGCTGATCGTCTATGTGGTAGCAAAAAAACGGAATTATCCGAAGCTTCCGTTCCCGACAGCAAAGGAAGCGTTTGTTGCATTTGAAAAAGCATTAATTCCGTGCCTGACACCGATCATTCTACTGGCAGGTATCTGGACCGGAATTTTTACCACGACTGAGGCTGCAGTAGTAGCAACTGCTTATGCATTAATCATTTCCACATTTGTATTTAAAGAAATGACCTTTAAAAAATTCTGGCAGATTTTAAAGGAGACCGTCCGTGATACAGCATCTATCGGCTTTGTTGTAGCAGCAGCTGCATTTTATGGATGGGTTCTTGCAAGATGTGGTGTCTCCAATTCCATCGCATTATGGCTGGCGAACGTAACAACCAACCCGGTGATCTTTATGATTATTGTTAATATTGCGCTTCTGGTTATCGGATGCTTTATGGAGAGTATTGCAGCAATTCTTGTATTTGGACCGGTTCTGCTCACAGCAGCACTCAGTATGGGCATTGATCCTCTGTATTTTGGACTGGTAATGGTTCTGAACCTGATGATTGGCCTGGTAACACCGCCATTTGGCATCTGCCTGTTTATTATTGCAGATACTGCAAAGATCAGTTTTTCAAGAATGGTAAAAGCAATGTTACCGTTTTATGTTCCACTGTTTGGTGTGTTGATTCTTTTGTGTGTTTTCCCGCAGATTGGAACATGGCTACCTTCATTCCTGGGATAAAATAATAAAACCGAGGTGAAGATTCAATAATGATAAAAGTTATAAGAGGCATGATTTCAGAAAAAATGAATGCTTATGTAACAAGAGAAAAAAACCCTGAAATGATGGATTCAGAATTTGGAGTTATCAGTTTGAATAAAGGAGAATTATATACGATCTTTACGAAAGAAGAATATGTTTTCTGCCTGAATCAGGGACATGTAATTTTTCGATGGGACGATAATGAAGAAAAAGCGGAACGAAAAAACTGCTTCTCCGACGATCCAACCGTTCTTCATGTACATCAGGGGACAAAAGTGGAACTGGAAGCATTGAGTGATAACGTGGAAATCAATGTTGCCAATACAAACAATGAAAAGATTTTTGAAAACCGTCTGATTCGTCCTGACGAACTGATGTGTCACGAGACTGTGGAAAGTGAAAAACTGGATGGAAAAGTAAAAAGAATTAAAAGGGTCTTTTTCAATCGAAGTATCTGTCCGGAAACAAACTTATTTTGTGGAGAAGTAGTTAATTATCCTGGTTGTTGGGCATGTTTTCCACCACATCTTCATGAAGAACCGGAGATTTATTATTACAAATTTTTCCCGGAACAGGGATATGGATTTGCAGAATATGGAGATGAGGCAATAAAAGTGCTTAATCGCAGTGTTACATGTAATCCAGGAAATCAACTTCATTCTCAGGCGACTGCTCCAGGTTATGCGGGATACATTATGTGGACTCAGCGTCTTCAGAATAATGGAAAAGATATTGAGTACAGACTTGATGAAACACATGCATGGCTTGATGAAGAGGGCGTAAAAATTTTCCCGGACAGGTAAAGAACAGGAGAATAAGATGGAACCAATTGTGATTAATGCACCTTCTCTGGCAAATTGTAATACACTTCATATAAAAGAAGACATCGAACAGTTTCGACAGGCAGGGGTGAAATATCTTCATATAGATATGATGGATGGGCATTATGTACCTAATTTGTGTTTCCCTCTTCGTTTCCTTAAGGATCTGAAAGAAGAGTATCCGGATATGGTATTGGATGTTCATATGATGGTAACCAATCCAATAGAATATGTAGATATCATGGCAGAAGCAGGTGTTGACTATCTTAGCTTTCATACAGACAGCACACCTTTTGTACTTCGAACACTTGACAGAATTCGAGCAAATGGAATAAAACCAGGAGTGGTGATCAATCCTTCTCAGCCAGTGGATGTAATTAAACCGTACATTGATCTTGTAGATATGGTGACACTGATGGCAGTAGAGCCGGGGTTCTCAGGACAAAAATTTATGATAAGAACAATTGACAGGGTTGAGGAACTTGCATCTCTGAGAAAACATTCAGAAAATGATTTTCTGATTAATGTAGACGGAGCAATCAATGATGCAGGATTGGTACCATGTGTCAGAAGGGGCGCAAATGTCATTGTAACAGGTGTGTTTACAGTATTTGCGCAGGAAGATGGAATTATTTCTGCCTGTCATCGTTTTGATGAAACATGCAAAAAAGGAATGACAGATGGATTTATTGGTGATGCATATTAGGTAAATTGAAAGTCTGACAGAATCAGTGTATAATTAAATTTGCTATAGCTAAAATGATAATGGATAAAGGACCGAAAAATGAAGAAAGGGATATGCTTACTTGCTTTAGGTATATGTGCTTTAATGGCGGTGGCTTGCAGTAGTATGCAAAAAGACAAAAGTGTCGCTACGGAAGATATAGGAAGTAACGAGACCAAAGATGAAGTAAAAGACAAAAAAAAGATTCTGATTAAATGCGCAAACTATTTTGGCGAACAACATCCATTAAACAGAGCGTTTATAGATACTTTAGATCGGAAGAGCGTCGTGTAGGGAAAGAGTGTAGATCTCGGTGGTCGCCGTATCATTAAAAAAAAAAAAA
>ENA-USUG01006089-USUG01006089.1-human-gut-metagenome-genome-assembly--contig:-NODE-6089-length-12985-cov-5.628138_pt1 | contig 12985 bp, 9 predicted proteins | sample MGYA00250059_ERZ773394 | MGnify/ENA primary metagenome ERZ773394 (study PRJEB29103, sample SAMN06111957) | human gut metagenome | biome: human gut; feature: ankylosing spondylitis patient; material... | reverse complement strand
GCATAGAGACGGGTCAGCATCTTGTTGTGCTCATCGCCTCTCCAGTAAGCACCTGCAAGACTCATGATCTTGAATGCTTTACCAACACCCTTGGTGCTCATCAGATGCGGTCCTGCACATAGGTCAACGAACTCTCCCTGGCTGTAAAAACTGATTTCTTCACCTTCCGGCAGATCCTCGATCAGCTCTACTTTGTACGGCTCGCCTTTTTCTTCCATAAAAGCAATCGCATCTTCTCTGGATTTTGTGAAACGCTCAATCTTCAGATCCTCTTTAATGATCTTTTTCATCTCTGCTTCGATCTTGCCGAAATCATCACTGGTCAATGGAGTCTCAAACTCCATATCATAGTAGAAACCATCTGCGATAGACGGTCCGATTGCCAGCTTGGTGTTCGGATAGAGACGTTTTACAGCCTGTGCCATCACATGGCTTGCAGTATGGCGAAGTGCTGCCAGACCTTTCTCATCCTTTGCAGTCAGGATATTCAACTCACAATCCTGCTCCAGAACGGTTCTCAGGTCAACGACCTCTCCATTTACCTCTCCGGCACAGGCTACACGTGCCAGACCCTCGCTCAGATCTTTTGCAATATCGATTACAGACATTGCCTGTGCATATTCTTTGACTGATCCATCTTTTAATGTAATCTTCATCTCATTCTTCCTCCTGATCATAAAATAAAAAGTCCCTGAACAGCTTGTTATTCCAAACTGTTCAGGGACGATAGACTCTTTACCGCGGTTCCACCCTTCTTGTGCTTGCACCTCTCATTTGACGATAACGGTGTCGGCCGGACTGTATTAAAGTCGCTCCAGGGTGGTGTTCATCTGATGTCCATATAAAGCGCTCGCACCTGATACGCTTCTCTCTGCATATTTTCAATCAGCTTACTGTTCCTGTCATGGTTTTATTGGTCTTCAATTGGCTCTTATTATAACATGTAAGAAAATGGTGTCAAGGCTTTTTTATCTCTACCAATGTAATATCTTTATGTCCCATCACATTCTCTTTATACATCAAATTTTTTCTGTCAGTCTCTCCATACATCATCCAGTCAATAATCGCCTGCGGAAGATCTACCCCTGCCAAGTGGCTGAATGGATATCCGCCTCCAAATCTAGCATTCATTTCAAGCACATATATTTTTTCTTCCACCTTAAAGACATCAACATCCAGATTTCCTATATGGTGAAGCAATATACTCAAGGTTTTACCCAGTTTGTCTGCCTCTTCCCATCTCACGGTCAGAGCACAATCTGTTTCCCCTGATCTCATAGCATATTTTTGCTTCACAATCGTGTTCTGATAATTTCCTTCCAAGTCATTGATCACATCCAGTCCATATTCCTGCCCATTCAACACTTCCTGAATAAGGATTGCTTTACTGATATCTTCGTTGGACTCATATTTCAGATAGCTTTTCTGTATTTCTTTTTTTATTTTTCTATAAAATACTTCAAGCTCTTGCTGATTATCCGCTTTCATAACAGCGATAGATCCCATTCCCCATCGTGGTTTTAAAATCAACGGATAATCAATTTTTCCTATCTGTATTGCTTCATACGCACTTTCAAGTGTCAGATAGGTTTTGGGCACATTTATTCCATGAGAACACAGATATGTATACGTCTCCCACTTGTCATTGCATACATTGATAACGTCACTATCAGATACCAGTACTCTAACACCAATCTGTGCAAATCTATCTTTGTTTTTTGCTAATATTGGAAGATCCACATCAAATAGCGAAATTATTACGGATATCTTGTATTCTCTGCAATATGTCAAAAGGAAATCAATATATTCCTTATCATAAATCAGTGGTGTAACCACACTATGATCTGCTCTGGAAAATGCAGGAGTAACTGCGCTGCTATTTGCCACATGAACTTCTCCCTTTCCCTGAAGGGCCTTTTTAAAATAATCTATCAGATAACCTCTTCTTCCTACAGAAGTCAATAAAATATTCATATCTGTCTCCCATCACACAAACATCTGCAATTTCACGTTTTTCTCACGCTTCAAACTATAGTCGCCATTCTTTTTTACATAAATATATGGCGGAAGATTAATAAAACAATTATTAAATCCCATGGTATACGCACCTGCACAGAAGCAATGTATATAATCGCCTTTTCGAAGTTCCGATGCATCTTTTAAACGCAGAATCCTATCATTTTCCATACAAGTTGCTCCACACACAATCTGCGTTCCCATTAGTTTCTTTTCACCGGTCATCAGCTCATAATCAGGCTCTCTGGCTGACATAAACGGATTAATATGAAGATTGCTTCCATCCACTGTCACTATCTGTGTTCCTCTGACATCTCTCACATTTATAACACGACTCAAATAATCAATCGATGTCGCAATCAAAGATGCTCCTGGTTCAATAATTAGTGAAATGGTTTGAAAATAATCCATATCTTTAAATACAGAAGAAATCACATCTGCGTATTCCTGCATAGACGGTTTTCCTGAACAACGTTTTCCACCAAACAGACCGCCTCCAATATCTATATATTGCAAGTTCTTATGCAATTGATATCTGTCAATCAAGTAGCATGCAGTCTCTGCCAATGCATGAAAGATTTCCTGACTCCTTGTTCTGGAGCTATAATGTAAATGGAGACCTGTCATTTTTATACCAATCCTACGCAATCTATTCAACGCACTTTCAAAATCACCATTTTCTACACAAAAACCAAAACGGCTGGCTTCCATACCTGCTGTAGTCTCCCCCGGACACATGGCTTCCAGATTAAAATTAACTCGCATACCAACTTTGAGTGAATCTGTGTCCAATTCTTCTTTCATTTTTTCAATAATGGAAATCTCATCCAGATTATCCAAATTTACAATGCTTCCATTTTTCAAAGCTTCTATCAGCTGTTTTTCTGATTTTTGCGGTCCGTTATATATAATCTTTTCCGGAGAATATCCCAATTCTAATGCTAAATTATATTCATCATCCGATACTGTTTCTGCGTACATTCCATTCTTCTTTGCGCACTGAATAAGTTCTTTCATATGATTAGTTTTAAAGGAAAATCCTAAAATTAACCTTTGATTCCAGTATTGCTCAAATGAATTTTTAATATTTGCAAGGTTCTCCTCAAATCTATCAATATCCAGAATATAACATGGGGTCTTCAGATTATCAGCCTGATCTCTTTTGATATCAATGTAATAACTTTCCGATTGCATGATACCCTCCATTGTATTGATTTGAAAAATGCGGCCTTTTATTTCAGCCGCATTTTTAGAAATACTATTAAGATTTTTTAAGCGTGTTTCTTTCCGCAGCACTGTTTGTATTTCTTGCCACTGCCACACGGACACGGATCGTTACGTCCGATCTTCGGTCCTTTTACGATGGTACCAGACTTCTTCTGCTCCAGATACAGTTCATGTTTCTTCTCTTTATCGAAGATCTTGTCCCACTGCGGAAGCTCATACAGCCAGTCAGCTTTTGCATCTACCATGTTCTTGTAGAGTTTCTCTTTATCGAATTTCAGGCTGACAACAGTATCCTCTTCCATCTCCTCGATTGGATTAGCTTCTACAAGGCTCTCATTAATGCCATCCAGGAATCCAGTCATCTCCATGATGCTTAAACCGTATTTTTCAGCCAGCTCTTTGACAGTTCCTTTTACTTCTACATCCGGCTCTTCCAGAAGCTTCTCATATACTTCCTTTTCCAGATTAAAATAATTTGCCCAGAATCTCTGAAGAGTTCCTCTGTCTTTTGTCTCATCATATGCGACTTTCTGCCATTCTTTTAATAATGCCATATCATTTATCCATCCTTTACTTCTTTAATAGATCATGTAAACATACTGCTCATAATATATACTATTTCTGTTTATTTTTCAAGTTTTTGTCTGATATTTCTTACAATTCCACTTTATCCAGATATTCCTGAAATGCCCTCTGATCCGGAATCTCATAGACCCAGTATGCTTCCGTATCCAGAATCAGTTTCCAGTCATCCTGGGGATCAAACGTCCCCTCTGTTCTTTCTTTATCAAGAATCAAGGGAAATATTCCTTCATGATATTCAAACTCGATCGGTGTCAGCCAATGTCTGTCCTTTAATTTATGATTCGGTGCATATGCCTGTACGATCCGCATATCAACTTTCCCATTGGTCAGTTCTGTCATCAGATTGCCTGCCCGGAAGGTCGCATAACCAAATGTATAATCACTGTCCATAAGCAGGTTATATACTTCCCGAAGCTCTTCATTCTGATCACTGGTATAAATCAACTTATATTCGTGTGCCCCCAGCATTGCAATCGTGCCATAACACACGGTCAACAGCACATACTGTTTCAATGCCGGAAGCCGTTCCAGCAAAGCAAGGAACAGTACCATCGGTGCCACACCTGCCATAACCCATCTGGCCTGTACATCATCCACCGAAATATAGATAAACATACTAAGCAGAAATGACAGAATCACAAATGCAGATACTAACTGTTCGCCGGTTTTTCTTGTCCGCATTCTTACCGCAATACGCAATAGACCGACAATAATCACAACTGCAAATATGATAGCAAGGGCATTACAGATACCACCTCCGGAAACCAGTTCCTTCCAGCCAGAATATCCTGTCACCTGCAGCAATGCATTGAACGTATTCTGAATACTCTCCATGGGAAGCTGATCCTGAAAAGCTGCATCCTGATGCGTATCATATTGATAAATCTTGCTGAGCAACAGAACATTTACCAGATAACCTGCCATGCCAGAGACAAGCCAGCAGACACTTGCGATTATCCCTCTTGGCAGCAACAGTTTTTTCCCTGTCCATCCATTCTCTTCCTGCAGGTTCCACCAGATCCACACAAAGCTTAAGACAAGCGGCAGATACGTCAGCTGTATATGCCGGAGACCTTCCAAGCATGCCACAAAAGCAAAGATGCAGCCTATTACCAAAAGTACAAGTTTTCTTTTCTTTGAAACTTCTTCTTTTCTGATCCTGCACGCCAGCCCCAGCCCCACAAAGCTCACTGCCACAGCCGGTATATAATACGCTTTCATAATCAAGAAGATCCATGCATCACTGATAGGAATCACCAGCAAAAATGCTGTCTTCCAGAAACGTTCACCTGCTTTTCCCGGATCAATTCCACGTAGACAGAACAGATAGCTGGCAAGAAAGATAAGTGTCAGGATCACCTGCCCCACGATCCGGACTACCTGAAAGTTTGATGTAAAATGGAACAACAGAGAATAAATCAATTGTGTATTTAAGATTTCAAGCTCTGTTGATCCATACCAGTTGGAAGAGATAATACTCCCTTCTTGTGCAAGCATCCTGGAATACACCAACTCTGATGCGTCATCTGAAAGTAGAAAATTAAAATAACATTTATGAGTCAGCCATGCATTAAAAACAATCGCTGCCACTAACATGATTTTTCCGAATAATACAAAATATTTCTCAGTCTGTTCTCTGTTCCACTTCATCTAGCGACAAAACCTCTCCATCATTTCACTCAATTTTTTCGCATCAAATGTCTCAAAAAACTCTGCCTTTTCATAATCTCCTACTCCATCTCTGGCATAAAGGCAGTCTGCTGCCAGAATCGGTGCTCCCACAGATCTGGCTTCCAGAAGCGGCAGACCAATGGTTTCAATATAAGACGGAAATACCAGTACCGATCTGGCATATTGTGCAAACAAGTCTTCCCTTGACATCATTCCCACGAATCGAATCGGCAGCGTCTTCTCTTCCGCTTCTTTTTTCAATGCCCGAATACCGTCGTTCTCGTCCCCGTTCAGAGTCCATACTGCTTCCCAGTCAGTGCATCCCCGCTTTTTCAGAAGCTCACAGGCTTTCAAAAATGTGCGGTGATTCTTATAAGCAGGCGGTCCTGCAGGGAAGAAAAACACCGCATGTCCTTCTTCCATCTGCCATGGATCCGTCTTCAGCATCTCCACAGGCGGGAACTTCACCTGTACCCGTTCTGCCGGAATCTTACATTGACGGACGATCTCTTCCTTCATCCAGTTGGTCTGCACCAGCACCTGCTCTGCTCTGCGGATAGATCTCTTCATCATCCGCCCAAGGATCTGCTGACTGTACCATGGACGAAATGCCTCCTGCGGTCTGAACTTATATTCAGAGAATGGAAGAGCATTATGTTCATAGACGATCTGCGGCACTCCCGCATGAGGAAGTTCAATATTCTGTAAGGACAACACCTTGTCCGCATGATATTTTTTCACCAGCTTATGAGCCAGCACCTGATCAAAATACATCCGATGAAGCGGGCTCTTCTTGATCCACGGGAAATTCAGCACCTTGATATGGGGCTGCTCCTTCAGTTCACAGACACTGAGCACGAAGATATACTCATTTTTCGTATCCTTACAGAACTCCTCATAGAAGCTGTTCAGTACAGTCAGTGCTCCTCCGCTGGATGCGGCCACATCATAGACCAGGATCCTCATGACTCTTTTACCTTCTGCATGGCTTTGATCAGCAGCTCCTGTCCACGGAATGCATCAGCAATCACCGTATTCTTCTCCTGTCCGCGGAGCACTTTACAGATATATTCATACTCTGCGTGAATACCCTTATCCTGCTTGAGCTTTTCTTTTACGGACTTAGTACTGCCGTATTTCTTCAACCGGATAAAGTTGTCCATCTCATAGACCGAACCATTGGACAGCACACGAAGCTGTTCCTTCGGATATTTCTTGGAGCCCATGGAAGAGTAGACAATATTTCCAATGGCACCTGATGCAAACCGCAGAGTAATCAGTACGTTGTCATTCATCGGATATGCATTGTTGGATGCAGCAGTTACTGTCAGATCCTCCAGATGGCTTCCGTCCAGATACTGGATCAGATCCACAAAATGACATGCCTCTCCAAGGATTCTGCCGCCACCTGCTGCTTCATCATGTACCCAGTGATCCTTCGGAATAAATCCGGCATTTCCGATAAAATCATAGACTGCCGGAATCTGATCCGTCTTCATCTCTCTCTTGATCTGCTGGATCAACGGTGCATGTCTCCGGTTCAAACCTACAAACAGTTCACCCTCGGACTGCTCATAAGCTTCCTTGATCGCTGTCAGTTCATCCAAAGTCAAGCACAGCGGCTTTTCGCAGTAGACATTCTTTCCTGCCTTCAGTGCTTCGATCACAAACTTAGCGTGGCTGTTGTGCTGAGTAGATACAGCGATCAGATCAATCTCCGGGTCACTCAGCAGTTCCTGATAATTATTGGTGGTATAACCAAACGGTGTGCCGTCATTGGCCTGTGCTCCACCCACTCCGCCAGTGGTTGCCAGTCCGCGGAAGTCAAAGAGTCCCGTCTCCTTCATGATCGGCAGCATGGTACTGCGTACAAAGTTTCCAGCTCCGATCAGTCCCAGGCGGATCTTCTCACCAGAAGCCGCTTTCTTCGCCTTCGGATTCTCGATCCGGCTCTGCCATTTCGTATCATTTTCATCATATTTCAGAAGAACACCGATATAACGCTCATGATTCGGATTCTTGGTAATCATCTCATAAGCTTCTGCCGCTTTTTCAAACGGGATCTCATGAGTAATAATATCCGCAAGGCTGATTCTGCCCTGCGCCAGCAGACGCACAAACTCTTCAATGTTGCGGCCCTCAGTAAAACGCACATAGCCAATCGGATAATCAATACCCTTCTGCTCATAGGTGGAATCATAACGGCCTGCTCCATAGGAACGGGCAATTCTAAAGGACAGCTCCCGCTCATAGTACGGACGTCTGTCAATATTCATCTGAGTCACACCAATCATACAGATGATGCCACGATCTCTGGCAATCGCTGCAGCCAGATCCATCGGTGCATTGCTGTTGGTCGCTGCGGTAATAATCACCTTGTCTACCCCACGGCCTCTGGTCAATGCTTTCGTCATATCCGCTGCATTGTCATCACCAGAATTGATAAATGCCTTCAGCCTGGTACCCGGCATGGTCTTATCTACCACATCGTAACCGATCACATCGCATCCGTAAGCATTCAAGATCCGACATACAATCTGCCCCACCAGTCCCATACCGATAACTGCCACGGTCTCTCCTGGAACCACTTCTGCCTGATGGATTCCTTCCAGAGCAATACCTCCCAGCGCGCAGAATGCTGCCTGGCGATAATCGGTCAGTTCCTCCGGTACTTTGGTCAGCATGGTACGGCTTACACGGTTGATCTCACAATGGTAAGCGGTTCCCACCATTGCCACCAGATCTCCGGCCTGCACCTCGGTCACACCTTTTCCACAGGCAATGACACGTCCCACACCGGAATATCCCATAGGCATGGGCTCTGCCAGCTTGTTAAAAGCACTCTCAATGGTAGTAACGATCCCGTCTGTTGATAACTTCTCCATTACTTTTTTCACCTGATCCGGGCGCTCCAGCGCTTTCTGAATCAGATTCTTTCCACCAAAGGAAGCCAGTCCTCTCTCAGTTCCCGCACTGACAACGGTGTACAGGCTCTCCACCAGAGCCATATTTTCCTTTACTGTGGGCATAGGCTGATCGATCAGCTTCATACTTCCATCACTTACATTCAAAAATAATTGTTTCATACTTTTCTCTCCGCCTTTCGTCCTATCAAAAGCAATATCGCAAATACTGCACTGAATAATACTCGATAACCAAACCAGTAATGTATCTCATAAAAATGACGAAATACAGTTATCCAAAGTACTGGAACCAGGATTCCCGAGAATGCAATGCATCCATCCAGCAGCAGATTTTTTCTTCTACATACCTGAAATATTACAATTACAACAACGACTGCCATGATAATAACCATTACTTTTCTTCCCGTAAATGCAAATGGCAAAATTCCATTGAAACATTTCAGAAGTGCTTCTTTCGCCATAACGATAAACGATTCTTCATTTCCTCCAGCTACACCTGCATTAGATGTCACTCTTCCTAAGAAATAACTCATAGCTTCATTTCCTGCAAATATTCCACTGATTGCTGTCTTAGATAAAAGCATCAGTATATATCCCAAACACCAGAAAACACCTTTTTCAAAAATATGGTTTAAGTAACATGTTTCTTCTGAATAATCTTTTTCCTCGATGCACAACACTGCCAGCATTGGTACACAATACGTCATAACGGGGAATGTAAACCAGTCAAAATATACCGTAACCATTCCACCAGCAAAGAAAAGATATCCCCACCATTTCTTCTCTTTACTTCGACTTACTATAATTATGTTTATAAAGGTAATCATAAACATAAGAGCCTGCGCCATAATTGACGACGCTGTCGGAAGATTCATCATAGCAGCTGCCAGCCCCAAGAACAATGCCTGTCTCCAGTTTGTCCTGTCTGCAAAAAGTGCTAATGCTGCTGCCGCCAACAAATATACAACCATTTGTATAATTCCGCGAATTGTCATATAATTTGTCACATTTAAAAGCAGACGAAGAAAACTTCTACACCCCATCCAATATGGTAGCATTCTCTGCCATCCATCGCTCCCGAATTCACCTGTTCCACCTGTTGCCAGTATTCGTAAATTTGTTATCTCCTCCTCAGATACCGCAAATCGTTTCTGTGCCAATGTATCTTTCCATACCTGATCTGCATTCGCATTATAAATGCAATTTAATACGATAGATTCCGAAAAATTATCAAGAACAAAATATGGATTTCCTTCTACTGCCACATACGGATACTGGCCCTGACTTTCCAGTTTTTCTGAAGAAATCTCTATCCAGTAATCCTTTTCCTGCTTATCTGTCATAGCTGGAAGCACCAGTGCCAGTACACAGATCAGCAAGATTCCTATATATACTCCTATTAATTTTTTAATGCTGACTTGTAGTTTTATTATTTTTTTAATTGTATCCATGCACCACATAATAATCTGCTCCTGTCTGTTCAGCCGCTTTGATTCCTGTCTCCGAATCTTCAAAAATGATTGTCTGCTCAGTTGATATATTAAAATGTTTCATAGCCATAAAAAAGCCTTCCGGATCTGGCTTTTTCTTCGGAATCTCTTCCTGTGTTAATATAAGATCAAAGAGTTCCATTAGTCCAAATGTATTCAGTAACTCCTCACAATTCTTTCTGGATGCAGTGGTAACTAATGCACAATAATATTCCTGCTTCATTATACGAATCAAACTTATCAGATGCAGATTCGATTTTGCTTTTTCAAGATATTTACTATATGCAGCCTTCTTTTTATTATGTATCCTTGTAAGCAATTCTCTGTCTTCGCCTACTAACGGTGGCAGAAATACTGTATAATGTCTTCCATTGCAAAATTTACAATAATATTCGTAGCTCAGAGAAAATCCCTCTTCTTCCAGAGCTTCTTTATATGCATAGAAATTAACATCTTTTGTATCCACCAAAGTTCCATCCATATCAAAGATTGCAAGCTTTTTCTTTGGCACTACTGCTCTCCTCCAAACATTTCTAATATATCATGCAGAATAATGATCATCTGCGCATAAAATACCCCCGCTTTTTTACCATCTTTTTGAATCTTATACGGCAACAACCGCAGGAAATGGATCACCTCATGAAAATACACACTCCTTACTTCTTCTGGTGTCATAATGCTTCGTAAATAAGAATCAAATTTCTTGTAAATCTGCTCATAAATCATAGATCTGGTAGCAAAAAATCTGATTTCATTCCCCTTAATCTCATAATTCGACACTGCCATCAAAAACTCATAGCCACCATGCAACGACTGCAAGAGTTTTGCATAATCCAATGCTTTGCTTTCATGAAGATTTCCTGTATTTGGATCAATAAAGTAAAATGTTCTTTCTTCTGCTCTTTCACCAATTATATTCTCTATGGTTAGATCCCCATGGATCTCACAACACACATCGTTCGAAAAAATATATTTCAAATTATCTTTTTCAAACCACTTTTCATAAAACTTAAAGTTTTTATAAGTTGTTCCATTGATCACGAGTGTATCATATTCCCACAGATCATGAAGACATTTACTGTCTGATTGAATGGTTTGCAAATTATGATATACTTTCTTTTCAATGTACTGTTCCACTGCATCTTCATTCCACGGTTTTTCAGTTGTACGATACAATCCTCTATTCAGACATTCCAATGCCTTTTTCAGGATACTCCAGCCTTCATCCACAGAAACAGAATGTATATATTGAAAAAAAGGAACTGCTTCAGGATGGTACTCCATATCATAAACACAATAATTCTCTCCCTGCTCTTCCCTGAGTATAGTTGGAAGTGGAAGTTTGTCCTGATATTTCTTTAACCAATCAATCTGATCCTGAAGCTTATCTTTATCCTTTCCAATCACATATTTTCGATAAAATGTCTGCTTTTCATCCATACATAAAATAGTTGTTGCATTAGATCCTGCCGAATAATCTCTTACTACAGATACTCCATGATTAATTCTCAGATATGTCCTAATATATTCCTTGCTAGATCCACTGAAGTAATTTTCCAGAAATGTCAATCGTTCCGCTTCATTTAAATGAGGAATCATCTTCTCATATGTTCGATTCCGATCTGATTCTTCCTTATTTCCCAGCATACACCGCCTTGTCTTCGTATATATCATCAGAATCAGTAACGGGAACAGTAAAAACAGCAATAGCCACACACTGTATCTGATATTTTCCAGATTAAATATCTGAAATCTATCGTACGAAAACAATGTGCCAAACACAGCATAAAAATCTTTCTTAATTCCTGCAAGCGTAAGAAACTTTGCAAAAGCCCAGTATGACATCAAATATGCAATCCACATTCCCGCTGTTAACATCAAAAATTTCACTCTGTTCAGCTTTGTGATAATATCCTTCAGGCAGGAAATCATCGACCAGGATATATATAAAATTGTCAGCTCTATGGTCTGGTTAAACAACATACTGAATTTCTGGATCATCTTCTTCAGTTGGTCTCTTCCCATATAGCACAGAATGCTTCCTGTCAGAAGGATTGCCAGAATCAAACCATATTTTCCTGCCATTGTATGAATCGTACTGTCTCCCTTTCCGGTCAAAGCAAACAGCAACAAAAAACAACAGACTGTACAAACATCAAGGTACACATCAATAAACACTGTAGCAATAGATAGCGCATATCCATTCTGCATTTTACGCCCAGAAATCCACATTCTCACAAAATCTCCCAGACGAAATGGTACGATTGCATTTATAATATGTCCACAGGATAATGCATAAAAAAGATTGGTTCTTGCAGGACGTTCATATACCCATACAAATTCACTCCATCGAAGGGCTTTCAATATATGCCCTGACAACATCAGACATACTGCAAGTATTCCAAATATATATATCATACTAATTCCTCAAAATAAGGGACTTCTTTTGCTGTTTCATATTCTTCCGGAACGCCAAAAGGAACATGATAATCCACCCGGGCATACCGGATATCTTTCCCATCTGCTGCCATCACATTATAAACACCACTCACAAAATATTCAGAGTAGGCACAATGTTCCAGATATGTTTCTGTGGATGTCCGAAATATCTCCGCATCTTTAAAATAATAAGCCCCACAGATTGCATCATGGCTGATCACCTGTTTTTCCACTGTACGAATCACACGTCCCGCTTCATCATACTCAAGGAAACTGTATTTGGGCTCATCAGATTCAAATGTGAGCAGCATTCCATCCGGACTTTCCTGACAGCCATTCTTGCAAAACTCATTAAATTTTCTACAGCAAAATAAATGATCACAATCATTGAAGAGAACCGGCATATCATCCTTTATATTCTTAATTCCTTCCAGACAAGTCAGTACAGCGCCATTCAACACTTCTGGAATTACACAGATTTTTGATTCCGGATAATACCTTCTGATTTCAATATCAATATGATACTTCTCTACATGTTCTTTCAATACCACAAATGCATCTGATTGATTTGTCGGCAGAATTAATTGAAGTTCGGGCAAGTATTTTTTGAAATCTCCTTGCATATTCTCTGTT
>ENA-USUG01006086-USUG01006086.1-human-gut-metagenome-genome-assembly--contig:-NODE-6086-length-12993-cov-8.978863_pt1 | contig 12993 bp, 5 predicted proteins | sample MGYA00250059_ERZ773394 | MGnify/ENA primary metagenome ERZ773394 (study PRJEB29103, sample SAMN06111957) | human gut metagenome | biome: human gut; feature: ankylosing spondylitis patient; material... | reverse complement strand
CTGGCAAAATGTTACTTAGTTGATGAGGATGATAAATATACTCTTAATCAGAGAATTGGAGCATTTACAGTTAGCAGACCAGATTTGGTTACTACAAAATATTTGTATTATATATTAAGTCGTAATCCACAGTTGTTAAGGTATGATAATGGAGCAGACCAAACAAATTTACGGAAAGCAGATATTTTAAATATTTCAATTGCTATTCCAACGGTCAGGGAGCAGAAGAAAATTACAGAAATTCTAGACCAGTTCAACACTCTCTGCAATGACCTGTCCGCAGGACTTCCGGCAGAAATTGAAGCACGTCAGAAGCAATATGAATATTATAGGGATAAGCTGTTATCCTTTAAAGAATTACCAAAGTAAGGAGGCGAGGATGTGCCGTACTTTAATATTGTAGCGGAGACATCGGAGAATACCGTTGTCACAGAATATGAGCCAGTCAAGAAGCGTTCTGATAGTTACCAAAGCGAAGCAGCACTGGAACAGGAGTTTATCCGCCTGCTCTGTGAACAGGGATATGAATATCTGCCTATTCACACAGAGAAAGACCTGATTGCCAATCTCCGCAAGAAATTAGAAGAATTGAACAACTATCAGTTTTCAGATGCAGAGTGGGATGATTTTTTTAAAAATGCAGTTGCCAATCCCAATGAGCATATTGTAGAAAAAACGCGCACCATTCAGGAAGATAATGTAAAAAATTTAAAGCGTGATAATGGTGAAACCAAGAACATTACACTCATAGATAAAAAGAACATCCATAATAACAGGCTGCAGGTCATCAATCAATATGTGATTGGTACAGAGAATGGTGCGAAGCATGACAACCGCTATGATGTTACAGTATTGGTAAATGGTCTGCCTCTTGTGCATATTGAATTGAAACGCAGAGGAGTTGCTATCCGTGAAGCATTCAATCAGATTAACCGCTATCAGAGAGATTCTTTCTGGGCGGGATGCGGACTGTACGAATATATTCAGATTTTTGTCATTTCCAATGGTACAAACACAAAGTATTATTCCAACAGCACCAGACGAAATGCGGAAAAGGAACATGAGAAGTGGGGCGCGAGTAAGACAAAGACCAGTAATAGTTTTGAGTTTACCTGTTTCTGGGCAGATACCAATAACCGTGTCATTCCTGATTTGATTGATTTTACAAAGACTTTTTTCGCAAAACATACGATTCTGAATATCCTTACGAAATACTGTATTTTTACATCTGAGGATATGCTGATGGTTATGCGTCCATACCAGATTACGGCTACGGAGCGAATTCTCAATCGTATCGAAATTGCCAATAATTATAAGAAGTACGGCAGTGTCGAAAGTGGTGGTTACATCTGGCACACCACAGGTTCCGGCAAAACGCTGACTTCATTTAAAACGGCAAGACTGGCATCAAAGCTGCCCTATATTGATAAGGTGTTGTTTGTGGTTGACCGCAAGGACTTGGATTACCAGACCATGAAAGAATATGACCGTTTTGAAAAAGGTGCAGCTAACAGCAATACCTCGACAATCATATTAAAACGACAGTTGGAAGACCCGGATGCACACATCATTATTACTACAATTCAGAAACTGGCTACATTTATAAAAAAGAATCCGGGACATGAAGTGTATATGAAACATATTGTCATTATTTTTGATGAGTGCCACCGTAGTCAGTTTGGGGATATGCACACTGCTATTGTGAAGAATTTTAAGAAATACCATTTGTTTGGATTCACAGGAACACCGATTTTTTCTGTTAATTCCGGCAGAGCAAAGAATTCAGAATTCTTTACCACAGGTCAGACCTTTGGGGATCAGCTTCACAGTTACACGATTGTGGATGCCATTAATGATAAAAATGTTCTTCCATTCCGGGTGGATTATATTAAAACGATGGATGTGGAAGAAGAAATCACAGACGAGATGGTCTGGGACATCAACCGTGAAAAGGTTATGATGGCTCCTAAGCGTATCCGAATTGTGACACAGTACATACTGGAACACTTTGACCAAAAGACTTATCGTGGAGATAAAACATATATTCATAACACTCTTACAAATATTTCCGATGTAGCTTCGGCAAAACGTGGCGAGGTGGAAGAGATAAAGCAAAAACAGCGTATCAGCGGTTTTAATTCCATTTTTGCCGTATCAAGCGTTCCAATGGCAAAACTGTATTATCAGGAATTCAAAAAGCAGATGGCAGCAGACCCGACCAAAAAACTGCGTGTTGCAACCATTTTTAGTTATGGTGCAAATGAGGAAGGATCGGATGGTATTTTGGATGAAGAAAATTCAGAGGATACCTCTGCCCTTGATCAGCCGTCCAGAGAATTTCTGGAAGAAGCCATCAAGGATTATAATGAAATGTTCCATACAAATTACGATACCTCAAGTGATAAATTCCAGAATTACTATAAAGATGTGTCGCTTCGCATGAAGAACAAGGAACTGGATATTTTAATTGTTGTAAATATGTTCCTTACAGGCTTTGACGCCACAACACTAAATACTTTATGGGTTGACAAGAATTTAAAAGTGCACGGGCTGATACAGGCATTTTCCCGTACCAATCGTATTCTGAATTCTATCAAGACTTTTGGAAATATTGTATGTTTCCGAAATCTGCAAAAGCGAGTGGATAGTGCCATTTCCCTGTTCGGAGACAAGAATGCCGGAGGCATTGTTTTGCTACAAAGTTTTAATGATTATTATTACGGATATGAATCTGTGGATGGTAAGCAGGTGCCGGGGTATGTGAATATGATGGAAGACTTGAATAATAAGTTTCCTCTGTTCGAACCACAGATTGTCGGAGAGCAGAACCAGAAAGATTTTATCGCTTTGTTCGGTGCAATTCTGCGTATGAGGAATTTGCTTTTGTCATTTGACGATTTTAAGGGAAAAGAATTGATTTCAGAGCGTGATTTACAAGATTATCTCGGACGTTATCAGGATTTAAGAGACGAATGGAAGCAAAAAAGACAGGAAAGCACCGATATTACAGATGATGTAGTATTTGAGATTGAATTGATTCGGCAGATAGAAATCAACATTGATTATATTCTTATGCTCGTAAAGAAGTATCATGATACCCATTGTGAAGACAAGGAAGTGCTGATAACTATCAATAAGGCGATGGGTGCAAGTCCGGAGCTTCGTAGTAAAAAGCAACTCATTGAAAATTTTATTGCAGGAATCAATGATGTGGATGATGTCATGAATGAGTGGCATAAGTATGTGGTGGAACAGCGAGACCATGACCTTAATGCAATTATTACAGAAGAAAAGCTGAAACCGGAAGATACACAGAAGTTTATGGAGAATGCGTTCCGTGATGGAGAAATCAAAACAGCGGGAACGGATATAGATAAGCTTATGCCACCGATTTCACGTTTTGGTGGCGGCAGAGCCAGGAAGAAACAGGGTGTCATTGACAAGCTGAAGACTTTCTTTGAAAAGTATTTCGGCATTGGTGGTTCAGCTGCCTTTACTGAGTCGGAGCAGAAGACAGTGACGTATGACCTGAATAGTCAGGAAACACTGTCGATGGTTGCAGAAGCTAAAGCTCCATATGGAAAACAGTCATAAATGAATTAAGAGTATTTGTATAGGAAAAGGTGGTGATGGTCATCAGTACTTCAAGCGACAGGATATGGAAATGGGTGTGATTCGAGACAAGATCGCATATTACGATTAATTTAAATATATTTTTAATATAGATATAACCGTTAGGGACTAATGAGAGATAGGAGATCTTATGGACAGTGACTATATTGTAAGCAGTATGCATATGTACCTTCGCAAAGCAGCTAATGTTTTGGTTAAATGGTTAGGAATGCTGTTGCCACAAGCATCCGAAAATTGGTGGGATGAATGTGTTATTGAAAATTTAAGCTACAATCGGAGAGATACAACTAGATTTAAGGACTTCACAAAACTTGAAGATTTTGATTTGGCAGCACTGCTGCGTATAGCTGACAAGTCATGGTATATTATACGGCAGGTGACTTTTTCATCTGCAAGAGAAAGAGAATGTATTCGAGATATGATGCGAGTGCGCAATAACTGGGTACATTGTGGAGTAAATCTTCCTGGTAAGGATATTATATTACAGGATTTGAATACATTACATGAGTTCTTTGAGCAGCGAGAAAGTGACGAGCAAGTAATCAATGAGATAGAACATTTGATAGAGGATGTTAAATCAACGTCAATGGTGGATTTTGCTATGGTAGTTCAATCGGAAGAAACGGCAGAAGCATCACAGGAGAATGTAGGGGAAGATGAAATTCATGAAACGGCATTAGTTTATCTGATTGGAGCACCATCTGTGCATGGCATAGTTATGTCCATTAGAGACATAGGCGATATTAAGAAATATGAAGTATTTGTAAATGGTAGTGTTAATACATATTATTCTGGTCAGATTGCACCGGTTATTAAAAATATATCCTATAACTGGCTGGATATCAATACTTTCCGCAGTTATCTGACTGCGTATCAAATTAATAATCCATATGGCAGGGATCTATATTCTTTAAATTCTGCCAGAATTGACTTTGTACCATATCAGTTTCGCCCTGCTTTGAAGATGATTCATTCTGACGAACCGAGAATCTTGATTGCAGACAGTGTTGGTGTTGGTAAGACAATTGAAGCTGGCATTGTTTTAAAAGAGTTACAGGCAAGAAATGAGATTGAGAATATAATGATTATATGCCCAAAACCTTTGGTAACAGAACGCAAATGGGAATTGGAAATGAAACGATTTGATGAAGATTTTATTCCTTTGAAGGGAGAAGAACTTCGTCAGATTATTTCTGATACGGATCGAGATGGTGAATGGCCAGGTCGTTATGGAAAGATAATAGTGCCATATTCTATTTTGGATAGTCGAGCTTATAAGGGAGAGGAAGATAAGAGAAAGCATACTTTTGGTTTGAAAGATTTGGATCCGGCACCGCATTTTGACTTGGTAATTGTGGATGAAGCACATCATATTCGAAATGGTAGTATAGAGAAGGAAAAGGCATTTGAATATAAATGTGTAAAGTATTTCTGCGATCACGCAGATGCTGTAATTATGTTGACAGCTACGCCTTTACAGACAAGCGATGACGATTTGTTTACGTTATTGAATGTATTGCGTCCGGATATAGTTATAGATAAGCCAACATTTAAAATGATGGCAAGACCGAATGAATATGTATCTGCATGTGCATCTATTGTTCGTAGAGCTGGTGAAAACTGGAAAGAAGAAGCTATGGAAAAATTAAATGGTATATTGGAGACACAGTGGGGCGAAAATGTTGTTGCTACCAATCCTGCGTATGTATCTACGATTCAAATATTACAACAGGAAAAGATTTCCAGAGAGGAACGAGTGAAACTTATTTCTGATGTGGAGAGTTTGCATAGTTTTAATTTTATGCTGAACAGAACCAGAAGAAAGGATATTCAAGATTTCTGTATTCGTCGTTCATTTACATTGGAAGTGGAATTTACTCTGGCACAGCAGGAGTTGCATGATGAGTTATTGCGGTTTGAACAGAATGCCCTGATGCAACTACATGGGGATGTCCGTTCCATTCCATTTATGATGTCTACAATCAAACGACAGGCAGCCAGCTGTATTTTTGGCCTGGCACCGTATGTTCGTTTCTTGATTGAACGAAGGTTTCAGCAGATTGAAAATGATCCGGACAATGAAATGTCGGGAATTGAATTTATGGGAGTTAATGCATTAGCATTAGAGAAATTGGCAGAAAAACTGCTGAATATAGCGGATCATTTGCCTGAGGAGGATCCGAAGTTTGACCAGATGATGACAGTTATTCAAGAAAAGCAGACATTAGAGAATAATAAAATCATTATTTTCAGTACATTCCGTTTTACTTTGAGATATTTGAAAGATAAACTTAAGGCGGTAGGCCTTCGGGTGGAACAGGTGGATGGAAGTGTAAAGGATACAATGCGCCAAGAGCTGAGAACTCGATTTGAATATCCAAAGGAAGATAAGGATGCTATAGATATTTTACTGTTTACAGAAGTTGGTTCTGAGGGGTTGGATTATCAGTTTTGTAATATGATGATTAATTATGATCTACCGTGGAATCCGATGAAAATTGAACAGAGAATTGGTCGAATTGATCGTAGAGGTCAGAGAAGTGAGGCTGTTAGTATTTACAATATGATTACTAATGGTACAGTTGATGCGGATATTTATTATCGTTGTTTGAAGAGAATTGGTATTTTTGAGAACAGCATCGGTGAATGTGAGGAGATTCTGGGTGATATTGCTGTACAAATAGATCAGATTGCTGTGGATGCTAGTCTGACTGATGAAGAGCGAAAAGAAAAATTGGAGCAGATGGCGGATAATGAAATTCGTAAGATTCAAGAGTTGACAAAGCTTGAGGAAGAAGAGAAAGAATTTTTTGGCTTTAATATTTCAGAGTATACTACAACGCAGGAAATCCATAATGCAGAGAATCCATGGTTATCCCAAAAGAACTTGCAGATTATGATTGAACAATATCTGAATCATCGTTTAGGTCAGGGAACTTATATTGTTGGTGATGGAGAAGTCAAACAGCTTCGTTTGTCAGCAACAGCAAGGCAAGAGCTTCGAGATGATTTCAGAAAATTACCATCCGGACGAAATGCTGTAAGACAGAGTTGGGATATCTATCTAAAAGGCAAGGTTCCTTTACACAAGATTACATTTGACTCAGATGCAGCTGAGAAGAACAGGAATGCATTTTTTATTACTACTATGCATCCGTTGGTTAAGCAAGCAGCAGCTTACTATAAAACAACGGAAAAGGCATATATCCGATTACAGTATGCTAATGATGATTTGCAAAATGGTATTTATCATTTCTCTGTTTATGCGTGGACATATGTTGGTATTAATCCACATTTCAAATTGGTGGTGGTTTGTGATGATGATGTAATTGCGAGTGAACTGCCAGATATTTTGCAGGAAGCACAAAGCTGTGCAACTGCTGTGAATATAAAGCCTTATGATTGGGACATCCTAGAGAAAAAGCAGGTTAAGCTTTGGCAGGAAGAGAAAAACACGGAGATTACGAAGGCAGAAACCGTATCAATTTTTAAGATCGAGAGTTTGACCAATAACTGGAGAAACAGGAAGAGGTCTTTGAAACAAAAAACCATGGATACTTCAAGTGAGAGTATCCGAAGAATGTATAACAGTGAGCTTGAATCTGCTCAGGATAAATATGATGCAAAGGTTGCTGAGATTAAGCAAAAAGTTGCACAGACAGATATACATACAACATTGATTGCAAATGGCATTTTAGAGGTTATTTAGGTTACTTAAATATGATGTAACGGAGGAAGAAGATATGATGGAAAGGACAATGGCAGATAAGGTCATACAACGTCAGGATAAGGATGGTATGTTACGTCGAGCCTTAGAGAGAATTATTCAGTTGTATACAGATAAGTCACACTTTGTATACGAGCTTCTGCAGAATGCTGAGGATGCAGGTGCTACACAAATTAAGTTTATTCAGCATGAAGACTGTTTAGAAGTCTTGCATGATGGTCGTCCCTTTTCGCTTGATAATTTGCAGGGACTTTGTGATATTGGCAAATCTGATAAGATTAGTGATTTGAATCAGATTGGAGAATTTGGAGTTGGCTTTAAATCTGTTTTCGGTATATGCGAAACTGTAAGATTGTATAGCCATCCGATAAAGATAGATGAAGTAAATGAATATGAACCTTTTGCTGTGGAGATCTGTGATTTTACTCATCCGGAGGCAATACAGGATGAAGAAATTAGCTATGGATATACAACAAGATTTGTATTTCCATACAAAGTGGGTTTTACCTTTTCTGGTTTTGAGTCTATTAAAAGCCTAAATGAGGTATTATCTGTAAGATTGCAAAATCTTGGAATTACTACGCTTCTTTTCATGAAGAATCTCCAGAAAATTGATTATGTGATTGACATACCGCAACTTAAAACAGCTGGTTCTTATATGCTGGAGAAGAATACAATAAATGACCATTGTGTATTGGTTTCGGCATTCGGAGAAACTGACATAACCAGTAACCCAAAGGAAAAAAGGGGAAAGAAAGAAGAGCAGATTTCATATTTGGTTTTTACCAGACCTGTGACAGGAATTCAGGCGGGGCGTACTATTGATATTGCCTTTACTGTCAGTATTGGAGAGGCTGGCGAATATACATTTCGCAAGTCAAAGTATCCATATATTTCGGTGTATTTTCCTACAGAAACAGAAAGCAAGCTTAAGTTTATTGTACAGGGACCATATCGTACCACACCGAATCGGAGTAGTGTGCCGGCTGATGATAAGGATAATATCCAGTTAGCAGAACAGACGGCAAAGCTATTGCGGGATAGTGTACGAGAACTGCGAGATGCTGGAAAATTAAATCTATCTTTGCTCAATATTCTTCCGATTGATGAAGATGAGTTTGAAAATGCGTTGCTGTTTAAATGCATGTATGTTATGACAGCGGATATGATGCAGGAGGAGCAATTCTTAATCTGTAAGGATGGTTCATATGTTTCGCCTGAGAATGCAAAAATAGCCAGAGGTAATGATTTTTCAGAAGTATTTACTGACGAGCTCTTGACGGAACTTCTGGACGATGGCAAGGAGTATCATTGGCTTCCAGCTGTGCTCACTGAGACCAGTAAGCAATATAAGTATCTATACTCATTTTTGACGGATATATTAGAAATAGAAGTTATGCGTCCTGAAAATATGAGTAGTTATTTTAATGAGAACAAAAGCTTTTTGCCAAAGAGAGATGATGAATGGTTGGTAAAGCTTTATACCATGTATGAGAAGGTTAGCGGTGCATTCTCTAAGCAACGTGGAGGTTCTAATATGCTGTTGGCAGAATTCATAAAGACTTCAAAGGGAAACTTTGTATCCCCTTACAGGAGAAGTGACGGAAATCAAAATTATAAGTATAGTTATATGTATCATGGTTATGAGAATTCAACATATTTACCGAATGTATTCTTGCCATCAAAAAATGTAGCGCAGATGGATGATATTCCGTTTGTGGACGAGGTGATTTATTATAAGTGTAAGCCCTTCTTTACGGAAATTTTGGCCTTGCAGAAACCGAATGAGTATGAATTTTTCATTAGAGATTTTGAAAGGCGTTATAAAGAAGAAAAGCCAATGTCTGATGCTCAGCATATTATAGATGTGAAGCATTTGCTGAAATATAGGAGCAACGAAGATTATATAGAAGAAGTAGATGAGCTTATTAGGAGATATTTGATGCTAAAATGTAAAGAAGATGGTAAGAGCTTTTATGTAAGCCCATTTCGGGAAAAGGTGTATTTTCCAAAAACAGAAGATGGAATGAGTATCGAGTATTATTTCAAGAATATCCAGAAATATGCGTATGTGGATTTGGATTTCTATTTGATTGAGGATGTTGGAGAAGACAAGTTAAGTATGTTAGGAGTTTCAAGAGAAATTGCAATTGGTCAGGACAGGACAACAGGAGAATATAATACTGGAAAGCCAGGAAGACGGCCAGATTGGATAACATATGGAGATTTTAGGTGGAAACTAACCTTGAAAAAATTAGACGAAGTTTTAGAGTACATTTCGGCACATCCAAAGGCGGCAGATTCTATGGCAAAATCGAGCTTTATATTCCGGTTTTTGCAAAAGAATGAGTGTCGTCTGATGGGAGATGTGCATATTGGAGGCAGTACATCAAATCAACATAATGCCTTTTCTGAAATTGTCACAACATTGAGGCATGATGGTAAGACATATCGTTATTATAGATCATCTTGGAATGGTAAATGGCTTTTTACGGAATCTGGGGATTTGGTATCACAGAAGGAAATTTCAAAAAGAGATTTGAATTCACAACTATATGGTGATATTAACTGGGATTCATCGTTGTATGATATTCTTGGATTTGCAAAAAATACGACAGACCAGCTTGAGGATGCAGCAAAAGACTATGACCGTCTTTCTGATGAAAAAAAAGAGCAATATTTTGAAATTGAGTTCCAGAGAAGGTTTGGTATCCCTGTAACAGAAGCTGAAAAATTGCTAGAAGGAACAGTTTCAGAAGAATATAAACCCTATAAGATTGCTGAAGAGGTATTTGAATTTCCATCTTCTAATATTAAAAATTGGGATTCACTACGAAAACATGTGGCTGAGGTGCTTTGTTTTGCAAGTCCAGTTAAATATGAGTATGCTGTTCGCCGAATTCGAGTAAGCAGGCCAGAAAGTGAAGTTAAGGCATACTTAAAGAACATGTATAAGATTGATGGCCAATACAAGTATGCATGTCAGATGTGTCATGATGCATTTGCTAATGTAGAAATGTGTCAGATTGTAAATGGACCCGCAATTGAATTGGATGCTATGAATTTGTGCCTGTGTCCAAATTGTGCTAGAGAATACAAAAAGATGAAAAGTGATTCTGACAATGTGCAATGTTTTTTGAATAGTATAACAGAATTGGAAGACTCAGAAATAAGTGGAACAGATCCGGTTGAAATGAAATTTGATGGCGAGTCAATTTGGTTTACACAATCGCATATTGCGGAAATCAGAGAACTCATGACATTGCAGAATGAAGCTGATAACTACAGCAAGGATCTGTCAAAGAAAGCAGGTATGAGAAATATCAGAGAAGATGAAGCTGCTGTAACATCTGCGGAAGAATTAGTTAATGTTGGCACGGATGTTTATAAAGAGTATATTGGTAAGCGCATTTATCATACAGGACATAAAGCATATGGTATAGTAATTAACTGTGATGGTACCAATATAGAGGTGCAGTTTGAAAACGGAAATCGTGCTGGTCAGAATGTAAAATTTTCGTTGCAAATGTGTATTGAAAAAGGATTGTTGTTGGTAGTATAGGAGGCGATTTGATAGATATAAAGTATGGAGATGACTTCTCAAGGAGGTGAACATTTTTTGTCTAGCCTAAAAGATAATACCTTATGTTTTATCTGATATCTATCAGGAATCGTCGGACATGATAATTATTTAGGATAACATCTGATGAAGGGAGAAATCCTTCTTCTGTTATCTGATAAAGGAACTTGTTGCTCAAGTAGTCTTATTGACAGCATCATTTTCTCCATCGCCGGAGAACTGTGTCAGTAATGTTTATGTACATAAGAAATCACTCCTGAATTAAATTTTTATACTATTAAACCATACAAGTACATAGAAAATCATAGAAATTGACAAAAAATTTGTGTGTATTAAGGTTTTATGCTACGTTTTTTGTTTATGTAACTGTCAAACTCCCAAATTGCTCAAAGATGAAGTTGCATACTATAAAGATATCTATCATAAGAAGGGAATAAAAGAGTTCGTGGAAACTTTGAATTTTTAGTAGATTTAGGTTGACGAAAAATCTGCAATGTGATAAAATCAAATTACCTGTTAGGTAATTTGATTTTATCGTTATTAGGAGGGGGAATTGGAGTTACAATATGTATCAGAAAAAATTAAAATACAATGTACGAGTGTAAAAGCTGCAAAAAAATTATTTGGTGGAGATAACGTATTAGCTACAAGCCTTCTTGCGAGAATAAATGCATTGGAAAAGGCTGATACTATAAAGGATATTATTGTGCAGCCGACATTTCATTTTCATAATTTAAGTAATAAGAACGGAAGAAACTTAGAAGGATTTTTTGCAATTGATGTTAAATCAAGAAGAGAACAATGGCGTATTATTCTTCAACCTTTAGACGAAAATAAGAATCCGTTTAATCCATGTTATATAGACCAGATATCGTCATATGTTAGAATAGTAGAAATAACGGAGGTGAGCAAGCATTATGAGTAATTATATTGAATACGATGACAAAATTGCTTTTCATCCAGGGTATTATATTAAGGAAATAGTTGAGGATAGTGGATTGACACAAGAAGATTTTGCGAAAAGGCTTGATACCACTCCCAAAAATTTAAGTCTTCTAATTCGTGGAGAACAGAGTTTATCAATTGATATCGCAATGAAATTATCCAGAATGATAGGAACAAGCGTTTCTTACTGGCTTAATTTACAGAATGCTTATGATGCATTGATAGCAGAGTTTAAATCAAAGGAGGAGCTTGTCCAGGAAAGAGTTATTTTCTCTTTTTTAGATTATAAATATTTTCGGGAACACTTTGGTTTACCAGATTTGCCTAGAAAAATTGATGAACAGATAGTATATGTTCGGAACTTTTTGAATGTTTCTACGCTTACGGTTTTAAAAAAGAGAGATATGGCAGTAAATTTTCGGAGTGCTACAGGAGAATTGGCAGAAGCAAATATAATTAAAGCAAATATTATGGTTCAGATAGCAACGAATATAGCTTTAAAAACGGAAGCTTCTAAATTCAATAAAGTACTTTTTGAAGAGGCTGTGAAATATGCACTTACATTGACAAAAAATCATAGCACATTTTATCCACTTATAAGAGAAGCTTTTGCTAAAGCGGGTGTTATTTTAGTTATTCTTCCCAATATTTCTGGTTCAAAAATTAATGGAGCAACTAAAAAAGTTGGTAATAACATTATGTTGATGGTAAATGATAGAAGACTCAATTCGGATACCTTCTGGTTTACATTATTTCATGAAATTGGACATATTATGAATGGAGATTATGGAATTTCTTTTGATGCAGAGTCAGGAGAACAGGAGGAAATTGCTGATAAATATGCGGAGAATATGCTAATTCCTTGTGAGTTGTATAGAAAATTTATTGAAGAAAATAGATTTGATGTCCAGTCAATTAGTATATTTGCAAAAAAAATTGACAGAGACCCTGGAATTGTGCTCGGAAGACTGTTGAACGATGGAAAAGTTGCCTATAATGATTGGACTTTAACTAGTCTTAGACACAAATACTGTTGTGATAAAATATAGTTGTAACACCTCTGCCTAATAAGATATAATCTTAATTTAGAAGGAAAAGAGGTATGTTA
>ENA-USUG01006078-USUG01006078.1-human-gut-metagenome-genome-assembly--contig:-NODE-6078-length-13014-cov-5.947747_pt1 | contig 13014 bp, 13 predicted proteins | sample MGYA00250059_ERZ773394 | MGnify/ENA primary metagenome ERZ773394 (study PRJEB29103, sample SAMN06111957) | human gut metagenome | biome: human gut; feature: ankylosing spondylitis patient; material... | reverse complement strand
GTTCTGGGGCTTCTGCCGCAAGGGGTTCAGCGGTTTTTCACCATGGCAGAAAACTACTTTTTCACACATGAGCCAAAGTTGAATATTCATCATGAATACTCTGTTTTTCCCGCAAAACACCAATGTATATCACAACTGTTTTGCGCATATTTAGCATAACAGATTACCCGTAAATATGCAAGTTTTTTCTGGCTCCCTCTCCCCCATAGTGTTCCGCTATGTAATCCGAAAAAAATTCCATCCCAAAATGTAAATTCGACTACTCAAGGACTGTATCAGCGTTCATGCTGGTGCAGTCCTTTTTTCATATATCCATCACTCAAAGGAAGGAGGTTTTCCCCATGCTGCTTCTCTACTTTTTTATCGCTATCTGGGTATCCGTCAACGGCATCTCAAGCCCTTTTGATGACGCTCTCTCGTTCTTCCTGTGGGCGGCGGTTCTCGTCCCTGTGATTGCTGGCATTTCCCTTTGGCTCCACAGCGATGATGACCGCAAAAATTGAACCGCAACATTCAACCGAAAGGAGGTGTCACTATGACTGGTGAGGGTATCCTGTTCTGCTTCTCCATGCTGTTCCTCGCTCTGTATCTTTTAGGCAGTTGCTAACCACAAAATCAAAATCAGAAAGGAAAATCGTTATGTCTCGCAACGAACTTATCACCAAAATTGAAACCCTGCAAACCCTCGAAGCCCTCATTGAGGAAACCAAGGCCGAAGCCGAAACCGTCCGCAACAGCATCAAGGCCGAGATGGAGGCAGCAGACACCGAAGAACTGTCTGCCGGAGGCTATATCGTGCGCTGGACTTCCGTTCTTACCACCCGCTTTGACGCAAAACGCTTTAAGGAAAAGTTCGGTGAAGAGGTCTACAAAGCCTTTACGAAACAGGTTTCTTCCCGGCGTTTCTCCATTTCCGCATAAGAAAAGCCCCTTGTCTGAACGCCTACCAAGCCACAGACAAAGAGCCATATCCCACATCACAATGGAGCGGGTACAGTCTGAGTATACTGTATCCGCTCCCCTTTTTCAAGGAGGATTTTCCATGAAACAACTGACTTCTTATAACCGTGTCGCTGGCTATCTCAACAAGCTGTTTGACCTGCTGAACCAGCGATTTTTTGAAGGTGAACTTTCAAGACCCACGCTGACTATCCAGAGTACCCCCAAAGCCTACGCCCATTTCTCTGTCCGGGACGATACATGGGTTTCCACTGTCGGAGCCACTCACGAGATAAACGTTGGGGCTGGGACTTTGGCTCGACCCATCGAATTTATCTGTGCTGACTTGCTCCATGAGATGTGCCACTACTATTGCCAGCTTCACGGCATTAAGGACACCAGCAGGGGCAACACCTACCATAACAGACGTTTCAAGGAGGTTGCCGAAGCCCACGGACTGAATGTGACCCACCATGAAAAATATGGCTGGACGCTGACAACGCCAACAGATGAACTGCTGGACTTTGTGCTTGAAAATGAACTTTTAGACATCCTTATTACCCGGAACGAGTTCTATGGTATCTCTGTCTCTGGCACAGGCAGTCACAACGGCAATCCCACACCTCCGCCGCCGACAAAACCATCCAGCAGCCGTAAATATGTCTGCCCCTGTTGCGGGAACTCTGTGAGGGCTACCAAGTGCGTCCATATCGCTTGTATTGACTGTCAGGCGGAGATGGTGATAGCGTGTTAAATAGTAATGATATTTTTAACCAGAATCCACGCAAGGTCAGGGGGCTATATCTGTACACCCCCACCGCCAGAAGCGATTTTTGATGATTGTATCTATAAAAGTTTTTTGCTACAGAGGGATTTTTGCTGGACATGAGAAATTTGCGCAAGAGTTCGTAAAACTGGAGGAATACGAACACTAAAAAACTGTGTTTTCAAGGCTTCTGTGATTTCAGTGCCTAAAGTTCGTTTAACGTAGACTGGAAGTTCGTATTTTACCCTATCCAAAGGAGGAAATCAGCATGAATATCAAAACCGTTGCTCTGACAAAAGAGCAGTATCAATCCATTATCCAGACCATGAAGCAGGGCTTTACTGGTTGTAGGCCAAATGAACGGATTGCCACCGCATTGACCCTTGAAGCAAATCTGGGTTTGCGTATATCCGACATTATCCATCTACGGCTTGCCGACATTGTAAAGGACGGTGACAGGTATCGTTTGTCCATCATAGAACAGAAAACGAAAAAGGCACGAAACTTCACCGTGCCGTTGGCGCTGTATCAGTACATTCGCTGCTATTGTCTTGACCACAGCATCCCATCCGAAGCCATCATCTTTCCCCTGACCGAAAGAGCTATACAGAAGCAATTAAAGCTGGTGTGCGACTACTTAGGTTATCAGGACATCAGCACACATAGCTTCCGAAAATTCTACGCTACAGAGATTTACAAGGACAGCGGGTATAATATCGCCCTTGTCCAACAGCTTCTTCAACATTCCTCCGCCGCCGTGACACAACGTTATATCGGTATCCAGCAGCAGGAGATAGAAAAGGCCATTGAGAGGCATTTGATGTTGGAGGTTTGAGAAATGCACAGCTAAAAGGGAGAGCGAAATGCTCTCCCTTCAAATATCACTGTTCGTAATCGCTAAAACTCGATTCCGCTTACCAATCATCACCATCCCCAATATAGAAGTTATCATCCATACGTGTATCGACCTCCCTATCGTAATCATCGTAATAGTCTTCTGGTACTTCATTATCAGCATAACACGGGTCAGGATACGGGTCATAATCCGGGGCGTCCTCTGCTTGCATATTGGGCGAAGGCTGCAACAGTGGAAACTCTTCTTTTGAGCACCACGCTTCAGGAGGTCCTAAATTCATTTCATGGCTCTCCCAATAATCTGCGTTAAAAGGAGGCGTAAAATTACCTGTTATCGGTTCACTTGCCTTAGGCTTATCAACTGCTGATTGATGCCGTAGAGAGTTCTTCCCATCATCAGGCATACTAAAGTAGTCTAACCAGTGCTGTTGAACTACCTTTGCTAATGCAACGATGTGTTTACACGCCTTGGGATATGTCTCAAATGCTTGACAATTACATTGATACCATGTTACCACACCGCCCTCAGTTACTCCAAATTCTGTGTTATAAGTAAAGCTCCCAATAACATTTGCCTGAAAGACCTTTTTGTTTTTAAGAAAGTGTAGATTTCGTACTCTTTTGAGCTGTGCATACTCTATTCCCCGATAGAATGTTTGTGGTACAGCAACTTCTTGCATAATCACACTATCAGTAAGCGGTACTCTTCCAGTTGGAATAGTTGTATTTTTAGTCTGGCATACATCAAATTTATGGGCCTTTTGATATAGGGGCAATGTAGAATTATATGGCTGCGCACAGTAGTCAATACTTATAAGCTTGTATTGTGGTGGATACTTGGGATTGTAGCCAAGCAAATTGACATATTGCAATAAATCATCTTTTTCTATTGCCATGGCTCCAACAACATGAAGCAAAGCAAGTGTATCGCCTAATGCAGTGTGATTATTTTCAACACGATTTTCCAAATGATAATATATAATTGCATCTGAAAGTTTATGTGGGTAAGGCGCACGGTCCTTAAATATAGTCAGTGTATCAATAACATCCAAGCTCTGGAAGAAATTTCGTTCATCAATTTTCAACGCTGCAACTGTTGCAAATAGCATATCAAAATTTGCGTTGTGGGCAATCAATAGTGCATTCCCATCAATTAAGCGTTTGAAACTCGATATAGCTTCTTCTATACTAACGCCATCTTTTTCCAGCATCGACTCGGTAATACGGTTAACTGCTGCTGCATTTTTATCAATACGGTGTCCATCATACAATTTAACGTAATAATGCAATGGCTCTGTAAAAAATCCGCCGTCTTTTTGAAAAAGTTTCTGTGCTCCAATCTCAATAATTTGGTCAAAATACGGGTCCAATCCAGAAGTTTCTACATCAAACGCTATGATTGAAGTATACTTTTCAAAAAATGTTGAAAATCCTTTTCCCATAGCCATTCTCCTTTACCAGTAAATGCTCGAAGGACTTAATAGTAATCATCATCTGTACTCCGCACGCTATTCTCAATCATATCGACTTCGGCTTCAAATTCATCGGGTCCAAAGTCATCCCTGTTATATTCATCGCTCAATCTATAACTCCATTCTTCGGATTTCTTGTGTGCGCTTGAATAATGTTCGCCCTCAATCAAATCTCTCCACAGATTATTATCTTCACTGTCTTCACTTTTTTCCGGAAAAATATACGGTATCTTCGACTTCGGCAATACAAGTTCTTGCAATTCAGAGCCACATTTAGGACATTTCCCCCAGTATGTAGTCACAATACTTCTGCATCGTGAACAAAGGGCTGTTTCTCCAAGCGAATGTATTTGCAGTGATTGTAGTTGTTGCGATGCTTTAGCCGATTCAATATATGTGACGCTTTCTGGCGATTCTCTAATTATATTTTCTGCGTTCTGCTCGCTACAAACCGTCCTTTTTTCAAAATTACTTTCAGATTTTCCGGTTCCATCTGCAATTACAGAAGCAGGCTCCTGAATAGCACAATGTCGCCGTTCAATTTCACCAACATTTTCATGCTTTGGTAAATTCGTTTTTCTCTCCTCACGAGTATGATAAGATGGATTGGAATTTTCTTCTCTTCCTACTATTGAGGACTCTATTTGAACCGGTTTGCTCTCAAATGTATCTCTTTTCTTATTTGCTTGAAAATTTTTTATGAAGCCAATGGGGCAACCGCATTTATGGCAGGCTCTATCGGCTCTATCAACAGGCGTATCACACATTGGACAAATATACCCCATGCAATCAAGAGCCTTTTCATCACTTCTTTTATTACACCCTTTTTTATCAACGCCTTGACGATTGTAGCCCGTTCGGTCATAGCCGTTTCTATCATAGCCGGATTTATCATAGCCATCAGAATTATATCCCTCTGCATCATAACCTTGCCTATCAAACCCCTTACGATTGTAGCCTGCTCGGTCGTAACCTTCTTTATCAAAACCTAACCTATCAAAGCCATTGACATCATACCCCAAGCGGTCATAGCCTTCTACATTGTAACCTTTTGCGTTATATCCCCCTTTATCATAGCCGCATTTATCAAAACCCGACTCATTATAGCCGTCAGAGTCAAACCCAAATCTATTATAACCCTCTGCATTGTAGCCTTTTGCGTCATAACCGTCACGGCCAAACCCATCTTTGTCGAAACCCAATCTATCAAAGCCATTGACATCATACCCTAAACGGTTATAACCCTCACGATTATACCCATCTCTTCCGAAGCCATCACGGTTATATCCTTGCCGATTGTAGCCATTGGTATCATACCCTGTAGGACTATAGCCTTCCTTATCATAGCCGTTTCTATCAAAACCTTGCCGGTTGTAACCCGCTCGGTCATATCCTGCTCGGTTATACCCCTCTTGGTCATACCCCTCTTTATCAAAGCCATCACGAGTGTATCCCTGTCGATTGTATCCATTGGTATCATACCCTGTGCGGCTATAGCCATCCTTATCATAGCCATCTCTATTAAAGCCGTTTTTATCATAGCCATTGACATCGAAGCCCGCTTGATTAAAGCCCTCTCTGTCATACCCATCCTTATCATATCCAGAACGATTATAGCCATCTTTGTCAAAGCCATCTTTATCATAGCCGTCTTTACCATACTTAAACCAAGAGAAGAGTGCCATATTAGCCTCCCTATTATCCTTTTTGTTTTTTTCTGGCCGTTCACACAAAGACCGAATATACCAATCTTCCTTCTCTATATATAATTTATTTGGCGGCTTATTAAGGGATGTATTCTTTGTTTCTTCTTTGTTCTCTGCTGCACAAATCGCAATTACTGAAATAATGACAAATACAACGATTGCTCCTATTACCAGTGGGCGAGTAAAGAACCAAAGCAAAAAGAAGGTAATTCCCGGACAAGCTATCGCAAAGCCAATGAGGGCAATAATGAACAAGACTATCATCTCATTCTCTTATAAAATAAAAAAGTGCGTAGCACGAAGCCACGCACCGAAAAACGCAGGCTCCGTTGTTGCCACACAACTCAAAGCAACCTCTCACGAGAATGCCAAGAAAGAGTCTGCATTTTTACCAAAAGATAAAAATGCACACTCGTGGTCAGTTACTTTATTGAGTTGTGTGGCAAATTCAGTGTATCACACCTATGCAGAAAAGACAAGCCATAGAAAAAATCACCCTATCCTCTCCATTTCGGAAAGATAGGGTGATTTTTGCATCTTCACATTCAATCTGCCTGACTATCCATCAGGTCTGGATTACCAGCGCTGCTGTATAGAGAAGTCAAGTATCGCTATCGGTATTTTCTCTTTAACAGCGTTTCAAATACCGCACGGCCTTTATCCACCGGAGCTTCATGCTCTTCTAAATAATCGTCATAGCCGTCATACAAATACGTACACTGGATTCCGCTGGCATTTACCTTAGCACAGAGTTTCTGGTATGCTTCGCTTTCGTCTCCTCCGTCATAATCAAAGCAAATCACAACCCTGCTTACCCGCAGCTGCATGAGCAAATCAATCTGCAAGGAACTGACGGAATGCGTATAACAAGCCGCACAGGGAAAGTCACCGTACCATGTTGCGCACTTTAAAACGCTTTTCTCCCCCTCAAACAGGTAGCAAAGCCTACGTTTCCTTATGACATTCTGATTCTCATAAATGCCGTATAATGCCGCCCCAGTTCTGAGCGAATAGTCCCCCAATCCGCTTCCAAACACTGGCATATACTTACATTCTTCCACATTCAGACTACGGCGGCGAATACCTATTAGCTTTCCTGCCATATTGCGAACCGGAATGATAATCCACTTTCTGTAGTCGAACCATTCGATTCCAAAACGCTGCATGGTTTCTATGCTGATTCCTTCATCAATCCAGCCCTTGTAAAAGGTACTGCGGTCGAAATAATTCAGGATAGCTTCGTCTTTTTCCTCCTCCGCTCTTATCATGCCATGGTCGCACAGATTTGCCAAATCATAGCAATTCCCCAAGTCTTGTGTTACAGGGGTGAAACCCTCTCGGCTCTTATACGAAATTCCAAACCTGTCGCAAAGGAACCTAATTGCTTTTGCGTAATCCCAGGAATTTGCTTTCATAACGAGGTCAATGACATTCATCGTTCCACAGCACGAGTAGCATTGAAACAGGTTGCTGTCAGGATAGTACACCAAGTTGTGGTTGCATCCGCCATGGCAAATCGTTTTGTAGCGTCCGTTTCTGCAATCTGCTCCTAAGTCTGCCATCAGAGCGGCCACAGTCTATGTGTTCAGCTTTTCAAAAATTTTTCCTTAATATCCATAGTTGTTTCTCCAAATTCCGGGATATGTTATCGTTAGGGGATACCTATAGGGGAATCACCCGATTCCCCTATAGGTTCCCTTACTATATCTCTACCGAATCTATATCATTTATAGGGTGGATTCTGTGATTCCCTCATTAGAATCACCACTTTGCGTTGCATTCAGAAATCCTTTTCTACTTCGGATTTTCAAATTTGAATCTACCTTTTCAACGCAAAATCCTGCGGCTCTTAATTCCTTGCTATTGAATTTTCCAATACTTTTTGGGATACTCTTCACCTGTTTTTCTTTCCCATCCAGCCATTCCTCTAATGCACGCTTTTGTTCTTCGCTCATTTTGGAGATGGTATCATCCGAAGCAGGGTCATAATTGAAAAATCCGTATTCATCACGATACATCGGAATCTCAGCATTATCCTCTCGCCCTCTGAGAATTGCTTTGAAGCCCTTTTCGTTGCTACCTTTCAGTCCAAAAGCAAAGTCCACAACTCTGCCGTGGCAGCTGGCTCCACAGCCATCCTCCAAGGGATTATTACTTTTTCCGCCTTTGCCTGTATGGTGAGCATAGATAAATGACAGTCCAGCATTTTTTAGCGGAATAAACTTCTCCAAACATTTTTTGACTTCGGTGTTGTCATTTTCATTCTCCCCATCAAACCATCTATAAAACGGGTCAAGGGCAATGACCTTCGTATCTGGGTGCACCTCTACATACTGTTTTATCCAGTCTAAAATCGTCTGTACGCTCACGTTGCTCTTGCCCCAATGTTCTATCATAGGGATGATTTCAAAGCGCTTAAATTCCCTATCAGGATACAGCGTCCTGTACTTTTCAAGCAGCTTCCGATACCTCGATTTAAGCTTGCTCTTGGTCAATTCAAAGTCAAACAGAACACAGTGGTGCTGTACCGTTTTTCTGCCAGCCCATGGCAGACCATTCTCAATGCAGAACAGCATTTCCTCAATAAAGTAACTCTTTCCCTGCTTGCTGGCTCCTATGATGTTGCCGATATTGCACTCCATCATAACGCCCTCAACGATATACCTTTCTTCGGCAATCTCCTCATGCTCTAAATCAAAGGGCTTGATAATGTCAAGCAAACCGCCACGGCACAGCTTTAGAAAATTACGCCGCTCCTTTGCCTTCGCTGTGTTCAATTCGCTTATTTTTTCTCGAACATCCGCAAGGGAAGCACTTTCATACCAGTCAGTCCATACTTTCTCCGTTTCATTACAGCTTTCCGGAATCTCCTCCTCTGTCAGACATTCATCCAGAATATCAGTCCTGTTTTCTTCCATTGCCTTACGGATGATGCTGCATTTTATCAACTGCTCACGCAGTTTGTCCGGGTTATTGGGAACCGATAAATTATACAACATCTGCGCTGTTTCTGTGTCTGTAAAAGCGGCATATTCCTGAACGGTTATGCTCTCTGTAAATCCTCGTATTTTCTCAAACTGTCTGCGATACTCAGCTTTTGAAAAATCTGTCTTTCCACATAAATCCGGGTAAGCCTGCGGATGGACACTCAAATATCTGAGCATCAGCAGTTCTGCCTAAAGATTTTTGTTGTAATTTTCCATTTGAATTTCTCCTTATGCACTTAAAAATTTAAAACCATAAAAATAAAACAGTCCCGCCGATAAGACAGGACTGCTTCAAGAAAATTTAGTTGACTTGCTCGTACAATGCCCGTTCCATCTCTAAAACCATCGCATCATCTACAACCACATTCATCCTCTTTTACCAAAGCAGCATCCTCAGTCATCGGGCTTTGCGATATTAAGATAACACGCAATCAGGTGTTCTGTCAAGGGTTTTGCAAATTTTTGTTGAAATTAAGTTCTCAAAATCGTTCACAAAACGCCTCTAACCCCATATTTTTACTGGCGTTTGTGCGGTTTTGAGTTTTTTGAATTTTTATCTCAGTGACATCAAAACGCTCTTGCTTTTAGCTATCTCAATAACGTCCCTGTCCCGCAAGCTGTTCAAATAGGTCTGGGTGATTTGGATATTTTCGTGACCCAAGAGGCGTGAAATCGTATAGAGGTCTGTTCCCATCTTGATTTGCTGTTGAGCAAAAAAATGCCTGCAAGTATGGGGCGATACACGAATCCCCTCTATCCCACTTCCGTACTTTTTCATTAAAACCTCCACCGCAGAAACCGTCAATGTACGTCCGTGAAAGGACAAGAAATAGGTATCATCCGTGTTTTTATATCTAAAGTAGCTTTCCTTTACAGCTTCGTATTTTACCATGTTTTTTCGTAAAACTGGCGTGATAGGGACTACTCTTTGCTTATGGTTCTTCCCTTGAATGACGATATAGTCCTCATGAATATCTGACGGTCTGATACTGCACAATTCCAAGCACCGAATCCCTGTGTCAATCAGCATAGTCAGTATCGTTCTATCCCGTATCGCCTTGAAATCACTCCCCCGGCAATTCTGAAACATGGTCTTTACCTGCTGTGGGGTAAATGCGGTGATAACTGTTCTTTCTTCTTTGCACCATGGAAAACAGCACTTTGTATTAAAGGCCCCATAGCCCTCCTCATAGCAATACTGCAAAAAGGATTTTACGCCTTTCAAAATGCCATTGATGTATGTTCCCTTTTTCTTACTGGCAGTCATAGCCCGTGTGAATTGCTTGACGGTTGCAAGGGTCACATTTTCTATAGTCATAATCTCATGTTCCGTGCAAAAACGCAGAAAGAGATTGAGGTTATTCCGATACCCCCGGATAGTACGGGGCGTATACTTCCTAACCTCAATCTCAATCAAAAATTCCTTGATACCCTGCTGAATTTCCATGCAGAAAACCTCCCTACGTATGTCGCAACAGAGGTATTCATGTATGTCACAGCTCAGGCCCTGTATGTCACAACTGGCAATATGCAAATCCGTCAATCCATTGCGGCGCAACGATTTCAGTCATTCTCCCAGTTATGCCAGACGTTCTGGACATCGTCGTTGTCCTCCAGCATATCAATGAGCTTCTGCATATTCTTCAGGTCGCCCTCATCGGTGAGGGAGATGTAGTTCTGGGGCACCATGGCGATGTCGGCAGAGAGGAAGGTGTAGCCCTTGTCCTCCAGTGCCTTGACCACAGTGTTGAAGTCATCGGGCTCGCAGCGGACTTCCATCACCATGCCGTCAGCTTCGAAGTCGGCAGCACCGGCCTCCAGCGCGTCCATCATCACGGTATCCTCGTCCAGCTCCTGATCCTCATTGTCAATGACGATCACACCCTTCCGGTCAAAGCTCCAGGACACGCAGCCCTGCGCGCCCAGATTGCCGTTGCACTTATCAAAGGCGTGACGAACCTCGGGAGCGGTACGCTGACGGTTGTCGGTCAGAGCGTCCACGATGACGGCCACACCGCCGGGACCGTAGCCCTCATAGGTGACAGCCTCAAAGTTCTCGGTGTTTCCGGCACCCAGCGCCTTATCAATGGTGCGCTTGATGTTGTCATTGGGCATGTTGACGGCCTTGGCCTTGGCGATCACGGTAGCCAGGCGGGAGTTGTTGGCAGGGTCGCCGGAGCCGCCGCCTTCCTTGACGGCAACAATGATCTCCTTGGCGATCTTGGTGAATGCGGCAGAACGCTTGGCGTCAGCAGCGCCCTTGGTCTTTTGAATGTTATGCCATTTAGAATGTCCGGACATAGTAGTTATTCTCCTTCAACAAAATATTGGATGACTTCCTTGTGAGAAGTCGATTTTATGATTGTAAGCTGGGGAAATTCCTTCTCCAGATAGGCGACGATTTTCGCGCAGACCGGGTCCTCCGTGGGAAAATGCCCCGCGTCGATGAGGTTGATGCCCTTGGGAGCGGCGTCTAAAAACTGGTGATACGTCAGATCCGACGTGACAAAGGTGTCGCAGCCTGCCGCGATCACCGCATCGATCTCGTCACCGCAGGCGCCGCCGCCCACCGCTATATATTCTACCGGCCGGTCCCCGGCATAGCGTACGCCGTTGGCGTGTAACGCCTTGCATACCTCACCCGCAAAGTCAGATAGCTTTACAGGGTTTCGCAGCCGTCCCACACGGCAGAGTCCGGTCTCATCCCCCGGCATAGGCCCAGGGTCCTCGATCCGCAGCGCCTCGGCCAGTGCATCGTTGACGCCGCCGGGGGCAATATCCAGATTTGTGTGCATGGAGATCACAGAAATATCCGCTTTCACCAATCTCCGCAGCAGACGGCCCAGATAGCGGTCGGGCCGCAGAGTCTGCATCTCCGCCTGATGCCAGCGGACGTTCATCAGCGGATGGTGGGACACGATGAGCTGGCAGCCCAGCTTTTCCGCTTCGGAGACTACATTCTCCGTCACGTCCAGCGCCACCAGCACCCGCTGGATCTCCTGATCGGGGCTGCCTTCCAGATGCCCCACGTTGTCCCAATCGAACGCAAGATCCTTGGGGGCCAGCTGGAATAACGCCTGTTCAATTTGTGCGACGGTTGGCATGGCGCCACTCCTCTCTTGCCCGTAATAACGCGGTCAAAATCTCCCGCAGTTCCTCCGTCCGCGCTTGCAGCCGGGTGGAGCGTTTCGCTCCCGCCAGTGCCATCTGCGTGCGGACGATTTTTTCAACGATGTATCGATCCGCCAGCGGATCGTGGGCCAGCCCTACGCCGCCCCAGACCTGACTGAGGGACAGTTCCATTTTCCCCGCCTTGGCCTCCATCACAGTGTACAGGGTTCCCCGGTCGCGGACCAGTGCTTCCCGCGTGATGGCAAAACCGTTTTCCGCCAGATATTGCCGCACCATTTCCTCATGGGACTGGGGCTGCAGCAGCAGCGTGTGCTGCCCATCCGCCGTCCACGGTGCGGCCTTCAGGATCGAGAGGATCGTCTCCCCTCCCATCCCCGCAATGGTAACGGTGTCCACCTCCGTAGGACGAATTCCGGCAAGGCCATTGCAGAGTCGGTATTCAATGTTGTCCGTACCGTAGAGCGATCCGGTCACCTTGGCCCGCTCCAACGGGCCGGGCCGCAGATCGCTGGCCACTGCTCCCCGGATCTTTCCCTGAAGCCGCAGCCACGTGGGGAGATAGCCGTGATCGGTGCCAACATCGGCCAGATACGCGCCCTCAGGCACCCACCCGGCGATCAGCCGCAGCCGGGGCGGCAATTCCAGCGCCCGCATGGTCTCTCCCCTTTCCGGTGGTTTTGTCCGTTCGTTCCGGGCATGGTTCAGGACGCATACGGTATCCCGTATGCGTCCCCGCAAGAACTCCGTTCCTGCAGGACTGGTTTTTCATGTGAAAAACCGTTTGATTGAAATCATGCAGAAAACCCCTCCTGGGTTTTCCGCACACACCTTTCCTTCTCGTCGATGAACGCTTTCTGTTCGTTCCGGGCATGGTTCAGGACGCATACGGTATCCCGTATGCGTCCTGTCGAGTGGTACAATTACTGAGCCTTGTTGGCTTCCTCGTTCACCAGAGCCAGCAGCTTGTCCACGTCGATGCCGTGTACCATGCAGGCCTCCTCCACGGTCTCACCGCGGGAAGAGGGGCAGCCCAGGCAATGCATGCCGATGGACAGGAAAATGGGCGCAGTCTGAGGTGCGACGTCCAGAATATCACCGATGATGGTGTCCTTCGTAATATTGATCATTGGAATGATCCTCCTGTTTTGAAAAATGAG
>ENA-USUG01006071-USUG01006071.1-human-gut-metagenome-genome-assembly--contig:-NODE-6071-length-13036-cov-4.058261_pt1 | contig 13036 bp, 3 predicted proteins | sample MGYA00250059_ERZ773394 | MGnify/ENA primary metagenome ERZ773394 (study PRJEB29103, sample SAMN06111957) | human gut metagenome | biome: human gut; feature: ankylosing spondylitis patient; material... | reverse complement strand
ATTGTGGCAATTCTGTCTTAAAATTCTCTCTGTACATGATGTTATTCTCCTTTTTCACCGGTCTTCTGCTGCCATGACTGTCTTGTAGTGATCGTCTTATTGTGACCATCTTGTTTTCCAGTATAACAAAAAGACCGCAGATTTCCAATCATCTACGGTCTCTTTCTTAAAAAAATTTGTTTTGTAAAATTATTTCTTTTTCTTTTTCCTGAAAATCAGAAGCACGGCCAGCACCGCCACGGCTGCAGTCAGGATCAGGATATCCCTAAGGATCGGGGTTTCATCCCCTGTTTTTGGGAGCACCCGCAAACCGATGTGATTCTCAGGTTTTTTGCTCTGATCATCATCAACCTGTTCCGTCTGTGCCGGTCCTGGAATCGCTCCAGGGTCATATCCTGTCGTCGTTGGATTCGCCGGAGATGGCTTTGCTGGACGGTCCTTATCATCTGATGTCCGGCTATTGGTGAATTTCACCTCCGTCACAACAAATGGCTGGATCACTCCCTGATCCGCCTCCGAAGTCGTCCGATAACGGTCCAAATTCGCTTCTTTTTCCGTTACGGTATAAGAGACCATACCAGGAAGATGATCCGCCCGGATGCTTTCTCCGCTTTTCAGCGTGATCTCTGCCTTTCCGTCACGGAAGGATACCCCTCCGTATACGCCATCCGGAAGTCTGCTTCCATCTGGTAAGGTTCCCACCGTGATCGTGAAATGGAACTCTCGGAATAGTTCTCCGCCAGAACCAGTAACTTCCTTGGTCAATGTCAGACTTCCATCTCCCACATTTTCCAGAAATACCTGGTTTCCATCTGAATCCTTGGAATAGAATACCCGATAATTCTCCGGAACCTCTTCCTCAACTTTGTACCGATATACGGCGCCGGAACCATTGGTCCGAGATATCTTTTCATATACAAAGCTCCAGGTATCATCCGAATTCCGATACCAGACAGGCATCGCTCCAGTTACCTCTTCCCAGGTGCTTTCCCCATCTGCCTGACGGTATAGATGTAATTGCACAGTGGTTGGTCTTCCTGCATACTGTCCGTCATTCCAGGTCTTTCTTCCCACCAGATCCGTTTCCTTCTTCAGATAATTGGTCAGTTTTCCCTGGTCGTTGGTCAGCTTCACCGGCTGGTTCTCCAGACATACATAAGATGCGCCCAGAAGCCTTGCGCCTTCGGCAACCGTCGGAGCCTGTTCTTCCACATCGTATGTGTATGGATTTCCATCCACATCCTGGACCGGCATATCTTTCCATGTGTATACCCACTGATTTCCAGCAGATTTCTGCACTTTTGGAGACCGGTCTGTGATCTTCTCCCGCTGTCCGCCTTCCGTCTGACGGTACAAAGTCAACTCCAGATGGTCTGGACGGGTCTTATAAGCATTTCCATGATCCAGCCATTCCTTCACCACCGTCAGATCCGTCAGCTGCTGATTCGTAACAACAGCTGTCGCATTGGATGCAGTTGCCAGTTCTGCTGCTTCTGTTACAAGGAATCCGGTATCTGTGACAATTTCTCTTGCGTAGTACAGGTACTGCTCCGGAGCAGACAAAAGCTGTCCATGTTCATCCAGAACCCGGTACTTATCAAAATAAATCCGATCTCCATGTGCATCTAGGATCTGGTCACCAGACCATTTCCAGCCATTGGTTTCCTCTAAGGAAACTTCTCCAAGGAATTCGGAAGCCGCATCTCCCGCAGAGGTCTCCGGGATCTGTCCATCGGTGGTCCGATACAGCTTCATATGAACCGGATGCTTTAGCGAATCCTCTCTTACTCTCCACTTCTTTTCCACCTGGAACTGAACTTGACGAATGTTAACCAGATCTTCCAGTCCGCTGTCATCTGCATCTGTCAGAACCACATTCCGATAGCCGTCTGGTACGATTTCCTCTACCCGGTAATGGTAACGGACACCGTTGGTATCATAACCATCCAGATTGATAAAGGTATAGGTCCAGGTACTGCCTGACTGACTCCATAACAACTGTGGATTGGCAGTGCTTCCAGCAGATTGCGGTTCATAGCTGATCTCCGTTTCAGTGGTTTCTCCATCCAGGCTCCGCCACAATCTCAATTCCAGGGTGTCTGGACGGTCAACCTCTCCATCTGCCCAGTGCTTTGTTCCGCTAAGAGAAATTCCGTGGGCAGTCAGTACATTGGTCAGATCCGCACGGCGGCTGATGTTCGTCTTGCTGGTATCCGCATCCTTACTGATCTCTGTCGGATACGCCGGATCGGTTCCCTGGCTACACACATATTGACGTCCTCCATAAGCAGCTCCATGAAGAGTACTGTCTGGATTGATTGCCGGTACTGTCTCCCATACATAGTAGGTATAAGATGTTCCATTCTGGTCCGTTGCAGGAAGATTCTTCCAGGTATAGGTCCATCGGTTCGCTTCCGTACCAGTTCCTGCAGTCTTCTCTAGCGTAATCCCAGTCAGCTCGGCATCCGTCAATTTCGTAACATTCGTATCACCTTCTGCCCTGCGATATAAGGTCAGTTCCAAATCATCCGGTGTATTCGGTCTGGTGTTGTACTGGTTATGGTTATCCATCCAGTTCTTGACTACTGTCAGATCCGTCAGCTGGGTGTTGGTTATGACGGTGGTCATGGAATCCGGCACTGCCTGACCCGCTGTCAGAGCAGACGGAGTCATCTCCTCTTTTACCGCATAACGGTAACCATCTGCCTCCACCAGCCGTCCCGCTTTCCCAGCCGGTACACCGGTACTGCCAATCTGAAGCTCTCTTGCATAATACAGATATGGTTTTTCTTCTGCCTCTCCATAAGTCCACTGATCAAACGAAGTCCCATTCAGAGAATCACCGGACCACTTCCAATCGTTACCGGAATTCAGGGTTATCTGACCTATCAATTCTGAGCTTCCGGTTCCATCCTTTGAGGAATCCGCTGGTATTGTAAGTCCCGTAGTCCGGTAAATGCCAACGGTGATCTCTTTCTGCGCAGCGTCTTCCGTCTCCCACTTCTTTTCTACATGGACTGTCACCAGACCCAGGTTATGGATCTCACGGCCTAATGCATCCTTGTATTCTGTGCGATAATGGGCAGGTGTTGTTTCTTCTACCTTATAGTGATAGAGCGCACCATAGCTGTCAAACTGCGGCAGATTGCTGTAGGTGTACTTCCATTCATTCGTGTTCGTCTTATCCCAGGTTAAGGTCATGGCCGGTACATTCGCCGTGGTAACCTTCTCCCGGTTCACCTCAGAGCTCCGGTCTGACCATCGGTATAACGTCAACGTGATATCTGATGGTCTGGAGGTCCGGTTCTCATCTTTCCAGATTTTGGTCCCTGTCACCTGGATCTGTCCTTTCAGAGTATTGGTGATGGTTCCTCTTCCGTAAATTTCTGCAGAAGCCACGTTACCCGTTGTGACATCCCCGCTCGCATACCAGGCGCCAGCCGCCCCTGCATCTGTCGGTGTCGAAATTGGCGGAACCTTTTCCCGAACCTGATAACGGAACGATTTTCCATCGACAGGATTATAGTAAGGAACATCTCTCCAGGTATAAACCCACTTGCCGGAGGAATTGTCTTTTTGAATCTCCGGTGTTGTGGATACCTGCTCCCAATCCGCCGTTCCTCCCTTACTTTTTGTTTCTCTCCAAAGCTGCAGATCCAGATTCTCAGGTCTGGTCCCATAAGAATTGTTATGGTCCATCCACACCTTTGTTGCAGGAACATTCGTCAGCTGAAGATTGATGAAGGATGCGGATGCCGTATCAGCCACACCCCCAGGGGCATCGGCTGGTGGAACCATCTTCACTGTCGGTGCCACTACCTCATACCGGTATCCGCCAGCCGTTACTTTTCTATCTGCCCCAATGTTCTCTCCTCCGATGGCGATTTCGCGGGCATAATAAAGATATCGTGTTCCACTGCTATTATACTTAGAAAAGAACTGCTTCGTTCCTGCTGCATCGGTGCAGGAATAACCGGACCAGCTCCAGGTCTGCTCCTGTGCAGAGCCTGTCAAAGTCACAGTTCCCAGAAGGTATGCTCCTGTATCATCATCCGGGATCTCATCTGCCCCGGCAATCCGGTAAATCTGGAAGGTCAGTGGTTTTCTTGCATTATTATTCACTGTATACCAGGTTTTCTGAATGGAAAGTTTCATTAACTTTTCATTCAAAATTTCATAGTTCTGATTATCCGTTGCGGTATGAGACAGCTGGTGGTATCCTGTATGATCAGGATCGTCGGAATTCAGCTCTTCCACCACATAGATCGTGGAACCCGCTGTATCCACTTCTGCTTCTGCATTCTGATCGGTAAATAATTCTGCCGGAAGTACCTTTGGCACGGTCCATACCGCTTTCCAAGCGTCCTCTTCATATCCAAACTGGGCAGAGCTGTCATCCGGCTCTGTATCTGTTGTCCCATCCAGAGTGACCTTTGCCCCGCTTAAATTTCCGATCGCATGAAGATTTCCATCTATCCCCAGATATTTTAACTGGAGCGTTACGGTTTTACCTTTACTGTCACCAGCAAGCCACGATTTCGCGGCACGGATCTCTACCGTCTGAAGCGTATTGGCTGCTTCTGTATTGGCTGCTTCTGTATTCACCGTTGTATCATTCGAAGTATATGACACCTGATAGGTTTTCCGGTAGGCGGCACCTTCCTCTAATCCCTGATTATGCTCTGGATCCAGTTCCACTGCCCGGTATGTATATGGTTTTCCTTTTTCATTACATGCCGTCAGACCTGTGATCGTCTGGGACATTTCTGCATCCCGATTGGTTCCATAGAACGTCACCAGCAAGTCCCCTTTTTCCGTTCCATCCTTATCATAGGATTTTACATTGGACCAGCTTGTTTCGCCCTCTGTCTTGCGCTGAATCAACAGCTTCAATTCCCAATCATAACCAGGTCTTTTTGTCGGCTGTCTGGTACTCCATAGGTTATTCCGGTCATTGACCCAGGTTTTCTTTACCGTCATGCTTCCCAGCTTCAGCTTATTAAAATGATTATTATTATCATTTAACTTGTACTCGCCATTCGGATAATATGGCGTAATGAGCGCTGTCGCCGCTCCTGAACCATCCAATATGTATCCCAGCCCATCGCTTGTATCTGCCGCTGTCCAGGTCACTAACGGAGTCGTGTTGCCATTCTGATAGACTCCTGTCTCTGTGATTCGATAAGAGAGCGGTATGACAGCTCCAGTTGTTTCTGAAAGAACAAAAGCAGGAAGATCTTTTATCCAATGATCTTTTCCCCACTCATCCGAAGTCAGTGATCCGCTGATCGACGGCTCAAAATCCACCACCCCGGTTAAAGCTTTCGTTCCGGTAAAGTAATTCTTTGCATCGGTCCAGCTTGTCTGTCCCTGCTCTTTTACCTGAAGCTTAAAGGTAACCTTCAGGTTTCCTAACCCGGCATAATCATCCTGAATAGCATTGCCCTCCGCATCAACCCAGGTTTTGCTATAAGACACATTTATCTTGGTTGTATTGGTTAATGGCTTCAAGGTGATGGTTGTTACACTACTTCCAGGAGTTGTCGAAGAGGACTGTTTTTCTGCCGTCGTCTTTCCATCCTTTGCCTGATATGGTGAACCATCCGGAATCGTTTCTTTTACCACATAATTCCACAACATACCATTGGGCGCATAGCGAGCCAGTTTTAATCCATTCGTTGTTCCTGTTACCGTATAGCGGTATGTTTTGCCATCACCACCAGCTTCGACTGTTACGTTAAATTTTGCATCTTCCACCGGTTCTTCCGCAATGGCGTTGTTCTGTCCAGGCTGTGATCTGGCTGAACGGTAAAGCTTCAGCCATCCGGCAAATTCATTCGTCGCCGGGCGTTTACTGCTCTGGAATGTATACTCATCCCATTCTTTTATGCCGGAAAGCTTTACGGTCTCGCCCACTGTCTGAAGCTCATTCCGGTATGTCGCCGTAACCGGGACAGAACCGCTAGTCGTTCCCCGTCCGTCCTTTCCAGCCGCATCCGCCTGATTCATTGTTGGATACAGACCTTCTACAACGTAGCTTCCCAGAAGGCTATTATCCTTAACCGCTTCATCCGTCAGATCACCAGCACCGGCCCAGGTATGAAAGCCATACAGATAATCGTCCCTTTTCTCCTCAACTTGATACTGGTATTTCGCTCCGTTTGGTGCGTAAATATCCAGATTTTCAAACAGGAACGGATCTTTGGTCTGTTTTGTACTGCAAAGAACCACATTGTTTCCGACTGCAGCTCCAGTCTTTGCAGCCTCAAAAGCAGTTTTCACATCGCCTGCGTTCCAGACCTGCTCCTTCTTGAATTCCGAATCTTTTTCCCAGGTACCATCTGCTTTTTGATAGGAACGGGTCAATACCATGGAAACCGCCGGACATCTTGACGGCTCCAGGCTCTCTGGAAGGCTGAGATATTTTTTGATCCTCAATGCGCCTTTTACACTGTTGTAGCTGTTAGTCACCAGAAAAGTTTGAATGGTTGTCGTATAAACATCGCTGATATCTCCACGTTCCTGTCCAGCAGGCCAGCCGCCTGTCCACTTCAAGGTCTCCCGGACGCTGTAGGTATACAGATCTCCACGCTCATTATATCGTGGGAGCGGCTGATCTGTCGCTGCATGGATTCCATCACTGTCAACGGTATAATTTCCGGTATACTTAAGACTGAATTTATAAAATCCACTGCTATCTTTGATATCATTCCAGTTTTCGATCGGTAATGTTGCTACCTTATTAGTCTGGGTTGATGTTTGATTATTATTTTCATCAAAAACTCCGACTGTCTGATCGATATAGAATGTCGCTGCCGGAAGCCGGTTCACAGGATCCGTCAGATATGCCGACGGAAGCCCAGTCCAGATCTTCTGACCATCGATCACAACCGTTCCCGCGATGGAATTTATGAAGGTTCCATTTTCCCCTAAGGCATACTCTGTTGTTCCGGGAATCAGTTGTACCTGCTCACCAGCATCCGCAGCCGGATTTGATTCTGTACCCAGATTTTTTTCTGTAGAAGGATCATTTTCATCGGACCATCGTGAATACTGGACCTCCGTGTAATCAAACTTGGATTTGTCCACCTTTGTCTTCTCTTTTGCGTAGTAATGCCACTCATATCCCTGGGCGTCATACTTATCGACATTATAAATGTTTGCGACCCAATGATGTCTCTTACTGATGGATGAATCCGGATGCGCAGAAGCATTCTGATATGTCCACTGGTAATCATCCTCATATTCTTCCAGCTGACTGTTTGGTGCATCGCTCTTCCGATAAATATCCAGATAGATATCTGGCCGGAGCTTGCTGTCATAATTGTAATTATCATGCCATTGTTTATGCCAGTGAATGTTCTTGACCGCAGTCAGCCGGTTGGTGATCTCTACTGTCTGGGAATCATTCGTATGCTGAGTTCCAACCACATATTCGTTTTTGGTATAAGCTGACTGATAATCTGCCCACAGAGCCGCCAGAGATTTTCTGGTCCCGCCTTCAACATAATCATAATTAGCAAGCTTTGCCGGATTTCCATTCCCATCTACCCAGATTTCCACTGCCTGATAATTCATGACTGCTCCGGCATAATCATACTTCGGAAGATGGTAGAAATGATACTCTGCGGTCTGACTGGTTCCTGATCCCTGGTTTTCCAGCAGATCATACCAGGAATTTCCCGGCGTACCGGCATGATCCTTATAAATCGGTATGACGCCATCCTGGTTAATTTTCACAGTATCGCCAGGAGCCTTTGTTCTGGTCAACTGATAGTCATCTTTTGTAATTCCCCCAGGGTATTCCGATGTGTCCGGAATCGAAGAAAACCCCAACTGCAGGATCCAATGGATCTGACGGCCTGGATCTGTCACTGACTGGTTTATCTGATCGACCGCTTTTTTTATAGCAGTTCTTATGGAACCGTCTCCATCTACCCATTTTTTCGTGAGCGTAAAATTCACCGAACCCACTCTCCGGTTCTTGATCGTAAATACACTCTTCCCCACTGGGTCTGCCTGATCTGGCTCTGTATAAGACACCTTATACTCATGCTGAACTGTCCGGTATACCTGTTTGCCATCGGTTTGTGTCTGTTCCGGCGTAAGCGGATTTCCGTGTTCATCCTGTAATACATCCACTCCGCCAACCTTTTTCTCTACCACATAAACCTCGGATGGTTTCTTCTCTCCGATACTCACCTGCCTGATCCAGATCTCATTGTCTCCGATCACTACATCGCCGCCGATCTGCTCATTCGTCACTTTGTCATAGACACCGATCGTAACCGGACTGCGATGGGCGCTGTCTCCATCGTCGATCCAGTCTTTATGTATCATGATCGAATTGCTGGTTCCGGCAACAGGGCGGTTTACGATCAGACTGCTGTAGGTTCCGTCCTCATCCACCTGCAGGTCATAAACAGGCAGAGAATCACTGCTGTCGCTCTCAGCCAGAAAATATTCATACGTGCGGCCCTTCTCATCGTAGCGAGGCAGATCACGCAGCTTGACTCTCCACGCTTCCAGCTGTTCGGCAGTTATGGGACTTAACGTATTTCCCTCTGCTAAAGAGCCATCTTCCTTAAATGAAAACGCACCTAATGTCTTACTTTTCAATCCACCGGTAGTCCGATGCAGATAAAAGGTAATGGCTCTCGGTTCTACTCCGTCCCACTGTTTTTCCACGACATAATCCCTGGTATCAACCACCCGGTTATATATGGTACTGACACCTGTTGCTTCATCAAAGGTGTTTTCTGAAACATAAGGTACCATCTGACCGCGGTGTTCCAGGGAAAAGCTCCGGTTCATCTGGGCTGCATCGGTAATGACTTCCGGTGCTTCTTCAAAACCATTGCCGTTCTGAGCTGTTTTTGTCTCAAACCAGCGATAGATCAGCTCCTGGCCATGTGCATCATACAAAGGCATGGTACGGGCTACCTGCATTCCACTCTCATTTTCAGCCCGGAAATTCGTCAATGTTTCTGTTACTTCAGCCGGTTCTGTTACTTTTTTCCAGACATTCTCCCCGGCACTGCCCTTTCCCTTATGATACAGCGTCATCTGGACTTCCACGTTACTTAAGTCATCCTGAAATGTCGATACCTGCCATATCTTGGTCCCGGTGACAGTCACCTGTTTGTTCAGGCGGTTCGTCAAAACACCTCCGTCATAAAGCCATGTATTCCTTGCATTTTCACCGCTTCGTTGTTCCGGATAAGTACGTGACACATCCTGTCCTGCAATACGATCCTGAATGGTTTCTTTTCCCGTTGTAGGGTCTGCCTGGATACGTCCAAACACCTGTTCGTAAGAATTTGAAGCATTTAAAAATTCTTTTACAACATAGCGGTAAAGATATCCTTCCGGGTCGTAACGCTCCAGCTCCCCAAACTCGATCCTTTGTGAATTCGTGGTGGTATCTAGGTTGATTGTTTTAATATCTCCATACTCATCCCTGACCGGAGACGCCTGGCTATAATCATCCCCTTCCCGGTAACGCCAAAGCTGTAATTCTCCACTCGGACGCTGAGACGGGTCTGCTGCATCGGCCCATTCTTTTGTCGCCTGATAGCTTCTGATACCACGCAGCTGCAAAAGCATGGTTCCGCCTCCATACAGAGCGTCTGTCACAGAGCCAAAGTTACCGACACTATCATTATGATAGATCGCTTCAAGGAAATCGCCAGCATCACTTAAAATGGAGTTTCCATCCTCACCCAGCAATTCTCCAGCTGTGAACTTATCTTTTTGGGTGCCTTCAGTCCCATTATCCTTCAGAGAGTAAACAACCGGTGCTCCGCTTAAGTCATACTTCCACATACCCCCAAGGTTGAAATGATAGGTAGAATCTCCCGATGTAAACTCTGGATTTCGGCCATCTAAAACCGTTTCAAATAGATATTTATGGGTCCCAGAGCTGGTTTCCATATAGAAATCATATCTTTTACCAAATGCCTTTCGAAGACTGGTACGGAATTCATCCCAGAACTTGCTCTGTGCCGCTGCGTCCGATGGGATCAGGGAAGCGATCCGCATCTGAATGTCAAATTTCAGAGAACGGCGTTCAATATAATACCAGCCTTCTTTATTTCCATTGGTTTCCGTATCTAAGGAAGAAATACTGTATTTTCCGGAATAATCTGGTTTTCCGTCCTCTCCCATATCCTCCAGATTGGTCTGTGCCATAGACCATCTGATGGAGCAGGTTTTCGAGTTCTCATCATATGGACTGGTCCAGGTGGCCTGTGTTGGAGCATCATGAAAAGAAATCTGACCAAGATCATCGGAAACCTCCAGCTGCGGCATGGCCGCATTTCCAAAATACTTTCTCCAGTTCTCTTCGGTGAATGCGATTTCTTCGGTTTCCCCTTCTACCCGAAAGGTGATCGCCGGCGTAAAGCGCTGTAAATATTCCTCTGCCTTTTTTGGACGGATATTGGATTCATCCCGGTTATCGATCCAGAATAGCTGTTTGTTTAAGCTGGTTTTCTGGGTAATGACCGCTACCGCTTCATCCTTTAACAGCTCTGCAAGGGTAATATTCTTCACCGCGCGGTCCTCATCCTCTGTACTCTGGCCAGCGGCAGTTGTAGTCAATACTGCTGCTAAGGTGATCTGACCTTCTACTGATTCCGCAGGCTCACCATGTTCCACAGCGGTTTTTACCTCTTCGGATATCTGAAGCAACGGAGAAGCATGGAACAGCGAAACCTCCAGGTGGATATCTTCGGTCTCTGCTTTTTCCATCTGTACCTCCAGTGTCTGCGGATCGGATACTTTTGCGCTGGTCACTTTCATGGAATCCGGAATACCCGTGATCTCCGCCAGGTCCGTACCATCGATCTGAAGGCGATTGGTTGTCTGATTCCAGGTGACATTCTGCTGCTGGATCGAAAACCACTCTGGAAGCTCCAGCTTCATAGAAAGACGCTGCTCTTTTACTGCCAGTGCAGAGGAAGCTTCCTGCTTCACCGCATCGACCTGGAACTGGAAGCAATCTGTCCCCGCCTCATCCGCCTGTTCCACGGCTGTCACAGACAGGTCATATTCCGGCACTTCCCCGATGACATGAAGAATCCTGGTTTCAATACGGATTCGCACCCCCCCATCTATCTCCACATCCGTTCTGGTGTTATCACTGCTATTACTGGATGTCGCTGTGGATGGCGTTGCTGTGGATGGCGTCGCTGTCGATGGTGTTGCTATGGATGGTGTCTCTATGGATGGCGTCGTTGCAGATGGCATCGCTGTAGACGGCGTTGCTGTGGAAAAAGTTTCCTGGGAATCTGTTGAATCTGCATCCTCAAAGTCTCCGTAAGGCGTTACGGTAATATCATCCCGGTCCACATCAATGTCAAAAAGCTCTTCTGCCTCCTCCGGAACCACAAAGGTCAGTTTCTGACTCAGTCTCTTATGTTCGGTATCCAGTTCAAAATACAGATCCGCGCTTCCATCGTCCTTCCAATCCACCATCTCTTCTGCGTTGTCAAACACCTCCAGCTGGAGAGCCCTGGCTTCTTCTGGCTCTAAATGGATCTCGATCTCTGCCCGGTCAACTTTGGATCTTTTCGTATTCAGCCTGGCCTCCAAAGTAACCTTTCCTTCTTCTCCGGCTTTTATCTGATCTTTCTCCGGAAGCCAGCGGACCAATATATCTTCTTTCGGACCCAATGCAGAAGCCACAGTTTCTGCTGCGTAAGCAATACTGGGCTGCGGCATCATTGCTCCTGCTAATACCCATGCAAGAAGCTGCTTTCCGATTGTTTTCTTCTTCATTGTATTTCACCTCATATCCTACGTCTGATCCTGACTATCAAAATATACTAGATGTTGGGGTCAAAAGCTTTTGACCCCTCTGATATCGGGTCCCAGTAAACTGCCATATGGACAACGAAACGGGCATTTTCAAACTCATAACTGCAGGTCGAACAGGTCACCACAGAATCCGGAATTCCAATTTCCTGATCCGGCTGAAAGAGTGATCGTTCTTTTCTATCTTTCATCCAGTTTTCGTAAGCTTCCTGGCTCTCAAAATCTATCTGCCAGGCATTCTCCTGCACATCTGCCACATAAGCAGAAAACACCACAAGTCTGGCCTGTCTGTCCGGGAGAATCAGCTGAAATTCCGGATGCTCCTTCCACCAGGACGCTTCTTTATATAAAGAGAGTTCATAAAACATACTCTTATTTTTCATATAATGGCCATAAATGATGGAATTACAGGAAGAAAAATCCGAACGGTTTCCCACATCCAAAAACAAACAGCCGGCCTTGTTCTTCGTCCCATCAAATAAATGATCCAGATAAAATTCATGATCTTTCCCCTGGACCACCGGGTAGTCAATCCCTGTTCCGGGAAGCCGCAGCCAGCCCACATAATCCGGGTTGATCTGTTTTAACTTTTCTGATGGGATCATCCATTCCTTCTCGTCTGAAGTGCAGTCTGAGGCTTCCCCATCCTTTTTTACAGCGTTATCCCCGATTTTTTCTGTTGTCATAGCCGCCAGCTGTTCATAGACCTGATCCGACCGGTGATATTCTATGTCATAGCCAAGGATCGTGACCAGCTTCCAGGCGATCACAAGCACACACACTCCAACCGCAATCCAATAAATACTATTTTTCATATATATTTTTCTATATTTCATCTTTGATGTTATACAATTTTATAATCAAAGGCATCCTTTATTCTATTCTATTATTCTATAGTAAAGCAAGGCAACATCAAAGTGGGGGCAAAAACTTTTACCCCCCACACACATCATATACATTATATTCTTCCAGCAAATAAAGTCAATCATTTTTTTACAGAAATTTCACATTCCATTAACCTGTTTTCCAAAATAGCCATCCTATTTTCATTACTATTCTTCTAGCAACCAGATCAGCCAGTCAAAATCCGTAAACAGGCTTTCCCAGCCGCTCCATTCATTTTCATACCAGTCTTCATAATCATAACGATCCTGGACGCCACTGGCACGTACAAACCTGCCAAGCCAGTTTACATATTCCTCTTCCAGCCCGGAATTGG
>ENA-USUG01006064-USUG01006064.1-human-gut-metagenome-genome-assembly--contig:-NODE-6064-length-13042-cov-18.030544_pt1 | contig 13042 bp, 9 predicted proteins | sample MGYA00250059_ERZ773394 | MGnify/ENA primary metagenome ERZ773394 (study PRJEB29103, sample SAMN06111957) | human gut metagenome | biome: human gut; feature: ankylosing spondylitis patient; material... | reverse complement strand
TCATCAACAATTACATTCCAATGTTTGGCATTATTGTCGCCTTCAAAAATTATAATTATTCATTGGGAATTTTCGGGAGCAAATGGAACGGACTGAAAAATTTCAAATTTTTGTTTAAAACAAAGGATGCCTTTACAATTACAAGAAATACCCTCGTGTATAATGCTGTATTCATTATTCTTGGCAATTCTCTTGGAATTTTGATTGCCATTTTACTGAATGAAATTCGGAGTAAAATGGCGAAGAAAACCTATCAGACCATTATTCTTCTTCCGTTTCTACTTTCGATTGTGATTGTAAGCTATATTGTATACGGTATTTTTAGCACAGAATTCGGTATTGCCAATCATATGCTTACCTCCCTTGGAAAGGATCGGATATCTTGGTATTCAACTCCAAAATATTGGCCATTTATTTTGACATTTATTAACCTGTGGAAAAACATGGGATATAATACAGTTTTGTATTATGCTACATTGATTGGAATTGATGTCAGCTATTACGAGGCAGCCGTGGTGGATGGCGCCTCTAGATGGCAGAGAATCCGATACATCACGATCCCTTCTCTGATTCCGACCATCACGATTATGGTATTGATGGCAATTTCCAGAATCTTCTATTCTGATTTCGGCTTATTTTATCAGGTACCGTTAAACAGCGGACCGCTTATTGATGTGACTAATACCATTGATACATATGTATACCGAGGACTTCGTGAAAATAGTAATATTGGTATGTCTGCGGCAGCTGGTTTGTATCAGTCGGTTGTCGGATTTATTATGGTAATTGCAGCGAATACACTAGTCAAACGTATGGGCAATGGCAATGAATTGTTTTAAAGGAAGGGTGGAAATTTATGGTAGAAAAAAATAAAATGTTTCAGCTTTTTGCAAATTTGTACATGTGCATCCTCTGCGTTCTGTGTATTTTGCCGTTCATGCTTCTGTTTGCATCTTCTCTTACCAATGAGAGAACGCTGATTCAGGATGGATATCGGTTTTTTACAACGAAAATAGACTTTGCAGCATATAAATACATTTTTGTTGATACCGATTCGATTCTCAGAGGATATGGTGTTTCCGTACTGGTTACAGTAGTAGGAACAGTAACCAATTTGGTGATTACTACATTATTTGCGTATCCGCTCTCCATGAAGGAGCTGCCTGGAAGAAGATTTCTCTCTTTTTTCTTATTCTTTACGATGCTTTTTAATGGAGGACTGATTCCTACTTATATTATGTGGACGCAGTTCTTTAAAATCAAGAATACGATTTGGGCGCTCTTGATTCCGAATCTTTTGATGGGTGCATTTTATGTAATTATGTTGAGAACGTATTTTACAAGCAGTATTCCTGGAGAAACCATTGATGCAGCCCGTATAGACGGTGCATCAGAGGTCCGTATTTTAGGAAAAATTGTACTGCCGATGTCAAAGCCCATTCTCTCAACTCTTGCACTATTTGTCGGACTGAACTATTGGAATGACTGGGTAAATGGTATGTACTATATCAACGATGATAAGTATTACAGCATTCAGCTTCTGTTGAACAGAATGTTATTAGATACACAGTTTTTGATGTCCAATGCGAACAATAAGTATGGTAATATAGATACATCACAGCTACCCTCCACAGGTATTAAAATGGCGATTGCCGTTATGGGCGTATTGCCGGTGTTAATTATATATCCGTTTTTACAAAAATATTTGGTAAAGGGTATTACGATTGGCGCGGTAAAGGGCTAAGTAGCTTTTAAACGAGAAAGGAATGGGAAAAATATGATTTACGAAAAAATAAGCAGAGAACGTGTAAATGGATTTCTTCATGCAGTCGGAAGAACAATTCAAAACGGAAATAATGAGGAAATTTTGCTGACTGGCTGGGGGCTGGGAAACTGGCTGAACCCGGAAGGGTATATGTGGAAATCAGGTGAGGTCTCTTTTTCAAGGGGACGAGAAGCAGAAAAGAGTATTCGAGAGCTGGCAGGAGAGGAATACGCACAGAAATTCTGGAAACAGTTTCGCGCCAACTATATTACGAAAAAGGATATTGAAAAGATGGCAGAATTTGGCTATAATTCTGTTCGAATTCCGATTAATTGGCGACTGTTTATGGAAGAGAGACCTGGAGAAATCATTTGGAAGGATGAAGGATTTGTGCTTTTAGATAACTGTATTCAGTGGTGCAGGGAGTATAAACTCTATGCATGGATTGATCTTCATGCCGCACCAGGAGGACAGACAGGTTCTAACATCGATGATTCTGAGGATGATCTGCCGCGTCTGTTTATGAATGACGATTATTATAAGAAGGGGCTGGCACTTTGGAGAGAACTTGCAAATCGGTACAAGGATGAATGGATTGTAGGAGGTTATGACCTGCTCAATGAGCCGATTATGCCAAATGATGGGAATACCTTTGATCAGTATATTCCGAAACTAAAGCAATTCTATCATGATGCGATTCGTGAAATCAGAAAGGTTGATGCCAAACATATGGTTTCGCTGGAGGGACAACATTGGGCAACGACGGCAACGATTTTTGATGAACCTTATGATGAAAATATGGTATTGCATTTTCATCGGTATGCATGTCTCCCTGAACAGGAAAGCATACAGCATTTTTTGGACTGCTCGAATCGTCAGAATATCCCACTTTGGCTGGGAGAGACTGGAGAAAATAAGATTGATTGGTACTCGGCATACTATCCGATGATGCTGTCCTTTGGAATCGGGTACAATCTTTGGACATGGAAAAAGATGGAAAATCAAAATTCACCGTTTTCTGTCAGAAAGCCTGATGGATGGGAGCAGATTGTGTCATGGACGCCGGGAAGTGTCTGCCCGCCAAAGGAAGAGGTTTGGCGATGTCTGGATGAATACCTAGATAATATGAAGCTTGAAAATTGCGACATGAATGAGGAGGTCGTAAATTACGCATTCAGAAGACAGCCGTCATCGGTAAGAGCACAGGATTTTGAAATCTATGATTTCGAAGAGACGAAAAGGCCTTATAGTGGCCATTCGGATAATACGAGCTGTATTTACAGAAAAGAAATTCCGATTTCTTTAAAAGAAGTCAGCACTTCACAGGAGAAAGCCTTCGGTTTTGATTGCCTTTGGGACCGTTATGTGCTGCAGCTTCATCAGGATGAAACGGCTTCCTATCGTTTCTTAAATTTGGAAGAGGATGCAGTGCTTACGCTTTACGGTGTTATAAATCCAAGTGCAGTATTGGTATATCAGGATGGCAGACTGGTAAAGTTGTCTGTAAAGGAAGGAAGCGGTGAAAATGGGCAGACTACTGGCTACACACTGATCGGAAATCTAAAGTCTTCAGTAGAAAGTTGTATTGTTCTGAAGGCAGAAGATACGATAGAAGTCGAAAGGATAAGTGTAGGGTGAGCTTCCATATGAAAAAAAGAGATTTTTCTGCAAAGTCACTTTTTCTGCGCTACGAGTTGTTATTGTTTGCTTGTGTTTTTTTGCTGATTATAGGAATACTGGCATATACAAATTACAGCTATCAGAGGAACCTAGAGAATACGACAGGTACGACTGTTCGCTATTATATCAACAGCAAAGAAGAAATGATGTCCAACGTGGAGCATGTCCTTTTTAACATAGCGGCAAACGACTATTCCTTTCAGAATATTGCTTATACAACAGATCGAACGCAGGCTTACTTCAGTGCCTATCAGGTAAAGGAAAAACTGAGTACGTTGTTGGATAATACGGCAATTCTGGATGGTTTTGGGATTTACACCGAGAATAATTTTAACTTTTATTCCTGTATTTATCGCCCGGGAATTTCCTGGCAGGAACGCGAAGTAGTTAAGGAGTATATGACGCAAAAGCTTCATGAAGCGCCGGATGAACTTTTGGGGAAATGGTCGATGCTCAGACTGGAGAACGAGTGGTATATGGTTCAAACTCTGGGCTACCATGGCGTATATTGCTTTTGTATTATTCGGGCTGAATCCATGGTTGAGCAGGAAATCTCAGAGCGTGGAAAGCGATCATATATGCTTTTAGCAAAGGATGGCATCCTGCTGTCAAACGAAGAACTAGAGGAAATTTGCGGTCTTGACTTGAAAATGCCTCGGGAAGCTTATGTAACCGATAAAAAATATTATGTTCTCAGACAAGAGATGGAAAAAGCAGACTGCAGCGTCCTTTCTGTGTCAGAATACAATGGAATCATGGATTTAAAATCTGGACTTGTCCTGTTCGTGATTTTGTTTTGCATTTTCCTGGTTTTTTTGATTCTTCTCCAGAGATATCTGAACAAAAATATTGTCTATCCGACACGCGTCATAGTGGATACGATGAATGCGATTCAGAAGGGAGATTCACAGAAACGTATGCCTATGGTCGGAAACATTCGGGAGTATCGGGTGATTCAAGAGCGATTCAACAAAATGATTGATCAGGTGTCGGAATTAAGGAATATCGCACTGGAACGTTTGATTCAGATCAACCGGATTACGCTGCAGTATTATGAAAGGCAGATCAGGCCGCATTTCTTTCTGAATTGTCTGAAAAATATATTTGGAATGAGTACGACAGGGGATAAGGAAAAGATACAGGAATATATTTTGGTATTGTCGAATTATCTTCGGTTTGCATTTCAGAACCATCGCTCACTGATACCGCTGAAGGAAGAACTGCAAGGGGTAGATGATTATATCAGACTTCAACAGATGACGATGCAGAATCCGATTCAATATTATGAAGAAATTGAATCAGGGCTGGAGGAGTTTCAGATTCCACCCATTTCAATCTTGACATTTGTAGAAAATTCTGTCCGGTACCTGCATCCAGAGGAACGAATTCCGGAGATTCGGATTCATATTCGCAGGCTAACAACAGAGCAGGAATCCATGGTTAATATCTGTATCATGGATAACGGATCAGGATTTGATGCAGAAATGCTGGAAAAACTAAATGCATCTGAGGAAAAGCTATCGAATGATCATATCGGAATAAAAAACGTTCAACAGCGATTTCAGTTGATCTATGGAGAAAAGTGTACCTTCTCCTACACCAATCGAAATGGAGCATGTGTGGATTTGTATATTCCATATCAAAAAAGGCAGGCAGACTATCTTGAAGATCTGCAAAAAATGCGATAATCTGATATCAAGTATCATATCACAGAGGGGGAAATGGCTTATGAATGTTCTGGCAGTAGACGATCAGATCAATGTTTTAAATGGTCTTATGGTAGGTGTTCAATGGAAAAAGCTTGGAATTGATCAGGTTTATAAAGCAGGTAATGCGGCTGAGGCGAAGCGGATTCTTCGTGCTTGTACAGTGGATATTCTTATGTCTGATATCGAGATGCCGGGAGAAAGTGGGCTGCAGCTTTTAGAGTGGGTTCGTAACGAGCAGATGGATATCGCATGCATCTTTCTGACGGCACATGCGGATTTTACTTATGCAAAAACAGCTATGAGGTTGGACAGTGTGGATTATATCCTACAGCCAGCCTCATACACACAGATAGAGGAATCGATCCAAAGAGTAATTGATAAGATAAATGCCAGACGTATTCAAGATACCTACGCAAGTTATGGAAAGCGGATCATTCGGGATAATGAATCCTTTGAAAAGATGGTTGTGAATCAATGGCCGTTGGAGGAAAAGTTACCTTCTACTTGGGGTGAGAACGCCGAAGAAGATAACATTCAGAAGATTAAACAGGTAAAGCAATATATTCAGCAGAATTTGGATAGAGAGCTTCACAGAGAAGAAATTGCTGAACAGGTATTTCTGAATGCAAGCTATTTGTCACGTCTGTTCAGCAAATATACAGGAATGTCCTTAAAGGAGTACATTACTTTCGAAAAGATGAAGCTTGCACATACATTGATTACAACGACAAATCTTTCGATATCAATTATTGCGCTAAAGGTTGGGTATACGAATTTTTCCTATTTTTCTCAGCTGTATAAGCAACAGTACGGTGTAACGCCATCGGAGGAAAGGAAATAACTTGTGTGAGGACGATACCGTTAATGTCAACAGTGTCTGATAGTCGGAAAATACTGTTAACAGGCTGTGAACAAATATTTGAAAGAAGTCGAAATGCGTCGAATGAAAACAGTTGAAAAATAGGACATAATTTGATAAAATGCAAGTACAGTAGAATTTATGGTAACATGAAAATACAATAGTAAGCTGTGTGTACTCCTACGGATAACGAAAAATTGGAGGTGCTTGCCGATGGGAATGGCTGATACTGTTACAAAAGAATACATGAGAAGCAATAAAGTATTTGCTGATGCCTTTAATTATCTCATTTATGACGGAGAGCAGGTTGTCAAGCCAGCACTTTTGCAGGAACTTGACACAACGGAAATAGCGATCCCGTTTGCATTGGATGAAAAAGAAAATCCAGCTGAAGATGTTGTTCAGAAGTATCGAGACGTGTTGAAATCTGCTGTCATCATGCAGGATGCAGAAGCATCATATATTCTTCTGGGAGTTGAAAATCAAACAGAGATCCACTATGCAATGCCTGTGAGAAACATTATTTACGATGCGCTTCAGTATGGAAAGCAGGTTTCAGAGGTTGCGAAAAGACATAAGAGTAAAGGCGACAGAAAAGGACATAATAAAGGTGAATATCTTTCAGGATTCTATAAAGAAGATCGGATTCGCCCGGTAATCACGCTAGTAGTTCATTTCGGAGCAGATGAGTGGGATGGTCCGCTTTCTCTTTACGATATGATGGATTTGAAAAATGAAAGATTACTAGAATATGTTCAGGACTATCGAATTTTCCTGATTGATCCGTATAAGCTTACAAACGAAGACTTGGAAAAATTTTCGTCTAGTCTTGGAGATGTGCTGGGATATATTAAATACTCTAAAGATAAGAAAGCGTTGTCGAAGTTTTTAAATGATAGTCAAGTAATGATTATGGATAATGATGCCGCGCGAGTAATACGTGACGTTACAAACACACCAATCTATGTTCCAGAAGGAAAGGGGGAAATTGACATGTGTAAGGCAGTTAGAGATATGATCGACGAAAGCAAGCAAGAGGGCATTGCTGCTGGTAAAGCAGAAGGTAGAGCAGAAGGTATGGCTGCAGGTGAGCTAAATAAAGCAAAGAAAATGGCACTTAAAATGTATCAAAAGGGTGATAGCATTGAGGAAATCGCTGAAATGGCAGAGTTTTCCGTGGATCAGGTGAAAGAGTGGATTAATTCAGCTGTCTGAGTATACTAATCTATAATGTACCCTATAAAGTGGACATATGAAAAAGGTAGCGAATCCCTAAAAATAGACAGGGGTGAAAGGTATAGGAAAGCCAATGTCAGATTGAGAAGTATGTTAAGCAGTGAGATTAAATGGTTAGGGGCAGATGGAGAGGGCTGCCCCTAAAAAATAGGAAAAAGGTGGCACATTTTGTAAGTTATGCTTGGTGAACCAGTGGGGATAGGTAAAGTGGCTTTTTTATTGTCCACGTGGCTTTGAAAAAATCTAAAAGAACAGCAGGGATGGAAGTAAAATGAAAGGAAAAAGAGTGATTGCAGGCATTCTGCTTGTGGGAATTTTAGTTGGTACCTTGACAGGGTGTAAAAACACAGATGGAAGTAAAAAAGAAACACAAAAACCTGTCATCACGCTTGGAAGCGATAGTTATCCACCATACAATTACCTGAATGAAGATGGAATCCCAACAGGAATTGATGTAGAGCTGGCTACAGAAGCTTTCAAAAGAATGGGATATCAGGTGGAAGTGGTCCAGATTAACTGGGAGAAGAAAAAAGAACTGGTGGAGAGCGGTGAGATTGATTGTATCATGGGATGTTTTTCCATGGAAGGACGTCTTGACGATTATCGCTGGGCAGGACCGTACATAGCAAGCCGTCAGGTAGTAGCTGTAAATAAGAACAGCGACATCTATAGGCTGAGTGATCTTGAGGGAAAGAATCTTGCAGTACAGTCTACAACAAAACCAGAGAGCATTTTTCTAAAACAGACAGATGAGAGAATACCCAAACTTGGAAATCTGATCAGTCTTGGGCACAGGGAACTAATCTATACGTTTCTGGGAAAAGGATATGTAGATGCAGTTGCAGCACATGAGGAATCTATCGTCCAGTATATGAAGGATTATGACACAAGCTTTCGCATTCTGGAAGAACCGCTTATGATCGTCGGGATAGGTGTCGCTTTCGCAAAAGATGATGACAGAGGAATCTGTGAGCAGATGGATCAGACGCTGGAAGAGATGAGACAGGATGGTACATCCCTGAAAATTATTGAAAAATATCTGGATGATCCAGATAAGTATCTGGAGGTGGATGATCTTGGGTATTAAGGGAAGGAAAAAAGAAAAACAAATCCAGATAATCGGTGGTCTGTTTGGAATTTTGGTGGCTGTATTCTCTCTGTTTTATTTCTTCCATGCGGAGAAAGCACAAGCAGAGAAAAGAATGGTGGAGATTGTAAACTATGTCAAAGTGCAGTGTTCAACCTACACTCATTTCAATGAATCTTCGGAATCAAAAAGTCTTCTTCGCGCGATTGAAAGTGCCAGACAGATGAGTACAAATATTAAAATTGAAACAGAAAATGGCGGTAAGCTAAGCCGTGATTTTCTAAAAGAAAATATTCAGACTCTCTGGGTGGATGGTATCATTGTACTAGATACAGAAGGAAAGACGGACTGTGAATACAGTATGGATGAGACTTTGACAACTGAGATTACGGAGTATCTGCAAAAAGACATTATCATGGATTTTACTGGATATGAAGAAAGATCTTATTCAGAGCGATTTGTCAGGGAAGATGGATCCTATATTGATATTGCAGCCTGCGCCAGAAAAGATGCACCGGGTATTGTTGCAATCTACTATTATACATCTCCTGAATTTGCCAGAAACTATACACTGACAATACAGGGACTTTTAAATGGTTACAGCGTTCAGAAAGATGGAACGATTATTGTTGTAGACGATGGAATAGTTATTGCCAGCAATGATGAGAAATTGCTAGGGCAGAATACAGCCAGCAATGAGGTTGTTCAGGCAATGAAAAAGCATACGGACAGTCAGCACATTTTTCATTTGAAGAATGAAGGAATTGGATGTTACGGAATCATGCTGAAGCAACGTGATTATTATATTTATGCATATCATCCAGATACAGAAGTATTTCAGAATCTGCCATTAAGTGTGATAAGCGTTATTTTTATTTATTATCTTATGTTCAGTATATTTTGGTTCTGGTCATACAGAACTAACCTGGCACACCAGAAACAGGAACAGGAAAAAGATGAAAAATATAAAGCAGAACTTTTGATAGCTGCAAAAAAGGCAGAAGCCGCCAATGAGGCAAAAACTGAGTTTCTCCAGCGAATGAGTCATGATATACGGACTCCGATTAATGGAATCTGCGGTTTGGTAAATATGGCAGACCATTATGCAGACAATATGGAGAAACAGGCAGAATGCAGGGCGAAGATTAAAGAGGCATCCAATCTGTTACTGGAACTGGTAAATGATGTTTTGGATATGAGTAAGCTGGAGTCTGGTGAAGTACTCATGGAAGAAATTCCTTTCAACCTGAGCAGTATTTCCAGAGAAGTACTTGTTGTGATCGAGCAGGTGGCTGCAGAACAGAATATCAAGATTGTGTGGGAGAAAAAAGAAATCACACACCGAGATTTTATTGGAAGTCCAGGGTATGTGAAACGAGTAATGATGAATATACTGTCGAATGCGTTGAAATATAACAGAGCAAATGGATATATCTACATCAGCTGCATAGAGATTCCATCCAAACAGCCAGAAATGACGACAATGGAATTTATCTGCCGGGATACAGGAATCGGGATGACAGAGGAGTTCCAGAAACATATTTTTGAACCATTTGCACAGGAAAATACAGGAAGCCGCACAAAATTTGCAGGAACAGGACTTGGAATGGCGATTTCAAAGAAGCTGGTCGAGAAAATGGGTGGAACAATTACCTTTGAAAGCGAAAAAGGTGTAGGAACTACATTTGTGATACGGGTTCCATTTAGAATTGATACAGACAAGGTCGGCAGAATTGAAACCGAAGAAAAACATAAAGCTTCTATTCGTGGGCTGCATATTCTTCTGGTGGAAGACAATGAGCTAAACATGGAAATCGCTGAATTTATGCTACAGAATGAAGGTGCTTATGTGACCAAAGCATGGAATGGTCAGGAAGCTGTTGAAATATTTGAAAAAAGCAAACCTAACGAATTTGATGTGATTCTTATGGATATTATGATGCCGGTTATGGATGGTTATGAAGCCACAAAGATGATTCGTTCTTTGGACAGAGAGGATGCAAAAAAAATATCGATCATAGCAATGACAGCAAATGCATTCACAGAGGACAGAATAAGAGCAAAAGAAGCCGGGATGGATGAACATTTGTCAAAGCCGATTGTGATTGATGAAGCTATAAAAACAATTTTGAGATGTGTTCATTTTGACAAGGAATTCAAAAATACTGATAATGGAAGAAGTGTTGGTGGTTGTAGTGAAGTGACAGAAAAGTAATTCTGATCGGGGGAGGAATAAGAAATGAAAACAAAAGATATTCAGGAATTATATCAAATAAAATTACATAGTATGGATACGATCCTGCATCAGATATCGCTTATGGATCAGGTGGAAAATGAGCAGGAGTTGTCAGAAATCATTCACTCTTTGCTGCAGGCAATTGGAAACTATACAGGGGCAGACCGGGTATATGTTTTTGATTGGGAAACCGATCAGAAGGACAGCCTGAGTAATACGTTTGAATGGTGTGCCGATGAAGTGACACCAGAGATAGCTAACCTTCAGGCAATACCAGTCAGTTTGATGCCAAACTGGGTGAAACGCTTTGAAAATAAGGAAGCAATCGTGATTAATGATCTGGAAGCGACAAAATATTCTGAGCCAGAAGAATATGAATTATTAAAAACACAGGAAATATGTTCATTGATCGCAGTGCCGATTTATGCCAATCACCAGATGAATGGATTCATTGGGGTAGATAATCCTGATTTGAGACATAATGAGATTTCCATCACACTGCTGTCTGATGTTGGCGGGCATCTTGGATGTATGAGGGAAAATCTGAAAAGTACGGTATTGTTGAAAAAGGCTCTTGATGAGGCAACAAAGAGGTCAGAGATTATTTTGGCTATTGCTACGTTGTATGTAACAATTGTATATGCCAATGTTAAAGAGCGGACATATGAGCTTTTGAAAGGTCATGACCTTGCTCAAAAAATCTTTGGTCAAAAGGGAAAAATTGATGATGTTATGGAAAGACTTCCAACAACATTTGCCGCCAAGGAATGGAGAGAACAGTACAGAGAGTTTCTTAACTTTGATACATTGACAGAGAGACTTCGTAATACGAATTTTGTTTCAAATGAATTTATGGACATAAACGGAGAATGGCGGCTGTCCAGATTTATTGTAAAGAGCAGAGATACACAGGGAAACGTTGTGGATGTGCTTTATGTCGTGCGAGATATTACTGAAGAAAAATTGCGAGAACTCATGTATCAGAAACAGCTTAAAGCAAGCATGGAAGATGCTCAGCGCGCGAATATTTCAAAAACTGCTTTTCTCCAGCGTATGAGCCACGATATCCGTACACCGCTAAATGGAATCGTGGGGATGATCCATATCGCTGAAAAATATAAAAACGATGTGGACAAGTTACGGGAATGCAGGCAGAAGGCACTTCAGTCTACAGATTATCTGCAAAAGCTGATCAACAATGTCCTAGATATCAGTAAACTGGAATCTGGTTCCCTTATGTTGGAATATAAATCTTTTGATCTGGTAGAACTGTTAAATAATAATATGACTGTTGTTGCAATGAGTGCTTATGAGAATGGTGTAAGATTTGAAGGCGGCGTGGAAGCAAACACGATTCGCCACAGATATTTGATTGGAAGTCCGGTACATTTGAGCAGGGTTTTAATGAATCTTGCTTCCAATGCAATTAAATACAATCATTTTCATGGAACAGTGAATGTTCATTGCGAAGAATTATCGGATGATGGTAATATAGCTGTCTTTAAATTTGTATGCTCAGATACTGGCCTTGGTATGAGTGAAGAATTTCAAAAACATGCGTTTGATGTTTTTGCGCAGGAAGGCAAACAGTCAACTACAACATTCAGTGGCTCCGGTCTGGGACTTTCGATTGTCAAAGATATTATTGAACTGATGGGTGGAATGATAGAACTGGAAAGCAAAGAAAATGTAGGAAGCACATTTACGGTTACAGTTCCATTTAAGATAGATCATTTGGTTGAAAATAATGATTCACAAAATGACAGCTGCCCACAGAGCATGGAACTGTCAGGAAAACGGGTGCTTCTTGTTGAAGATAATGCCATCAATATGGAGATTGCCCATGCAATCCTGGAAGAGGAGCATCTGAATATTACAGAAGCAAAAAACGGAAAAGAAGCACTTGAAATATTTCAGAATTCCAAGTTGAATGAGTACGATGTCATCATTATGGATGTGATGATGCCGGTCATGGATGGTCTGGAAGCAACAAAAGCAATTCGTATGTTGGAACGTGAAGATGCTAAAAAGATTCCAATTATTGCCATGACGGCAAACGCTTTTGAGGAAGATCGGAAAGCATGTCTGGATGCTGGGATGGATGAACATATTGGAAAGCCGATTGATATTCCGCTATTAAAAAGAACAATCACAAAAGCCATTGGGGACAGGTAAAATGGCTTTTTTATTGTCCCTGTGGCTTAGTTCACAAAATTTTCACAAAAAATTAGCACTCAACTCTTGACATTGCTAACAATACGTGCTATAGTACAGCTAGAACAAAAGAGAGGGGTACAGAGAGAACAAAAGGAACAAAAAAAGTTCCAGGTTCCATAAATGATTCCAATCTGGAATTTGGAAACAGCAAAGCTGCGGATGAAAAATAAACTGGAAAAAATAATGATGAGTGATTTGAAAGGAGATTTTGATTATGTTAGTACCGAGCATTTTTAGTGATAATTTCTTTGAT
>ENA-USUG01006042-USUG01006042.1-human-gut-metagenome-genome-assembly--contig:-NODE-6042-length-13078-cov-4.072917_pt1 | contig 13078 bp, 19 predicted proteins | sample MGYA00250059_ERZ773394 | MGnify/ENA primary metagenome ERZ773394 (study PRJEB29103, sample SAMN06111957) | human gut metagenome | biome: human gut; feature: ankylosing spondylitis patient; material... | reverse complement strand
TAAGATGAAAATAGTCGATTTTCATTGGACTGGAACTTGAACAGGGCTTTATCAAAGGTGAACTACCGTATTCACACGGATGCGGTGAAGGAAAATCTGATTCCACCAGAGCTAACATCAGAACAGATTGCTTATACATATGCCAGTGAAGCAGATCTTTTAAATGTTGCTTGATTTGGTCAGACTGCAAAGCAATGGAAAAATAATAATCCGGATAAAAAGGGGAATGTGCGTGATGATGCAAATTTAAATCAGTTATTGGTATTGGCAGATAGATGGCTATTCTCTGGATGCACAGAAAACAAAAATGAAAGCGTTCTGTTGCAGAGGTGATCAGTAAACTGGTTAGCAATCCTAAATTTTCGGATTTAATACGCAGCAAGATAAATATGGAAGTAGACACAAGCGCATTAGATCAGGAAATAGCAAATTACGAAAAACAATTAAGACAGCTATATCATAATAAAGAGACAATCTTGTCAGATATTGATTCTCTTGATTATGAGGATAAACATTATCAGCAAAGAAAAACAGATTTATGAAGAACGCAAAGAGAATGGTCAGTGGCAGAAATCCATAGAATTTAAATTGCCGATTATAGAAAAAGAGTTTACACTAAGTTTGGACAACGATACACAAAATGAGACTGTGTGCTTATTGTCTAAACTTCATGAAGTGAAGCATCATGTGAATGTGAGACTTCAGACAGCCACAGTGCCCTAAGGAGAATAAAGAAGAAGCAACTTCTGGAGAGATTTTTATTGGTTGTGGCGAGATAAGAAGTATGTCGATTTTGTCTGACAACATCAAAAGGTTTCGTGGAAACAATAAAATCACTTGTCGAAAAGTCAGCAAACCTTTATAATGAAAGCTGGATTTGCAAAAAGGAGAAACAAAAAGGTATGCGGATTTACAGATTGCGTGAATTTACAAATGAGGAAGATTTTCCTATCTTTGTACAATATGGGTATCATAATGATGATTTTGTGACACATATGCATGAAGACTTCTCGGAGTTAGTGATCATTTTAGAGGGGCAAGCTATGCATCGTGTCGGTGAAGAATCTTTTTATATCAAAAAAGGTGATGTATTTGTTATCAATGAAAATACATCGCATAGTTTTTATGATACGAAGGAATTAAGACTTTGCAATATTATGTTCTCTATGAAAAAATTATTTCAGGGAAGATATGACATTACGCAATGTGCCGGTTTTCATGCACTTTTTCTGTTAGAACCCTATCATGTGCAAAAAGAGCATTTTACAAGCCGTCTGCTTTTAAATGAAAAAGAATTTTTAGAATTAAAATATCATTTAGATGAAATGCTAGAAGAATACCAACAGGACAGGCAGGGGAAAATGACAATGTTACAGGTACAGTTTTTGTATGTTGCCACTTTTTTGTCGCGTTTATATGATTCATCTCAAAAAGAGCAGTCAGACAAGATCATGCCGCTTGCTAATACGATCGTTTATATGGAACAGCATTTTAATGAGAATTTAAGTGTTGAATCGCTGGCTGCATCAGCAGGATATTCGGCAAGGCACTTTACGAGAATCTTCAAAGAAACATATCATGATACACCAAGTGATTATATGATGACATTGCGGATAGAAAAAGCCTGCTATCTGCTAAAGAAAAGTAAGTATCAGATATCTGAGGTCGCAAGGCTTTGCGGATATGACAATGCAAATTATTTCTGGCGTATTTTTAAAAAGAGAAAGGGGATGTCGCCAAGCGAATATATTGCATGTTATCGTATATAAGAATACATTTAGTGATGGTTGTGGATTATTTTATAAAAAAGGAATACAACATAGAGAATCCTGAATTCTCTGAGATGTCTGGAATAATGGAGAAAGATCAGCAAAAGAGAATCTGTTGGAATCGAAAAGAGGCGTTGAATAATCAAAGCCCAAAGCATAGCAGTCAAAGGATATTTACGGTTTCTGAACAACTCCATTATATCACAAACCGTGAGGAAATTTTTGATTTTAGCAACAAAAAAATGCCGTATTCATGCGGCTTGTGGCGTTTCGCAAACGCCTAAAAAGGATATTAGGAGAAAGGAGAATCATCCACTATCTTCAAAAGAGGATGATTGGATTATACGAGAACTATGAGAAAAGAAAATGTATTACGCAAATGTATGATTGGACTGGTGGGCGTACAGGCCGGTCTTACTTTATTTGCTGCGGTTACAACAGCAGGACAGAAAAACAAAAATTCGATTGATCAAAAAGTAACACAGGCAGTTACAGTGGAAAGCAAACAGTCAGCAAATGAAAAAGAGAATCCGAAAAGTGATAAGAAACATGCGATAAAAGAGAAAGCAGATGTTAATAATAAAGATGTTGTGCCGACACCGGAAGCAACTGTGTTGCCTGCAACACAGGCAGGAAAAATGACCAAAAAGACAAACTATAAGAAATATTCGAATACCAGTATCGGCTGGGGTGTGTCTATGCATGCAGACCATACAACACCGGGTGGAAATGTGCCAAAGGGGGTATCTTTAAAAAAATATCAGGCATACTATGTAGGAAATACGAAAGAAAAAGTAATGTATCTGACATTTGACTGTGGCTATGAAGGCGGTTATACAAGGAAAATCTTAAAAACACTGAAAAAAGAAAATCTCAAAGCTATTTTCTTTGTGACAAAGCCATTTATTGAGGAAAATCCAAAGCTGGTTAAGAAAATGAAAAAAGAAGGCCATTTAGTAGGAAATCATACCTGCACCCATCCTCAGCTTTCAAAGTGTAATGTTGCAAAGATCAGAAAAGAGATTAACGATTGTGCCAAAACAATGAAAAAACTGACGGGTTATAACATGGATGCATTTATTCGTCCACCGGAAGGCGTTTACAGCCTGAGAGCATTAAAAGTGATCAAAGATATGGGATATAAGACTATCTTATGGAGCATTGCATATTATGATTATGATCCGCAAAACCAGCCATCAGTTGATTATGTTGTAAATAAATTCAAAACCTATTATCATAAAGGAGCTATTCCATTGCTTCATATTGTATCAAAAGCAGACTGCGAGGCACTTCCTAAGATCATCCGTCTGATGCATTCTAAAAAATATCATTTTAAGACGTTAAATGAACTTGATTAGATCAGCTTAACACGAAAAAATTATAAGAATGTTACCGAGGTTTGTCGGTTATAGGCCTGAAAATTCTTGACCATGAATTTTTCTTGTGGTATAATCCCATATGGTTTGTTATCAGTTACAGGCATTGATGTAACTATGGTAAATTACCACAAAACTATGGTAAAAGTTTTTTTACCATAATTTTTACCATAATTGTAAGAAATAATAGCTTTGAAAGTCTGATTTTTTTACAAAAATCGGATGAATTATTTGTAGATTATGGAGAAGAAAAAGTTCGTCAAGCTAGGTGAATACCGGATTTATGGCAAATTTGGCGGATGTACGCACCTGTAGCTCAGTGGATAGAGCAGTGGTTTCCGGAACCATGTGTCGGGGGTTCGAGTCCCTTCAGGTGTGCTTTCAATATCATTGTATCCCCGAAGTTTGGAAAAGGGGCTAAAGTAAATGGAGTTTATTTATTTTAGATTTGGTGCAAAGACAGAGAAAAATCTGTTATGGATAGTTTGGATTTACTTTGAAAGGATGTGCGCATACAATGCGGTTAAAATATAAAAAACTTATTGTTATTTTTTCTTTAGCGATCATGTTGATCGGTCTTGGAACATTCTCTTTGATTGCTCCATCGGTTGATTTCTCATTTGGAGGCGGCTCTGCGGCAAACTCAGCAACAGGCAGTGCGATAGCAGCTTTGTCGGATGATGAGATCGAATCCGACATTACCACATTGATCAAGAATTATCTGGATGCGAAACAGAAAGTTTCGATGGACGAGATGAAAGAGTGTGTCAGTGATATCAGTAAAATAGATGAAAAGCGACTCGTTACGGAAGCAGAATATATTGAAGAATACAAAAATATCGAATGTACGATCTGTGATGATGGATTGAGCGATGGTATTTTCCGCGTATATGTATATTATGAAGCAAAGATTTATGATATTGATACGCTTGTTCCTTCTCTGACGGCTTTGGTTGTGACCGGAACACCGGAAGGAAAATTCCTGATCAATTTAAGTAAGATTGACAGCAAGGATCAGCGTGCGATCGATAAACTGGATAACAGCGATGAGATCAAAAAGAAGATCGATTCGGTACAAAAGAAGTTAGAAGATATTGTAAGTAAAAATGCAGATGTTCGTGATTTCTACCAGATGTTAGAAAGTACCAATCAGGATTCGAACGAAGAGAATAATGAGAATATCGGTAATGAAGCAGGCAGTGCGGCCCAGCAACAGCAGGCAGCCGACCCAAATCAGGCAGCACCTACTGTTGATCCAAATCAGGCGCAGCCTGCACAGTAAAAAGAAAATACAGCTTGCAATCAGATGTAGATGAACAGATACATTTTATGATTTTCAAAGAAATACGAGATGGTTTCAAGAAATATATGGTTTGATAGTATCAAAGCAGAATGTTTTTTAGATCATCTCGGTTTTTCTTATATGGCATGCATGGTGTATGGTTGGAGTATCAAGACATTTATGTGCAGAATGGAATAAAACGTGTGAAAAGAAACGAGGTTTACAATGGAAGGAACAAGAATTAATAAATTTTTAAGTGAAGCAGGAGTATGTTCGCGAAGAGAAGGAGACAGACTATTAGAAAAAGGATGTATTACCATCGATGGTGTAGTTGCTAAAGTAGGAGATCGTGTATTCAAAGGACAGGAAGTGGCAGTAAATGGTAAGGCAGTAACCAAAGAAGAGGAAGAGATCTTTCTTGCTTTTTATAAACCGCGCGGAATTGTCTGTACAACAGCAAAAGAAGAAAATGGAGAAAAAGTATTAAATGTCGTGGATTATATCAACTATCCAAAAAGAATTTATCCGGTAGGACGACTGGATCAGGCTTCCGAAGGACTTCTTTTAATGACAAATCGCGGTGATGTGATGGAAAAGATTTTAAGAAGTCGGTATGATCATGAAAAAGAGTATTACGTCTGTGTCGATCACAAAATAGATGATGCTTTTTTGAAAGGAATGCAAAAAGGCGTGCCTATCCTTGATACGGTTACAAAGCCTTGCAAGATCTGGAAGGAAGATGATAAGAGTTTTCATATTATAATCACACAGGGGTTAAATCGCCAGATCAGACGTATGTGCGAATATTTCGGATATCGTGTTACATTTCTTAGAAGAGACAGGGTGATGAATATTACACTTGGCAATTTGAAAAAAGGCAGGTATCGTCATTTGACAGCAAAAGAAGTTGCAGAATTAAAAAAAGAGATATTGAAATAAAACATTTTGCAAATGCAAAATGTGCTGAAACGGTAAAAGAGTTGAAATTGTAAAATCGTCAAAAACAGCATTAAAATACAAAATTGCCACAAGAAAAAATATCAGAAAGCATAGGAATGTAAGAAAAGCAGAATACATAAACAGCATGACATAAGAGCAAGCAATGAAAGGTGAAAAGAAATGGCACAGACAGACAGCAAAAAAAGAATGAAAGAATTGGTAGATCGGTTAAATCTAGCATCCGAGATGTATTATCAGAAGAATAATGAGATCATGAGCAATTATGAATATGATGCACTTTATGATGAACTGAGTGCATTAGAAAAAGAGACGGGAGTGATCTTATCGGGGAGTCCGACACAGCGGGTAGGATATGAGATTTTAAGTGAATTGCCAAAAGAAGTCCATCCAAGTCCGATGTTATCGCTAGATAAGACAAAAGAGGTTGATACACTGGCTGTCTGGCTTGCAGACCAGACAGGCTTGCTTTCGTGGAAAATGGACGGCCTTACTGTTGTATTGACTTACGATAATGGTACACTTGCCAAAGCAGTTACACGTGGAAACGGACAAGTAGGAGAAGTCATTACAAATAATGCAAGAGTTTTTAAAAACATTCCTTTAATGATTCCATGCAAAGAGCATGTCGTATTGCGTGGAGAAGCAGTTATTCCATATTCGGAATTTGAAAAGATCAATGATCGCCTGCCGCAGGAAGAACAATATAAAAATCCGAGAAATCTTTGCAGCGGTTCGGTGCGCCAGTTAAATAATGAGATCACGGCACAGAGAAATGTATATTTCTTCGCGTTTGCGCTGGTAGAAGCACAGGGAGAAGATTTTGCAAATTCGCAGGAGAAAAAATATCTTTTCATGCAAGAGCAAGGCTTTGAAGTCGTTGAATATAAAAAAGTAACAGCACAAAATATTGCCAAAGCCGTGGAATGGTTTTCGGCAAATATTCAAAAGAATGATTTCCCATCAGATGGATTGGTTCTTTTATATGATGATATCGCTTATGGTGAAAGTCTCGGACGTACCGCAAAGTTCCCAAGAAATGCGATCGCTTTTAAATGGGCAGATGAGTTAGCACAGACGACATTGCGTGAGATCGAATGGAGTGCTTCCCGTACCGGTTTGATCAATCCGGTTGCGATATTTGATCCGGTAGAATTAGAAGGGACGACGGTATCGCGTGCAAGTGTGCATAACGTCAGCATTGTAAAGCAGTTAGAACTGGGAATCGGTGATACGATAGAAGTATATAAAGCAAATATGATCATTCCGCAGATAGCAAATAATCTGACAAGATCGGGAAATCCTCCGATTGCCAAAGTCTGTCCGGTCTGTAAAGAAAAAACAACGATCCATAAAGAAAATGGTGTAGAGTCGCTTTTTTGTGAGAATAAAAACTGTCTTGCCAAAAAGATCAAGTCCATTTCTCATTTTGTCAGCCGTGATGCAATGAATATTGATGGAATGTCAGAAGCAACGATTGAAAAGCTGATCGCGATCGGAGCGTTGCATCGTCTTGGAGATCTGTTCCGAATTCAGGAACACAAAGATGAGATCATTGCATTAGAAGGCTTTGGAGAAAAGTCTTATCAGAAACTGCTACAGGCTCTTGTGCAGTCAAAGCATACAACAACAGCGCGTTTTCTATACAGTCTCGGAGTGCCAAATATCGGTCCTGCCAATGCAAAAATGATCGTGAAAGCGTTAGGACAGGATTTTGAGCGGATCAGGCAGGCATCTGTCGAAGATTTAGTAGAGATCGAAGGGGTTGGCGAAGTGATCGCACAGGCGTTTGTTGCCTTCTTTGAAAATGATGCAAACAAAGAGATGATTGATGATCTTTTAACAGTTGTTACATTAGAAAAAGAAGAGCAGACGAATCAGGTGATGGATATGGAAGGTTTGCAATTTGTCATTACCGGAAGTGTCAATCATTTTGCGAACCGCAAGGAAGTCAAAGAGTTGATCGAACAACATGGAGGCAAAGTGACCGGATCCGTAACCGGTAAGACCAGCTATCTGATCAATAATGATAATCTAAGCCGGTCATCCAAGAATAAAAAAGCAAAAGAACTTGGAATAGAAGTGATCACGGAAGAAGAATTCATCGAAAAATTTCAACTGGATATAGAATAACAGCCAATAGGTTCATCTTTTTTAGAAAAGTCTTTATATTATTTAGAAGAGAAATATCGTACAGATTATTTTTTCAATAGAAAGCTTTCATATATTGATAAAATACCACTTGGCTATTCTTTTTAATGGGAAGCTATTATATCGATGGAAAATACTACACAGGTTATTCTTTTTAATGGGAAGCTATTATATCGATGGAAAATATTACACAGGTTATTCTTTTCAATAAAAAGCTTTCATATATAGAGACGAAATACTATTCGTTTATTTTTTCAGTGGAAATCCATTTTATATAGGAAAAATACCATACAGAACATTCTTTTTATCAGAAAGACTTCATATTCATGATAAAAAGGTGTACAATAAATCTTTAGGACTAAGAGAGTAAATAGGAAAGATTCTTTTGCAAAATGCAAGAGACACTTTCTTAATCTGATCAGAGGATAAAAGTAGAAAGGGGCGATTCGATGCCAATTAAAGTAAAAAATAATCTGCCGGCAAAGAAGATCATGGAAAAGGAGAACATCTTTATGATGGACGAGTCCAGAGCTGTTATGCAGGATATCCGTCCATTGTACATTGCTGTTTTGAATCTGATGCCATTAAAAGAAGATACAGAAGTACAGCTTCTTCGCAGCCTGTCAAATTCTCCGTTGCAGATTGAGATCACTTTTTTAACGACGGCATCTTATATCGGTAAAAATACACCGGCAAGCCATTTAAATGAATTCTATAAAACATTTGAAGAAGTAAAAAACCGTAAATTTGACGGATTGATCATTACCGGTGCGCCAATTGAACAGATGGAATACGAAGAAGTGCAATATTGGGAAGAACTCACAAAGATCATGGATTGGTCAAAGACAAATGTGACAAGTACCATGCACATTTGCTGGGGTGCTCAGGCAGGATTATATTACCACTATGGAGTACATAAACATCTTTTAAAAGAAAAAGTTTTTGGCGTCTATGAGTTTAAAGTACATCACAGAAAAGAACCATTGCTTCGCGGCTTTGATGATGTATTTTATTCGCCACATTCCCGCTATACGGTATGCGATCATGATGAGATCGTCAATAACGAAAACCTTGTTGTACTGGCAGATGATGAGAAGCTAGGCGAATGCATCGTAATCTCAAAAGACGGAAAACAGATCTTTGTGCTTGGTCATCTGGAGTATGACCGCCTGACATTAGACTCAGAATATAAGAGAGATTTAAAAAAGCATATTCCGATCACATTGCCTGAGAATTATTATACCAATGATGATCCGAACACCAAACCGTTGCTTCGTTGGAGAGGAGCTGCAAATGCATTGTTTTCCAACTGGATCAATTATTATGTCTACCAGAATACACCTTACGAGTGGGAGTAAATATTGGAAATATGCGATAAAATCGGTGTTCTGGAACATTTTTACTTAAGGAGATTTAAATGGCATACGAAGATATTTATGAAGGACTTACGGATGACGAAAAGGAAAAAATGATAAAAGCAGATATTCCTAAATTAAATGGTATTTTTATGACCATATGATGAAGAAGACATAAAGGACATAGCCCAGAGAGCAGCGAGGGATGAGGATGGAGAAGTATACTATGTGCCGGATGATATGACGTATCAGGAGTGGAAGAAAGCATTTGTAGATAAAAATATGCCTAATCAGCAGATTGCTAGAATTAAGTCGGTAAAAAAATATATAAACAACTGTCAGAAGAGGATTTCAAAGCAATTAAACAACCAATAACTAAGGCAGAATGTCATATCATTTATGGAACGTCACATTTTAGTGGTTACATTAATTCAAGTAATGCTCGCAAAATGAATGCATTATTGAGAGAAGGAAAAGAACTTCCGGCAGATTATCAGGCTATTGAATGTGCATTAAAAGGAGTAATTGGAAGATATGAACTTCCTGATGATATAATGGTTACAAGATATGTTGCAATGGATGTTCTTGAAAGTATGTTTGGAGTTCCGGTTTCTCGGTATAAACTTGGGAAAAAAATAGATGATTTCCGGGAACAAATTGAAAAATTGCCAAATTTGCTTGGAAATGATAAGATATATACAGAAAAGGGATTTTTAAGTACAAGCGGTGTTGTTGATAAAAATGTCATGAAAGACATGAGGATAAAGTTAGTCATTAAAGCACCTAAGGGTATACATGCCTATGTAACAACAAATTATAAGGAAAGCGAAATTATCTTTGACGAAAATACATCATTGCATCTTGTAAATTCGTATATTGAAAATTCAAGACAAATGGAGTGGAAAATAGTATTAGAATGCGAAATTAGGTGATTATATGAATAACGAGTTGAAACAAAAAATTGATGCTATTTGGTTATATTCCGATTTTGGAAAATGGTGTAAAGCTATAGCAAGTAATGATAGTAAGACAGCAGATAGTCTTTGCAAACAAATATTTGATTCAGGTTATCCAGAGATGGAAATTTTAGAAGATGAACTTGCAAATAATATTGCAAAATTGATGAAATCTGAGTCGGATATTGACGAATATTTGCAATTAGTAGAAAAAGAAAATAGTGATCTTGTTAGTGTACTTATTAAGGTAGAATTGTTTTATATGGTCCCAAAATATATTATGAAGAATAATCGAATTAGGCGGAAAAATTTTATACAGAAATATGAAAGCACGGTCAAATAGCAAAGAGATTAGAGATATCATTCGAATATTAAAAGGAATGGAGTAATCGATATGATGTTACAGCCAACAGAAGAAGCATTAGAATTGCAAAAAAAAGTGGATGAAGCGAAGACAGAAGAAGAAAGAAAAAAAGCAGAAGAGAAACTGAAAGCATATTGGATCAATTTCTTTGAAAAAAATAAGAATTTCCCATTTGTATAAAGATACCATCAGCCAATAAAGGTTAGGTGGTATTTTTATACCCAAAAGTGAATGCTTTATTCAGCAATTAAAAAGAATCTAGGAAGAGAAAAGGAGTAATAAAATGGCAAAAGATGATTATTTTGTATTGGCTTATAAAATATTGGCATATCTCTATGAATGCCTAAAAGGGAAAAGGAAGCTTGATTTTTCCTATTTGCAGCCAATGACAAAGGACTTTCCTGTTGAAGAAAGTTATTTTTGTTATATCATAGAAAATATATACAGATCTGGTTACATAGAGGGAGTTATAATGGTTCCTATTCTTGGTGAGCCACATCCAAGAATAAAATATGCTGAAAATCTATGTATTACACCAAAAGGAATTGAATAAGTAAAGATAGAAAAAAATAGATTATAGAGTGTATCGCTATATAGGATCACAGGAGGATCGAAACTTTTTGAAAGATAATATAAGTGCATATGCTGATACGCAAGAAGTAACGGAAATATGTGCGGAAGCATTTTTTGTGCGAGAGAATAATGGGATTGCCAAAACAAAAATCAGTTTGATGGGAGATGATTGATAATGATGCTACAGATGAGTGAAGAAGAGAGTATTATTTTTGATAAATTTATGGCGGAGAAAGACGAAAAGCGAAAAGAAGAATTATATACAGAACTGCGTAGATTAAGAAAAATTAGAGAAGAAAAAGAATTAAAAGATTGTCCGTTTGCACATTAGATACCACCACCGAGAGGCAGGTGGTATTTTTATGTCCATATGATGAAGAATATATAAAGGACATAGCCTAGAGAGCAGCGAGGGATGAGGATGGAGAAGCATACTATGTGCCGGATGATATGACGTATCAGGAGTGGAAGAAAGCATTTGTAGATGGGGATAAGAAAGGACTTTCTGCTAAAATAGGAGGAAATGGAATTCCATACCATGACGAGCCGGTCATATTGAAGAAAAATATTAGTAATATAAATGAAGAAGTAAGTCGATACGAGGAAAATGCTATAAAAGAAGTAAATGAAACAGCACTTGTTTATACTAAAAATGGAGAATTATATAAATGTTTTGGTGTTGAAGGAAGAGCATTTCCAGATTATGATTTAGATGATAAAATAGAAAGTGCAATCATATCACACAATCATCCGATATCAGTTACAGAATTTTCATTTAGTAATGATGACATAAATTTGTTTGAACAATATAATTTGAAAATGTTGCGTGGATGTGATGAAAAGTATACTTATGAATTAACAAGAAATGCACATGAAATTGATGATCTTTCTGATGATTGGATGAATATTGATAATTTCAGGCATACACAAGTTATATACATTGCTAAGAAACACGGAATAGGCTATAGGAGATGGAAAAATGACAAAAAAAGAAGCAGATGAGAAAGCAAAGAAAATATTTGAAGAATTAAACCAAAAGCATGACGAAATTATTGAGCAAGCAAAAAAAGAAGGAATTTGGAAATGTGGTTTAGATTCAAATAGAGAATTGTTTGTTCAAGTAGATAATGAAGCAAAAGAAAAATTGAGAGAATTATCATCGCAAATTGAATGATTTATTCAGCAATCCCTTTGGAAAGTAGGTGAATGGTAATTATGAGTAAATATGATCCTTTATGGAAGTGGATCAATGAAAATAAAACAGACAATTTCAAGTTGACTTATGCTGAAATTGAAAACATTGCCGGTGTGCCTATAGATCATTCGTTCCTTAGATTAAAAAAGGAACTTTTGCAATATGGCTTTCAGGTGGCAAAAATTTCTATGAAGGAACAGACAGTAGATTTTGAAAAAGTAAAAGAGGAGGCTTAAAACATGGAATTGGTAAGTGATTATATGCGTGACGATACTTTGCGCCATGCTTTAAACGATTTAACAAAGAGAACATTCGGCTTTGATTTTGAAGCCTGGGTGACAGGTGGATATTTTGAAGGAGACTATATTCCATATTCATTTATTGAGGATGGAAAAATAATTGCAAATGTATCCGCAAATAAGATGACTTTTCTTCAGAATGGTGTAGAGAGAAATTATATACAAATTGGAACAGTCATGACGGATGAGGCATATCGCAGACAGGGATTGGCAAAAAAACTGATGGAGCATGTGGTAAAACAGTACAAGGATGACTGTGATGGATTTTATCTGTTTGCAAATCTGGATGCTGTAGATTTTTATAACAGGTGTGGCTTTTCTAAAGAAGCAGAGTATCGCTATTCTGTAAAAGATGAATTTTGCATGTGAAAATCAGCAGGTGAAATTTTTATGCCGGTAAATACAGCAGATGAACAAATGAAACAGAAATATATGGATATGGTTCGTTGCAGTGCTGTTAATTCGTCTTTGGAGCAGATCAACAAATTTGGTTTGCAGATGTTTTACACCGCAGATATGGAAAATGTTTATTATGCAAAGGATATGGACTGCTTTATTGTTGCTGAGAAAGAGGAGAATACACTACTTTTGCGGAGTATCATATGTGAAAATAAAGTGGCACTTTCGGATGTTTTGCAGAGAGTGAGTGGAAAATATCGTCAATGCCAGCTTGGTTTCGTGCCGGATCTGAAGGACATGGATATGTGTGTGGCAGAGAAATATGACCGGGTGGAGGAAACATTAAAAGGAGCTGCCTTGTGGGATGAAGTGAAGAACAAGTTGAAAGAGTCCGCTTTTGCT
>ENA-USUG01006026-USUG01006026.1-human-gut-metagenome-genome-assembly--contig:-NODE-6026-length-13119-cov-4.012115_pt1 | contig 13119 bp, 4 predicted proteins | sample MGYA00250059_ERZ773394 | MGnify/ENA primary metagenome ERZ773394 (study PRJEB29103, sample SAMN06111957) | human gut metagenome | biome: human gut; feature: ankylosing spondylitis patient; material... | reverse complement strand
TCCACCTTCTGCTCTACCCGATATCCTGCAATATGGATACCGTTCCAAAAGTCGTCCTCATCCCAGTAGACCATTCCTTTTTTTCCGGATGGATTGTCTGCCAGAGTCTCCTGTGGAAATACCGCCCAGATATTCACGAGCAGCACTGCCGTCAGCACTGCGCTGAAAAGGATTCTTCGCCATATGAAATTGTATCTGTGATGGTTCTGTCTTTTCATACACATGCTCCTTCTTGTAAAAAAGAGTATCATACTTTCGGGCAGTGCTCATTACTCGTTCGGGTAGTCTTTACCTGTCCCTTTTCATTTTTTTCCATTTTCTTGAAATATAATAACCAAGTCCTGCAATCACAGTCACCGCTGCTGCCGCTTCCAGTATAAGCAGATAAGAAACTGTCCAGCCGTCAGATGCCGCTTCTTCCAGACCTACCAGTGCATAATTGCTGAAATGATCGGTCTTCGCATAGGCCATGCCATCCTGTCTGCGGGTCTCTTTCTTCGTGATCTTATTATTTTTATCAATATAAACAATGGTCACTGCTGCATTTTCATAAGCTTCCGGTATTGGCATTCCAATCTCCACCTCGCCCTGGGGCTGTGCAATGGTACTGCCCCGCATCAGATACATATTATAGGAACTGATAATCGTATAATCATCTCCGAACAGCTGCCGCACATTGGCAAGGGCTTCCTGCCCATACTCCTGTTTTTCCGTTACCAGAACCGCATCACTGGGGATGGATTCCCAGGTAGAAGAAACCACCGTATTGCAGTCCCGTTCCCTGAGCACCCTGCTCTGATAGGAAGTACTCTGCTGCTGTTCCTCTGTTCTTGTCAGTCCGCTGCTGTCGGTATCCTTCAGCTGCTGCTCTTCCAGAAGCGCCTCTTCCGCTTTTTTCTGTTCCACTGCAGGTATCGTATCTACCTGGTAGTACAGTTCGGTTACAGCAGAAAGCTGCATATCTTCCCGGTATGCTGCCGCCAGAATCGTGACAGTCCGGTTCACGGTAATCCCATCTTCTGTATATAACGTCATGGAATCCAGATTGTCCCGGGTGGGTTCCGTTCCATCGGTGGAATAATAAATCTCCGCACCGGACGTATCCGTATGAAGCGCCACAACCGTTCCCGGCTCCAGCACGGTGCCGGTATCATGGGATGCCGTCGGCTTCTCTGCCTTCAGCGCTGCCGTGTACTGGAAGGATGCCACCTCACTGACCTCGCCGTCTGCAGATACCGCAATCGCTTTCAGATTGGTGGTCTTATTGATCAGGATCGGCTCCTTATAAAGACTGGAACCCTCCGTCGGCGTCACGCCATCCGTCGTATAATAGATTTTCTCCGCAGAAGAATTCAGTTCCACTCTTGTCGCCACTGTCAGCGTACCGCCGGATGGTGATGCTGTCGGTGCAGACGGCTTCTCCTTAATCTTGTAGGTAAATGTACATACGGTTCCTGCATCTCCGTCCACAACAGCCACCGCCTTAATCATAAAGCTGCTTCCGGATGTTCCATCCACTGTCACAACGGTACCTTTGATTCCGTTGTCTGCCGGAGAAGAGCCATCCGTCGTATAGCGGATCTCAGCATCTGTTACATCTGTCATCAGATTGATCTTGGAACCGATGGACACCAGTGTTCCATTCGGCACATCTGCCGTCACGCCTCCTGCGCTCTGACTGATCTGATAAGTAAATGTCACTACCTCGCTGACCGATTTTCCGTCTTTTCGCGCACAGGCTTTTACAATAACCGTACTTCCTGCAGCACCGTCCAGAATCAGTTCACTTCCGGATATGACAGATGCATTGCTCTGGTCCGAAGGATCACTTCCATCCATGGTGTAATAAATGGATGCCCTGTCAGCTGCTTTCAATTTCAGTCTGGTTCCTCTTGATACCATGGCACCGCTGTCGATGGATGCCGTCGGTGCGGACAGCTGCTCTCTGGAATTATAAGTCAGTGTCAGAATACCGCTCTTCACCCCATCCTTTACCGCGATTGCCTTGATCACCGTCGCTCCATTAATGATAATCGGCTGGGTCGCATCAAAGACGGAACTGGAGATCGTCGGATCTTCAGGTGTGGTTCCATCTCTGGATACTGTGTAGTAAATTTCCGCACCTTCCGTTTTGTTCTTCAGGATGACCGCTGTTCCCATATCCACATCACCGGATGGAATATTGGCATAAGGTATCCCCACATCAGAAGGAAAACTGTAGGTATATTTTGCTTCCGGACTGTTGGCCAGCTCCGGATGTACTGCAATTGCCCTCACGGTAAAGTAGCCATTTCCGGAAGGCGGTGCCATGATTCCCTGTCCTGCATCATAGAGAAGCGTACTGCCCTCCGGTGCAAATGTACCATCTTCTGACTTTGTCACCGACGGTGCTGATCCATCAGCAGTATAATAAATGGAAGCCCCCTTTGTCGGTGTGGATAAAAGAATCTTATCTCCCGGCATAATTACGGTTGGTTCCTGGTCAGAGGTAGATGGGGTAGCTGTCGGTGCCACTGTCTGCTCCTGATCCGCAATGGTATAAATAAACCTTACCGTTTCGCTGTCTTTCAGCTCTTTTCGTCCGGTTCCGTCCATACTCCATTTCACAGCTTTCATCCGGATCACAAACTGATTGCCATAATCTCCTGTTACTTCAATTCCATTTTTATCATCATAGCGGTGGGTTTCTCCTTCTTCATGATCCAGCACTTCCGTGCTTCCGTCACCGATAATGTAATAGAGCTCCGCACCTGATGTCAGTGACTGGAAAGAAAGACTTGCCCCTTTCTGGACTTTCGTACTGTCTTTGTCTTCTCCTCCCGGGAAATGAAGCGTATCCATAGTTGCTTCCGGTGCAGGAGTCTGTCCCATGGGTGATACCTGATATGCATATGTAATGGTTTCTCCAGGTTCTCCTCCACTTCCAAGAACAGCCGTATGAATATACTGTGCCTTCGTACTGGATCTATCATTATATAAGCTGATAGAATCCGTATATACCTGAACATTTTCATCTGTCCGGTACCAACGGCTTCCTACTTTAAAGTAACCATTTTCTCCGTCAGTCAATCCGGAAAGATTCTCTGTCACACGGGTAAAGGAAAATTTATCCTCCAGACGGTCACTGATCAGGTACAGGATTCTCGCTCCCTCTTCCTGGGCATTCAAATAGATCGGCGCACTGGAAGAAATCGTGGATGCCGCAGATGTATCTTCGATACTTTCCACACTTACTGTTCGCGGAGAAATGGTAACCGTTCCAGCTGCATCTTCAAAAGTATAATGATACGTTTTTATTTCCTGATATTTTCCATTTCCGTTATTGATCCGGGCATAGATATAATATTCATCCGCACCAGCAGGTCGATTGATTGTTACAGGTGTATCCGTATACGATTTCCATTCATCTGCCATATGCAGGTTATCTCCGGTCAATGAAGAAACGGAAGTCAGATATTGAAGATGTGTCATCCCCAGTGCTTCTGATTCAGTCATTGTAAACGCAAACCGGAATCTGTCACCAGATGCCACTCTGTCATTTTCTTCCAGTTTCGTACCATCATCAAGATACACTGTAATCTCTGCCGTTGCCTCCGGAGCCGTCTGGAAAGAGCCGTATTGGTAAACAATCGGTGCATATCCATCTGCACTCACCTTCAGATACAAATACCATGTCCCTGCATTCTCCGGCATCTGAAAACCTGATGTAATATCTGTCCATTCCACAGAAGAAAATGAACCCAGATCCATCACATATCCCAACGCATTCTGCATGGACTGTCCTGCCCGCCAGTTCTCCTTAATCTCCTCTTTCGCAATATAGTACTGATAGCTGCATTTTGTATTTTCTTCCGTCAGACTCATTTTCGCCTGATTTCCATAAATATTGCCATTCTTAAAATCAACAATATTTTCCTTACCACCTTCCTGATAAAAATCAGATACCTGAACCCCTGGTGCAGGAAGCGGAAGATGATCTGTTACTGCAAATTTCTTTGTCTCCTCCTCATAGAATTTCTGTTCATATTGAGGTAATGTACGGATCGATACCTCTGCTGTTTGAAATGGAAATGTCTTTACTGTTTTTCCTTCAATAGTTTCTGCACTGGATTCGGTCCATCCTGACTGTTTTTCATTATAATAATAGAGCGTTAAATCCTTTACATTGTCAAAAATCGTCAGCTGGATCTCATCTTCCAGAAAAGTTTTATTCTTACGCACTACTTTCCAGCCGCCTGCTTCAAAAAACTGAGGTTTCTGGTTGTCCGTCATGAATGGATAACTGTAGGATGTATCCTCTTCTTTCAGATAATGATAATATCCATCTGTTGCATAGAGTTTTATGATCTTATAATATCCACTGCTCCCCAGATTGAGATTCGACTCCGTGCAATAGTAGATCTGATGATCCTGATCTGTCTGTTCCCTTCTCGCACTGTATGCCATATAGTAACTATAATTACGGCCAGATGCTGCATCTTTGATCTTCGTCTGTACAACTGTCTGAGCGTTCGTGACCGGTGGCGTAATGGAAAATGCATCCTCTTTTACCAGCCATCCAAGGTCAAAGCCTCCTGCCTGATCAGATTCGGACTGATAATAACTGTAGCGTTTCCAGTTTTTCCATCCATCTGCCGGCTCTGCTGCCGTGCCAGCCAGAACCGTATCGCCCGGGTTAGATACTCCAAGATTGGCCACATCCGAAGTACCTGTTACAATCACATGCTGAAGATTTTCCACGGATCCTGTGCCGAGCAGATAATTGCCACCGCTCACACTGCCCCGGACATACAGATCGTGAAGCTCCGTTTTCTCTGCATGCCCCACAATTCCACCTGCACGCAGGGAAGCTCCATTGGATGCCAGTCCGGTTGCTGCAACTGCCTTCAGATTCAGCTGCCCGGAGATCTCCTGAATCTTTCCACCATTGCTCTTTCCGACTATCATACCGACAGATAAACTGTTCGCTACTAAAATAGACGGATTATTCTTGCTGTCTTCGGAAGGTTGATTTTTAGTTTTTCTTTTTGTATAACGATAGGCATCCGCTTCCCGGATTGTCTGGATACCAGACAGCGTAACTTTCTGCCCGTTTACAGAGTCATTTGCTATGGACTTCTTCAGAACCACGGCAGCATTATCCGCAAGGATCTTTCCTTTCAAAGTACCTAATGATGCGTTATTCTTTATACTCGTATAGGATCCGTTATCCCATATTCCGGTCTTTAATGCCCAATCAGTTAATATCTCTTTTATGTAAATCCGCTTGCCAGTTATTGTGTTCTGTAATGTCAGGGTATATTCCGCACTGTCACTTGTCGTCCAGGCCTGGGTGGTCACGGTAGCTTTTAACTCTCCATTTGTAGTTTGGGACTCCCCTTTCAACATGGCATTTTCAGCATAAATATCCGTCGAAAGTTCCTCCGTTGCAGCATAGAGCGTTGCTGCAGTTTTTGGCTGTCTGGCTGTAAAAGAAGTCTTCACAGTCCTATACTCCGTTCTGGATGGCAGCTCCGATACTGGCAGTGTATAAGTTACCTCTTCTGAACCTGAGGTTGTAAAAGCAGCATCTGTCAATGTCACTCTTCCCTGCTTCCAGGTTCCGCCAGATGTAGACGCAGTGAGCACTGTCCCCTTTGGAACATTGGCAAGCCTATATACAATCTCCGCTGTTCCGTTGGATGCTGCTGTCACCGCCGGTGCCGATACTGTAAATTGCAGTTCATTTGCTGCAATAGTCTCATTTGTTACCGGAGATGTCCCTTTTTTCCCATTATTATAGACAGATACTTCAGGCACCGATAGGGATAACGTCTCTGCATTCTCTGATGTTGCGGCAGTTAAATTCCATGCATTCACCAGATCTCCTGCAGATGCAGTCGGGGTAACCTGATAGGTGTATGTCTTTGTCCCACTTTCTGTAAAAGTAATTGTAGGTACACTTGAAAGAGCAGTATTTCCATCATACCAGGTTCCATTTGAAAAATTGGCAGGAGTACTCAAAGTCACAGTCTGTGCTTTTCCACTTGTTACTTCAATCCTATAAATAACCGCTGCATTTTTCGCCGTGTACTTTGGTGCTGTAACCTTTAATGTAAGATTTCCAGATGAAATTGCGGTATTTCCAGCGTTCACTGTACTCTGGGTTGATGCAATAGATGCAAGTACGTTTGTCGTTTTTGTACATGGACCTGTTGTAACAAAAGTCGAAGTACTTGTTCCGCCAGGAGTTGTTCCACCTTCACCGGTACCAGAAGTTGAATTCAATAAGTTTACAGTTGCAGTAATGGATAACGACGGATCATTTCCTTCCGTAAGTGCTGAAGAATTCGTAAAGGGAATCGTTATGGAAGCATTGGCTCCTAGACTATTTACTGTAATCGTTCCAATTGATTCCGTCGCCCCTAATGGAAGTGTTCCTGTTTTCAGAAGAGGACCACTCCATGTCAGTTTTAAGCCCGACATAGCCTGCTCTGTAAGATTCGTTATTGTTGCAGTATATGTAAGACCGTTCGCACTCGTTTCCGCTACAGCTTCATTCTGCCCTTTAATTGTTACTTGCAGGGCGGCCGTTCCATCCACCGTTCCGGAAACTGTCACTGGCGATGAGGTTGTATTCGGAGATTGCTTTACCGTTGTTGTTTTTGTTACCTTTTCCGTAACCAGTTTCTGCTCAACATTCCCAGTCACCTTTCTTCCACTTGCCGACACCGTCAAAGAAGGATTGGTTCCGACAGAAAAACTGCCAGTCCTGCTAAAGGTATACCTTGCATAACGACCTTCGCTCAATTCACCTATATTAATCTCAGTGTCCGAAACTGATGTTCCTGAACTATTGGTCACCGTCCATCCAGTTCCTTCATAATTCAGCTTCACATCCTTAAGAGTTGCCCCACTGTTATTTTTTACTGTTACCGTATAAGAAAGGGAACTCTCTGCTGTCCCAATTTCGTCCCGTCCCGTAACCGTTACCTGCAGTTCATTCGTCCCAGCTGCAGGTGTACTGTCCGTGCTGCTCACCTCTGCCTGTTTGTTTACGGTTGTCGCAAGGTCTGACGTCGTTGCCGTAACCGTCTGTTCCCCCACCGTCTCAGAAGCCTTAAAATGCGCCTTGACCACTGTAGAATCCGCCGTGCAGGAACCTTTATAAGTAAACGTCGTCGTTACTTTTTTAGTCGTTGCTTCCGTTGTCAGAGTAGCATTACTCTTATCCCATGTACCACTTGTTATACCACTTAGCGCTGGTGTTACCTGTACTGTGTGCTGTGCATTATCAACAGAAGTTACCGTAACGTCATACGTAATCGAATATTTATATTCATTTTCACTGTACGCTGCCACCTCATAGACAGGAGCTGATGCTGTAATACTGAAGCGCTGTCCCACTTCCGCATTCGTTCCTGTTTCCGACACATCTTTCTCATAAAATGCCGGTGTAGGAAGAGAAACTTCTATATTATCAAGCCCTTTAAATTCATAATTCTCTTCTTTCTTATAGAAAACAGACTCTGTAGTAGTCTTAGTAGTAGTCACAACCTGATCTTCATATTCTGTGCCTTCCTGGGTTACTGTAAGATCTTTTCCATCCACCAGAACCTGCTCAACCGTTCCGCTTCCAGAAAGCTCACCACAGATAATACCAAAACTGTCTTCCCTGGCCGAATTGGGCGTCTTAGTTTTAACGGTTTCACTTATCACCTGCCATTCCAGTTCCTTGCCAGTCCCATCTACCGTATCCTTATAATTTTTGATCTGCTCATATGCAGTCTTATATTCATCCTCTGTATCCAATTCACTGACCAGATCTGAACTTACGTAAGGTTTCGGAGGCTGCTCCAATGTTTCCCCGCCGGATACCACCCTCTCCACTGGTGTCTGTTCGGAAGACGTCACGCCTGCATCCGATGTTCTTTTATACGTCGCTTCATCATCTGTGATATTCACAATCACATTCCTGACGGTGCCGGTAACGGTTCCAAACAAAATACCCTGTGATGATGTACCTGATGTAGCATCACTGATCTCCAGCTTTCCAATGGTAATCACATAACCCTTTCCATCAAACGTTCCCGCAAAAGTACCTGTAGATGCTGCCGTGATAGAAGAAATCTTCAAATCCTTGACCAGCTTAAAATTCTTGTCCTTTGTCTGGTCTGCTGTTGCATTTCCAAGTGCAGACAACTGGGCACTATTCTTGATTTCATAATAATGATCCGTACTATCCAGGGTGAAATCCAGGGTTTTGTCTCCCATATGCAGAGGCTCCGCCTGCGCCCCCATTCCATTTCCCAGTATCAGTATCAGCACGGCTGCCACAAGACAGAATAATCCGGCTGCTCCATACCAGATCTGTTTCTTTCCCGTCCATTTTTTCTTAGGTTCTTTGTTTTTCATTTGTTTTGCCTCCGTCCCGTACTGCTCTATAGAAAGGCTTCCAGCAGCTCCCGCTGGGATGTGCTGAAATTTTTACCCTGTTTGCCATATTCATTTTCGATACCACCCAGGAGATGCTTCATCCCCACCGGCACCCCTTCCGACGCTGCCAGCAATGCACCATGCAGTGCCGCATTTTTAATGGATGCACCGGACAGCTCAAAGGCCTGGGCCAGCATCAGCGCATCCACCTCTCCGGCTACCGGTGTATCTTTCGGGAAAATGCTCTCCCACAGTTCTTTTCTGAGTGCCGCATCCGGCATCGGAAAATGCATCATGTAGGAAATTCTTCTGCGGAACGCATCATCAAAATTCTGTAAAAGATTGGTCGCCAGAATCGATACGCCGCTATACTGCTCTATTCTCTGTAAGAGATACGCCGTCTCCGCGTTGGAATACCGGTCCTGGGCATCCGACACGTCGCTTCTCTTCGTGAAAATGGCATCCGCCTCGTCAAAGAGAAGAATGCAGTCGCATTTATCTGCTTCCTCGAAGATCCGTCCGATGTTTTTCTGGGTTTCCCCGATATATTTACTGATCAGCTGGGAGAGATCCACCCGGTAAAGGGGCATTCCCAGTTCATTCGCCATGACCTGCGCCGCCATGGTCTTTCCCGTTCCAGGTGCTCCGTAGAACAGAATGGAGATTCCGTTTCCATAGGAAAATTTCTGTCCGAATCCCCACTGCTCCAGCACCTGCTCCTTTGCGGAAATCATCCTGCAGATCTGCTGAAGCTTCTGATACTGCGCAGCCGGAAGTTTCAGTTCCGCAAAGCTTCTCGTTGCCGGAAGCAGCTGAAGTCTCGTGCCTGCTGCCGGAAGAAGCACCGTATTTTCAATGGTCATGCCGGATTCTGCTTCTGCCCGGATATTTTTCAGATACTGAAGATAGGTTCCTGTCGGAAGCTGTCTCCCTGCAATCTGGGCTTTCTTCATCGTCTCCGGGAGGGTATGCCAGATCTCTCCCAATATATCTTCCGCCATCTGTTCTTTTAACTGCCGGTCCGGACGTTCGGTACTCCTGGTCAGTACTGCTCCTTCTGTCCTCTCCGTCAAAGGCCGGTCCGCATCCCGGATCATCCCGAAAAAGGTAAAGCAGTCTGCCAGATCCTGCAGCAGTCCTTCTCTTTCTTCTTTTCCCATTCGGATACAGAAAAAGCTGTCATACAGTGCCGTGCAGAGAATACAGTCATTTAATTCCCGTCTTCCTCCCTGAAACCGGTCACCATCCATCAGCAAAAGCGTCATTCCTTCTTCCGCCGCCAACTGTTCCATCAGAAAAGTCCTTCCGCTTCCTTTTTCTCCTGTGAGACAAAAGATCAACGATCCTCCCCTTTTTTCTGCCAGACGGAAGATCTTTTTCCCATCCTCCAGAATCGATTCTGTTCCATAAGAATGCTCTTCCCGTGGCAGCACCAGCTTCACGCCTGACGGCAGCTCCGGACTCTTTCCTTCAAGGAAGGAAAACATAACCTCCGCCAGTACGATCCGGCCATCCGCCGGTCGATACCATGTCGGAAGAGAAGCCGTATTTTCCGGCTCCTCCTCATAGATTTCCATATAAAGTTTCCGGAAGGTTTCCGCAGAGATGCTTCCCTCCACCGCACAAAGTCCCCAGGAAGCACATAGAAGTAACTGCTCCATTTCTTCCATATTCAATCGACGGACCGCCTCGGTCCATGGAAAGAACGTTCCTGTATCCTGCCCTTCCTGCATGATTTCACGTAAAATGACCTGCAGCTGCTCTTTTTTATCAACTGCCTGTCCCTTTGCAAAATCTCTTCCTGCTTTTTTTAATCTGCGGCTCAGAATCTCTGCGTAATTCATATAGCTCTCCTTACAGTCCGGTTATTTTGTACACTCTTTCAACAGCATTTCCTTCATCAGGTCATATCCCATCCCCATCTCCAGAATGGTATCTGCTACGACTCCAGCATCAAAAGGTTCTCCGGATACCCCTGTCACGGTCGCCCGATACTGCACCAGCGGCTCCTGCCCTTCTTCTGCCGAACCATAAAAATAATGTCCCACACGACTTGTGCGATTCATAAAATTCACCATTTTTAAAATGCACTGTTCATCCGGATTTTCCAGTTTTACCCTGATCTGACTGTAAAAGATCAGATATCGGGCAAGACTTTTTCCTGTATCATCCAAATCCACCAGCATTCCACTGGCCAGATGAAGATCTTCACTTTCTATATCATCCAGGTCATCCGGCACTTCATCCACGCTGGGCAGACATACTAACAAAGTGGCATCCTCTGCTAACCTTCCGGGCGTCAGCACCTCTGCTGCAAGATCCAGCTCTTCCAATTCTTTTTTTAATTGCTCCAGATCTCGTATTTTCTTCCCGATCGTATCCATGCTTTCCTCCATCACTCCTGCCCAAATGAGGCTGCGATCTTCTTTCTCAGCTCCGCTTTACTTGGCGCATTGATCAATTCCGGCATATCTGCATCCAGTCCTCTTCTTAAGACATTGTGCAGCTGGCTTACATTTCTTCCCTGCCGGACAATGGTCTTAGGATTCACGGTATCAAGCTCCGGCTCATTCTTGAAGCCTCTGGTCTGCGTCCAGATATCCGAATTTCCCACCTCGCTCATACGGTCTATCATCATAATTGCCATGTCATTTCTGGTAGTTTCTTTATTATCTGCAGTTCCTGTCAGTTTGCGTGCAATCCCATAGACCTGTGCCGCACCTCCCCGTGCCAGAGAATATCCTCCGTTGACAATCCCGACTGTCGATGCTGTTCCCAGCAGTGCTGCACCTGCGACTGCCCCAGCTCCGGTCATACATGCGATTTCTCCGGTAAGTTTCGTTCCTGAACTAATCAATCCTACGGTTCCTTTTCCGATCTCTTCCAGCTGATGATATAAAGCTTTTCTCATTTTCTTATGAGATTTATCCAGCTCTCTATACTCTTCCATCAGTTCCAGTGCTTCCATCTGCCGAAGTTTTGATTTATTCTCTTTCATTTTGTTGGGTTGTACGCGTTCTCCCCGTTCCTCTTTTGCCCGGTCTTCCGCAATTTCATTCCGAAGTACTGCCATTCGCTCTCCTATTCCGTACTGGGCCTCCCGGTATCTGGAGTCATTTCTGGAGCGCATCTCATCACTTTTCACGATATGAATTTTGGACGCGCCGTTCTGATTTCCCAAGGCCACCTTCTGAAGCAGAGCTTTTCTTTTTTCGTTTACATCACCGGATCTGCTGCGATACCGTTCTTCCTGCAGTGTGTATGCTTCTGCTGCTGTTTCATCCTTCGTTGCAGCATTCTCATATTTTGCTTTCTTTTTCTGAATTCGGTCAAAAATCTGGTTGCGGTCTCTTCTCATCATCTCTATATGTACACTGGAATCAACCATATCTGTCAGATTCAGTATTATGGCAAGTCCCCCCTGGGTTAAAGAAAGACAGCTTCCCAGAAGAGGCACCAGCGCGGTAAAAACAGAAAGGGTTCCATTGATATCTCCAAACACATCCACAAGCTTATGGAAGATTCCTTTGATATTTTTCCATCTCTGCTGGGCATCCAGCTGAGATCCTTCTGTGGCATTGGCTGCTTTTATCCAGTTGGCTCCTGCTTTCACAAGACTGATTACATGCAGAACTCCGCTGATCAAACTTAATATATTCCCCACGATTCCGTTCGCATCTACAGAGTCTTCTTTATTCAGTCTTGTTTTATTATTTCCCCGTTTTATAAATTTTTCGGCCGTTTCAGCCGCTTCTCCATAATCCTTCTTATCTCCGGCAATTCCACTGGAAGTGGCTGCCGTTTCAGCAATCGCGCTAATGGTTCCATGCCAATCCTTCAGGCGCTCCTTTAAAAACTCTTTGAATGCAGTAAGAGAAAAAGCTTTCCCCAGTTTTTCCTTGGCAATGGATAATCTGTCTTTCTTGTCTGCTTCATAATCTGTACTTTCCGTTGAAGTTGCCGGATCCGCATGTCCGGTAAGATAATCTGCATCTGCATTTGCTCCGCCGTTTAATGTTTTGACCTTTTTAATCAATGTCTCCAACGGAGTTCCCTTTTGTTTCAGGATGTTTTCTTTCTGTTCCCTGACTTTTGCATCTTTTCTGGCCTTATGATCAATGGCATCCTGCGCCCCATCCGCTTTGGAGAGAAACTCCTGTTCCAGTGCCTGATACTCCGCATCCCCCTGAAGATTCATTCCTCTTGCCATCCGCTGCATATTCTCAAACTGTCCTCTGGCATCATCCAGTTTTTCTTTGTCAAGGGCTCCGCCTGCGGATTCCGCATTTTTTGTCAGCTGCGTGACCTGATCCATAATCCGCTTTCTATAATTTTGATCTGCCGATCGTTCCTTGTCTGTGTGCGGAACAGGCGGTCTGTATTCCTGTTTGACAGGTGCTGCTGTTTTCTTTGATGGTTTTCCAAATAATTTCCTTAATAACCCCGGCATCTGCTATTCCTCCTGTTCTTCCATCAGATAATAATAAGGTCCAAAATCACTGGCGATCATCTGTTTCCCGGTCTTCGCAAGTTCCCGCTTTACCCCGGTCAGCACGTGCTTCATGGTTACCTTTTCCTTCTTTGCTGCCGCGAGAAAAGCGGCTGCGACTGCCACGTTCTTTATCTGGCTGCCTGAAAATTTGTATTCTTCTGCAAGGAATTCCACATCCAGCATTTCTCTCGGAACTTCTGCCGGAAATACAT
>ENA-USUG01006024-USUG01006024.1-human-gut-metagenome-genome-assembly--contig:-NODE-6024-length-13120-cov-29.394618_pt1 | contig 13120 bp, 11 predicted proteins | sample MGYA00250059_ERZ773394 | MGnify/ENA primary metagenome ERZ773394 (study PRJEB29103, sample SAMN06111957) | human gut metagenome | biome: human gut; feature: ankylosing spondylitis patient; material... | reverse complement strand
TCATTGCTTACCTCTGTAGAGCTTTGTTGCAATGTCTGAAATACATTGGATGGTTCAACTTGTACACTTACTGTATAAACTCCATCCTCTTCTTTCACATCCTGTACTTTGTATTTTGCCAGTTTCTTTACTTCTGTCAGTTTTTCCGTATAATCAGCAATTCCTTTATCCGTAATGTTATCGGAATCATCAAATTGCTTTTGGATGCTCTCATTAAAATCCTCTTCGATTTCTTTCTTTGCATCTTTTTCCGAGAGTTCTAACAGATTCGCATAGTCCTTATATTCTCCATGATAGTATGCATCAAGAGAACTTTGGGCGTAAGATTTGGCATCGAAGTCTGGTTGTTTAGAGCACGCACTAATCCCAATACTTAACATTATCGTTCCCAAAATCATTAGATACTTTTGTAAGTTTTTCATCCTGTTATCCTCATACTTTTACTTTACAAAAAAATCCACAAATTTTCCGGCCTTTGATGATAGTTTAAATTTATATTCTTGTCCTTCATACTTGAAAGAAAACTTTCCACCAAATAATCCGGCTTTTACTTGGATATTTTTCATATTTGGAATATAAATTTTTGCTAATTGTTTGCCATAAGAATTATCAATATTGGCTCGGTGAATATATAAAATATCTTCATATACACTCAGCAATACTAATCCCTTAACGCTCCCAATAAGACCACCTATTTTATTGCTAAGTGATGCATAAATGTAATTATTTTTTCATCTAAAAACTTATCACTATATAATTGCTTTTCCATTTTTTCTAAATTCATAATTCTTTTTCCCTGTATTTAATATTAAAAACAGAAGGGTCTTTCCGGCAGTTTTTCAATTTTATATTTTTCGAATTTCATTCTATAGTTTGCTTCTAATACTTCATGATTACTAGCTTTTTTCCAATTCAACATCCAATTTTTAAAACCACCATCTCGTACAAAATATCTTTCTTCTGGCCATGATTTTAATTCATTGTAAACCGTATGCAATGCATTATCAAAAAGTTCTTTTTTTCTTGTCCAGCTACTGATGTATACATAATCCTCATATTCTACAACTGTTCCTTTATTTGGGTTTTTAAAATATCGTTCATATCCATTCTTTACGTCCTCAAAAGTCACTTCCCCTTGTAACGGAATATATGCTTTTTGGATTAATTGTTGGGCAATTTGTTCACTATAAATTTCATGCATTTGCATATCCATCGATCGTCCTTCTATTTCTAAACTAGAAGGTTTTTTTCTCATAGCCATATAATGTACTTTCCTTACATGTCAGTTTACAATCATTTTCCATCCATAAATCCCCAAAATCAGCATATGAAATATCCCTATCTACCATTACCTGTCCCACATTTTCATATTCAGATAATGCTTTTCTTCCAGCTATTCTTGCGTCCCTTTTACTAGCAAATCCAGATTTTGATTTACGCTTTCTTTTTCCATCAACACTTGCCATCTCAAATGAATACTCATATACTTTTTTGCCAGACCTCAAAAAACGTTCTCTTACCATAATCTCACTCATATAATTCTCCTTCCACATAATGAATATATAAGTAATACTAATAAATCGACTCTTTGAAATCTATGACCTGCGAGGCTAAAAAATTTAACAAAGTATTTAGATACCTCCTTTAATATGAGAATATAAAAAGAGACTTCCGTCTTAATTTAAACGGAAGTCTCCAAAAAGCCTATAAAATCAAGCTTTCTATTTAGAATTTACCAGCTTTTGCTGCTTCCTCAACGGAAACGGCAACTGCTACTGTAGCACCAACCATTGGGTTATTACCCATTCCGATTAAGCCCATCATCTCAACGTGAGCTGGTACGGAAGAAGAACCTGCAAACTGTGCATCAGAGTGCATACGTCCCATAGTATCTGTCATACCATAAGAAGCAGGACCTGCAGCCATGTTATCTGGGTGAAGGGTACGTCCTGTACCACCGCCGGATGCTACAGAGAAGTATTTCTTACCCTGCTCGATACATTCTTTCTTGTATGTACCTGCTACTGGATGCTGGAAACGTGTTGGGTTGGTAGAGTTACCAGTAATGGAAACACCAACATTCTCATGATGCATGATTGCAACACCTTCCTGAACATCATCAGCACCGTAACATTTTACAGTTGCACGAAGTCCGTTAGAATATGCTTTTTCATATACAACATTAAGTTTTGCTGCTTTGTAATCATACTGTGTCTCAACAAATGTAAATCCGTTGATACGTGAAATAATCTGTGCAGCATCTTTTCCAAGTCCGTTTAAGATAACACGAAGTGGTTTCTGACGTACTTTGTTTGCTTTCTCAGCGATTCCGATTGCACCTTCAGCAGCTGCAAAAGACTCGTGTCCAGCTAAGAAACAGAAACACTCTGTCTCTTCCTCTAATAACATTTTTCCAAGGTTACCATGTCCAAGACCTACTTTTCTGTGGTCAGCAACAGAACCTGGAATACAGAATGCCTGAAGACCTTCACCGATTGCTGCAGCAGCATCAGCAGCTCTTTTGCATCCTTTTTTGATTGCGATTGCTGCACCTATAGTGTAAGCCCAGCAAGCGTTCTCAAAACAGATAGGCTGGATTTTCTTTACCTGATCATATACATCAAGTCCAGCATCTTTTGTAATTTTTTCAGCTTCTTCAATAGAGCTGATACCATAGCTGTTTAATACAGCGTTAATCTGGTCAATTCTTCTTTCATATCCTTCAAATAATGCCATTATCTTCGTCTCTCCTTTCTTACTCTTCTCTTGGGTCAATGATCTTAACAGCATCAGCTACACGACCATACTGGCCTTTTGCTTTTTCCCATGCAGTGTTAGGGTCATCACCTTTTTTGATAAAGTCTGTCATTTTTCCAAGAGAAACGAACTGATATCCGATAACTTCGTTGTTCTCGTCAAGAGCGATGCCTGTTACATAACCTTCAGCCATCTCTAAGTAACGAACACCTTTCTCCTTTGTTGCGTACATAGTACCAACCTGGGAACGAAGTCCTTTTCCTAAATCTTCCAGACCAGCACCTACTGCAAGTCCGTCATCAGAGAATGCACTCTGAGTACGTCCGTAAACGATCTGTAAGAATAATTCTCTCATTGCTGTATTGATTGCGTCACAAACAAGGTCAGTATTTAATGCTTCAAGAATTGTTTTTCCCTGAAGAACCTCTGCTGCCATTGCTGCTGAATGTGTCATACCTGAGCATCCGATTGTCTCAACCAGTGCTTCTTCAATCACACCATTTTTTACATTTAATGAAAGCTTGCAGGCACCCTGCTGTGGTGCACACCAGCCTACACCGTGTGTAAATCCTGAAATATCTTCAATTTTTTTGGAATGAACCCATTTTCCTTCTTCTGGAATTGGAGCTGGCTCATGTTTTGCGCCCTTGGCAACAGGACACATGTTTTCGACTTCCTTCGTGTAAATCATTATAAGACTCCTTTCGATATGAAATATATATCATGTTAAACTTTGTTATACATTTAACACACCGCCCTCATTTTCTCACATTTTTTTACATTAGTCCAGTCTTTTTTACAGGAAATACCCCTTAATTTTCTCAATTTGTTAATCTAATGCCTCCATCCGCTCAAATGCAAAGGATGCTCCGATTGCTCCAACCAGTGTCAGCAGGAATATAACGACTATCATCATAATAAATCCTGCAGTCACGGAAATGAACGCTCCCGTTGCTACTGCCACAATGATTCCGACACATAATACCAGTCCCTGGAACAGCATCCGAAGAATCGTTCTGCCCAGTTCTCCAAACATTTTCCCTATCACGACATCTGCCAGCATATTCATATAAAGCTTATTAGCATTCAGGCACATATATAAAATGACGGTCAAAATCATGTAAGACACCGGAAGTCCCATTACGATACTGCCCGGCAGCGTAATCAGAAGTCCGTCAATCAGCGCACGGATATGCTCCATTTTGGTGGCATACCACATTTTCTTAAAATTACTGTCCGGAATCAGATAGGTGTATGGATTTGCCAGTTCCTTCGACCACTTCGTCTTATAACCGCTGAAAATAAAGATAACATAGGCAATGACGCCCGGAATTACAAACATTTTAAAAGGCTGGCTGGAAATTTTATTATAATAAGAGACAACCGCAATTGCCACACCTATAACCAGAAACAGCACCGAATTCCAGCCAAAGATAAAGAAACGGTTTTTACGGTATTCTAATACCTGCCGGTAGAAAATTGCTTTAGCGTAAGTTCCCTTATAAGCCATCTTTACATTCCGTAAATACTTTTTCTTGCCATTTCCCACTACAACCTCGCCCTTTTTCGAGCGTTTCATCCGGTCATCATAATCTTCTGCAAATTTTGCAGCATCTTCATAGAATTCTCCGGTACACTTCATCTTTTTCGCATAAAGTACCAGAAAAACAGTACTGGTTAAAAGAAGTACGGTTGCCACCACATTGATTCCTGCAGGACCTATAATAATAAGCTGAATCAATGCAATTTCCCAGCCTATAATCGGAATCAGCTGTACCACCGGAAGCTGGATTAAGTCCACAAACACAGATAACTGCATGCCTTTCACCGAAACAAAGTAGATTGCCACCAGTGCAAAAGCTGCCATTACTCCATACATAATATAGGTAAGTACGGTAAAGAACTGTTTAGGAAGTGTTTCATTTCCATAGCAGATAATCATTAACGCTCCCTCTAAAATATTTTCCAGTACACCAGCATAAAGGAAATATAAAATCATCTTATATGGTGTAACACCAAATACACCAATTCCAAGTACCAGTACAAATAGTTCAACAATAAAATTGGTTAAGAACTGCTTCATTCCGGCATGAAGAATAACTTTCTTCGGTTCTTCCGGTGCAGCAAATACAAAATGTACTTCTGACGGGCGGAACAACAGTCCTTTTCTCTTGATATAGGAAATCAGATTTGCCGGAACAATCATAACCATCAGTACGGATAAAACAGTTGCAATTCCTTCCGGGCTGTTTAATCCGAAATCGACAGACATGGAACCAAGTCCATACAATACCAATGCTGCATATAAAACAACAAATACCAGTGCAAGAAAAGTCTGTGGCCGTTTCAGGCTCCGCTTCACTTTATTCTTAATGGTCTGGAAAAAAACAAAGGAAAGACTACTCATGTTCTTCACCACCAGTCTTTGGTTCTGTCACTTCAAAGAACAGTTCTTCTATGTCTTTATCCGCAATTTCATTTTTGTTAAATGTTGCTATAATTTTCCCTTGTTCCATTACAAACATCACATCCCACAAATCTTTTACCATTTCAAGCATATGGGTACTGATAAGAATGGTACAGCCTTTCTCTTTTAACTCAAGCACAACTTCTTTCAGTTCTTTTATGGCTGCCGGGTCAAGTCCAACCATTGGCTCATCTAACATCACAACCTTTGGATGAATAGCAAGTGCACAACAGATACTGACCTTCTGCATCATTCCTTTGGACAATTCATTTCCCAGCTTCTCCTGTTTATCCAGAAGTTCAAAACGTGTCAGCAGTGCATCTATTTCTTCCTCTGTAATGTCACTGTTATATGCCCGCTTCACATATTCGATATGCTCCCGCACCGTCAGCGCTTCAAACATTGCCGGAATCTCCGGTACATAGCCAAATATTTTCTTCGCTTCCAGGCTTCTTGCCTTCATTCCATTAATACCAACACCGCCTTCATAACGAAGGAGTCCTGCAATACTCTTTATAATGGTTGATTTTCCGGCACCATTTGGTCCAAGCAGGATACCGACCTGACCATCCTGCACCATAAAGCTGACATGGTCCACTGCTACATTCTTTCCATATTTCTTAGTAAGCTCTTGTACTTCTAACATTTTCACCCTCCAAAATTCACGAGAAACACTCTTTGTAAGCTTCCCGTATATACTGCGAGAAACACTCTTTTCAAAGTTCTCGTCCAACTAAAAAGCAGCCGTATGTATTACTTAATTAATACAGTAATGCATACAGCTGTTTTTGTCAACCATTCATTTCTTAATTTTCTATTGTCATTTTTCTGCAAGCAGCTACCGCAGGTAACTTCTGCGGGTAAATTTCCATCCGTTTAACCTTCTGCTTTACTTACAATTTCATTCTTATTCTTATAAATAGAATGCGCCGGAACTACTCCACGTACCGGGGAAAGCGGATAAATATTGGTATGTGGTCCGATGACCGTTCCCGGATTCAATACGGAATTACAGCCGACCTCTACAAAATCTCCTAACATGGCACCAAATTTCTTACGTCCGGTTTCCATCTTCTCATCAGCAGATTTTACTACCACCAGTGTCTTATCGGATTTTACATTGGATGTGATGGAACCTGCTCCCATGTGTGACTTGTATCCTAAAATAGAATCTCCCACATAATTATAGTGTGGTACCTGCACGGAATTAAAAAGAATGACATTCTTTAACTCGGTAGAATTGCCTACCACCGTTCCTTTTCCGACAATTGCATTTCCACGAATGAATGCGCAGTGTCGTATTTCAGCATTTTCATCAATAATTAAAGGACCATTTAAACATGCTGTCGGTGCCACGACAGCGGATTTTGCCACCCAGATATCCTCACCCTTCTGTTCATAAACATCCGGATTCAATGTTTTTCCCAGTTCTTTGATATAATCTCCGATTCCGGCAAGTGCCTCCCACGGATAAGTAAATTGTGCAAGATAATCCTTTGCGATTGTCTCCTCTAATGTATACATATTACTGATTTTGCACTGTTCCATCTTTCTCTTCCTCTCTTTCTTCTTCCGGTTTCCGGTCAAAATCAAAACGGATTTCATCCTCTTCAAACTTCAGACAGGTATCAAATACATTTCCTGCTTTCGAAGTAAATCCGGTTATTTTTTTAGCGGTATATCCTTTTGTAAAAAGCTCTTCTAATACTTCTTCAGCCAGTTCCACCTTTGCTACATAACGGTTCACCCGGAATCCGCAGTCACATTCATAGTACCACTGGCTTTTCTTTAACAATGCCCCACACTTTGGACATTTTACTTTTGTCTCTTCCGGTTTCGGACGCTCCGGAAAGTCAAATTCAATGCGTCCATCCTCGGTAAGCTTCAATGGTGCATCAAATTTCTTGCCATTCTTAGATTTAAATCCTGTTATAATTTCTGTCTTTCCTGTCAGTAAAAGTGCTTTTACCTGAGTTTCCTTTAATTTTACTCCGGCTATTTTACCGATTGAGAAACGGCAGCTGTCCTCTTTGTTTCTGTCATAATTGGCACAGCCATAGCCAAATGGCGTCTGCACAATATCACCCTGACACAGTGGACATTTTACATCTTTTACCTTCTTTGCTTCCACATGCTCAAAATCAAATTTCAGGACTTTCTTTCCATTCTCATCTTCTCCAAGCATCAGGCAGGCATCAAATTTCTTCTTATTCTTTGAAGTAAATCCACGAATCGTTCCGGTTCTTCCATTGGTCAGAAGCTCCTTCACCTGGGCAGTGTTTAAATCTTTCCCGGCTATTTTGCCAATGGCAAACCGGCAGCCAGCCTCATCTTCCGCTTTATAATTGGCACAGCCATAACCAAATGGCTTTATTTCTATTGCTCCGCCACACAACGGACAGCTTACGCCCTCTATGGTCTCCGGCTCATTCTGTGAAAAATCAAAGGTTATATTCGGTTTTCCTTCTTCATCCTTTGTCATCACAAGGCAGGCAGAAAACTTCTTCTTATTCTTCGAAGTAAATCCCTTTAAGACTCCGGTTCTGCCTTCGCTTAATAACTGCTTTACTTCTTCATCGTTAAGCTCTCTTCCGGCGATGGAACCAATAGCGAAACGGCAGCCACTGCCATCTTTATTATAATTCGAGCAGCCATAACCAAAAGGTGTAGTCTCAATCTCGCCGCCACAGACCGGACAGGTTGCTCCGATTTTAACCCTTGCCTTCATATCTTTGGCATTGCTGCCAGCCAATGGACGAATCTGACCGGCAATCTGGCTGGTGAGATTTTCATTTATCATGGAAACTGTTTCTTTCCGGATAAATTCCTCTAACTTCTCCCGATAATCTTCCATCGGAACCGTTCCCTGGGTAATGCCATCCAAGCCCTTTTCCCAGGAAGCGGTCATCTTCGGATTCAAAAGTGCCGGAACAGTCATATTCACCACTTCATAAACCATCTCGCCTAAGGCTTCCGGCGTCAGCACCTGTGTTTTCTTATTCAAAGCAAGGTAGCCGATACGCACCAGCTTCTTGATGATTTCTGCCCTTGTAGCAGAGGTTCCAATTCCGGAGCCTTTAATCTGTTCTCTTAATTCCTCTTCCTCGATTAACTGTCCCGCATTTTCCATGGCAAGCACCATGGAACCTGAAGTATAACGCTTTGGTGGAGAAGTCTTTCCCTCTTTTACCAGAAATTCTTTTACTTCTGCGGTATCTCCTTCTTTGAGACTATCTGCAAGTTTTAGTAATGCTGCGCTGTTCTTCGGATTGTTTTCTTCTCCGTCGCCATCTTCCTTTTCCCGTTTTTCTTTGGTATCCGGTCTTCCGGCAATTTCAAGATATCCGGGAACCTTTAATACTTTTGCTCCGGCAAAGAAAGATTCCTTTTCAATTCCGATGGTCAGCTTTACCGTCTGATACTGTGCCGGCGGATAGAAAATACTTAAGAAACGCCGCACGATCAGTTCATAGACCCGCTTCTGCAATTCCGTCAGCGACTTATATTCATTGACCTGTCCGGTTGGAATAATAGCATAATGGTCTGTAATCTTACTGTCATCAGTATAACTGCTCTTTCCGATATTTTTATATAAACCATGTTCAATAATATTTTGTACAAAAGGTGCAACCGGCTCAAAGGAACGGAGTCCTCTGATATTCTTACTGATTTCTTTTGCAACGGCAGAAGATAATACTCTTGCATCTGTTCTCGGATAAGTAGTCAGCTTTCTTTCATATAAGTCCTGTGCTACCTGCAGCGTCTCGTCCGGGCTGATTTTAAACCTTTTTGAGCACTCTGCCTGCAGCTCCGCCAGGTTAAATAAAAGCGGTGCACGTTTCTTTGTAATTCCTTTATCTACTGTTTTTACAACCGCTGTTTTATTAGTTAAATCTTCAATTAACTTTTCTGCATGTGTTTTTTCTTTGAATCCATTCTCTTTATAGAGCAACGGAGACGCATAATAAGAAGAACCTTCTACTGCTTTCCATTCGCCTTCTATCTCTGCATCAAAAAAATTCCCCACTACCCGGTAAAATGGTGTCTCTACAAAATTACGGATTTCCCGCTCCCGGATTACAACCATGCCAAGTACACAGGTCATGACACGGCCAACTGCAATTGCAGTATAAGACTTGGTTCCTGCAGCATCATTTAAAAGATTTCCATATTTTACAGACATGACACGGGAAAAATTAATTCCCATGGCATAGTCTTCAATGGTACGCATAATCCCGGAATTAGCAAGATTATCATAATCCGCCATTGGTCTTGCTTCAGCAATTCCTCTTTTAATTTCTTCCTCCGTCTGCGAATCTATCCATACCCGCAGCTCTTTCATACCTTCACGGACTCCACCGAACCGCCGGATATTCTCTTCAATGGTCTGTCCTTCTTTTCCGGCATCGCCTGCCCAGTAAACGGTATCAATATCTTCCCGGTGTAAAAGCTTATGTACGATGTCATACTGTTTGCTTACAGATGGTATGACATTATATTTATAATCTTTCGGAAGAAATGGAAGGTCTTCTAACTTCCACTTCTTATATTTTATATCATATTCTTCCGGATATACCATTTCCACCAGATGACCAACACACCAGGTAATAGCATAGTGACTGTCTTCGATATATCCGTCATTTCTGCCGGATACGCCAAGAATTCGTGCAAATTCCCGGGCAACACTTGGTTTCTCCGTGATAATTAACGACTTACCCAACCGTTATTTCCTCCAATTTCTGTGCCATTTCTATTATTTTGTCTTTTTCAATCATTTGACTTTACTGTCATTTTTAGCTTTCCGGCACTTTATAATTCCTTCATATCGATCAGGACAAATCTTTTATCTTCTTCTGCCATCTGTTTTAAATCCTCTGCAAATTCCTGTGCGGAAAACATATAAAGATATTTTGCGGAAATTTTTGCCTGTTTCAGATTATCAAGCAATGCTTCACCTGACGAGCGGGTCATATAAGGCTCTGACCAGTTACAGATTCCGACAATGCTCTCACGGACACTGTTCTGGGCGACAATATCGATATTGCCCTTCTTTCCAACCCAGGTTCCAATCCGGTGAATGTCAATCGGAAGTTTACCAATACGATTTAATAAAGTCAGATATTCCCGGCAGACCTTGACAAAATAACGGTTCATATAGTCATCTAAATCTTTTTCAATATAAGTATCATAAAATTCTTCCGGTGTCATCATATATAAGTCCGATAAATGTGGATAGACAAAACGGAACCAGAAATTCACATAAGTATTGGCAATGCGGTAAACACCCTTTTTCGTATTCTCCCAGCCACCGGTATCAAAGGAAACCACCTTTTCTACCACATCAAATGCCATCAGATTCTTCATGTAGACACTGATTTTTGCTCTGGAGAAGCCTGTCTTTAAAAAGAGGTCATTCAGCTTATTATTTCCCGAAGCCAATGCTGCAAGTATTGTATTATATACAGAAAGTTCTCTTAATTCAATGCTGATATAATTTTCTGCCTCATGGAACAGGAAGCCATCCGGAGACAAAATATGCCGACAGACATTTTCCTTAATACTCTTTTTGGAATTCCAGCGTGTAAGATAACCCGGCACACCTCCAATAATTCCATAGACCTGCACTGCCTGACTGGTTCCATATTCCGGGAAATGTCGAACCACATCAAGAAATGTCGCATCCTCCATGCGGATGGCTGCGTCTACCTTCTTTAAGTATTCACCATATTTTTCTCTGCAGTCTTCCTCTACCCATACCAGTGAAGAGCTGGTCAGAATAATCATAACAGGACCCGGATATAATTTCTTTGCTTTCAGTTTCAGAATGCTGTTCATAAAGCCAACATCTTTTCTGGCAATATACTGGAATTCATCAACAACAACCACAAGCTTGGTCGGGTCTCCACTCTTGATGCGGTTAAAGAATTCATCATAACTATAGCGTGTCAGACGAATTCCGTATTTTGTTTCCACTTCCTGCCCCATCTGCAAAACCTGTTCCCTTTCGGATGCCTGTCTGGCGCGATAGTAAAAAAACTTTTTCTCCTTACAGAATTCTTTTATCAACTGCTCTTTCTGGCAGTTATCTCTTCCATATAAAAGAACAATCTGATTGCCGGACTGTCCATATACCTCTTCTAATTTTTTTAATTCGGATGTCTGAATCATCATTGGTAATATCCTCCAAAATTTCTAATTCTAAGAAGTCACTCTAACAAAAATAATATCACATTTTAATTTTTCTATCAACGCCAAAACGATAAAAAAGCCATACTGCTTTCCTGCAATATGACTTTTCTATCTTCATTTTGTTACATATTTTGCTGCTTATTTTGCGGTAATGTAACCCTGTGCTTTTAAAAGTTCTGCACAAAGAACAGCTCCACCAGCCGCACCACGTACGGTATTGTGGGATAATCCTACGAATTTCCAATCATATACGGTGTCCTCACGAAGACGTCCAACACTGATTCCCATACCGTTTTCATAGTTAACATCCATAGAAACCTGTGGTCTGTTGTTTTCTTCTAAGTACTGGATAAACTGCTTTGGTGCACTTGGAAGATTTAATTCCTGTGGAACACCCTTGAAGTTTACTAATTTTTCGATTAACTGCTCTTTTGTAGGGTTCTTTTTGAACTTAACAAATACAGCTGCTGTATGTCCGTTTAATACCGGAACACGGATACACTGGCAGGTAATAACCGGTGATGTAGCAGGTACAATGACACCATCTTTGATTTCACCCCAGATACGAAGTGGCTCTTTTTCGGATTTTTCTTCCTCTCCACCGATGTATGGGATAATATTTCCAACCATTTCCGGCCAGTCCTTAAAGGTTTTTCCGGCACCGGAAATTGCCTGATAGGTAGTTGCTACTACTTCATATGGTTCAAACTCTTTCCATGCTGTAAGAACAGGAGCATAACTCTGGATGGAGCAGTTTGGTTTTACTGCAACAAATCCTCTCTTGGTTCCCAGTCTCTTGCGCTGGAATTCGATTACTTTCATATGTTCCGGATTGATTTCAGGTACTACCATAGGAACATCCGGTGTCCATCTGTGTGCACTGTTGTTCGAAACAACAGGAGTCTCTGTCTTAGCATATGCTTCTTCAATTGCTTTGATTTCATCTTTAGTCATATCTACAGCACTGAATACGAAATCAACTTCTGCTGCAACATTTTCTACTTCATTAACATTCTTTACTACAATATTTTTAACGGCTTCCGGCATTGGAGTATCCATTTTCCAACGATCTCCAACTGCTTCTGCATAGGTCTTTCCTGCACTTCTTGGGCTTGCTGCAATTGTAGTTACCTCAAACCATGGATGATTCTCCAGAAGAGAAATAAATCTCTGACCTACCATTCCTGTTCCACCTAAAATACCGACTTTTAATTTGCTGCTCATTTCTTTTTCTCCTCACGTTTTTATGTTCGTCTATCGCGAACAGTTGTCTTTCTGATAAATATACTATCCTATTTATACAAAAAATGCAATTCACAATTTATCAAAAATTACTAAGTGAATTGCATTTTTCTTATACATATGTACCAATTTTTTAAAATAAGCTACTTATTTTCTACGCCTCTTCCGGCAGATTCAACTCATCCTGCCAGTCCTTTGACAGATATTCCTTATGCAATGCAATGACTTTTTCCATTGCGTCTTTCCCAGGCGCACCAACAGTCAGACGTTTATTAACACAGGTTTCCATGGAAATTGCTTCATAGATATCTTCTTCAAATACCGGACAGATTGCCTTTAACTCATCCAATGACATATCATCAATGGCAATCTTCTTATCCAGACAATAAAGCACGATTCTTCCTACAATACCGTGGGCATCACGGAAAGGAACGCCATGATTTACCAGATAATCTGCTGCATCTG
>ENA-USUG01005994-USUG01005994.1-human-gut-metagenome-genome-assembly--contig:-NODE-5994-length-13186-cov-27.611183_pt1 | contig 13186 bp, 15 predicted proteins | sample MGYA00250059_ERZ773394 | MGnify/ENA primary metagenome ERZ773394 (study PRJEB29103, sample SAMN06111957) | human gut metagenome | biome: human gut; feature: ankylosing spondylitis patient; material... | reverse complement strand
GAAGACTTGCCACTCCATGCAATAATTATGACACGGTTTAGGCAGATATGGAATCCGGGGTGTTATTCATCGCTTACCAAAATCTGGACTGATAGGAGAGAAAACTAATGAAAAATATATTGATTATTTCAAGCTCGCCAAGAAAAAAAGGAAATTCACAAAATTGAAATATCACTTGGTGATTTGAATGGCTTTGTAGAGCATTTGGAAGAGTACAGGATTGTAGGAAGGATATATGCAACAAACGTGATGGATGCTGGATTGGTTAAGAATCAAAGTGTTTTTAAAGATGCTTATGATATGGGATATTCTATTTAATATATTGGGAGAACCAGTGGGACAGTAAAAAAGCCATTTTACCTGTTCACATTGGCTCCCATTTAAGTAGGAGTTCCCATTATGGGCAGCATGATCATAGAGAATGGATATCTGTTCAAACTTTTTACCTGCTTTTGGAACCATAGTATCATCTACACAGAAAAACACTGGATAAGAGTCCAAAAAAGAAGGAATCAGTCGAAGTGCAATACTTGCAGTTGTGGTCAGAAAGGAAGAACTGTCCACATTGGCATAAGAGCAGACATAGTAGAATGTATTCAATGACTTTTCTGTAATCCCGGTTAAAAAATGTCGATAAAGAAAGCGTATTGAGTGAGCAGCTTCAAGAGCCAGCATAGAAAGCACAAACAGAAACAATGTTTGAGCAGTCGGTGCAGAGTAGCTCTGAAAATAAATTGAAAAATATTCATTTAATCTGGAAATCAGTTTGCTTTTGTTATATAATGAGTTTGTCGTACAGGGTCACTTTCCTTTCGTAGTGTTGTTGGCAAACTCATTATACATCGGAAAACCTTGTACGGCATTTTTTTTCAAAAATAGACAAGATTTTATGATTCAAAACTTGTAAAGTGGTGTTTTCTACTAGATAAAAAGGATTTAATGATGAAAAAAGACAGATTATACGCAGTAACTTTATATCTGCTTAATCACGGAAAAACATCTGCTTCGGAGCTGGCAAAGCATTTTGAAGTATCTGTGAGGACGATTCAGAGGGATATAGATGTCTTGTGTCAGGCAGGCATTCCTATTTGTGCTTTTACCGGTACAAATGGAGGGTATGAAATTTTAAGTGATTTCAAAATGAATGATCAACTTGCGTCGGAAGATGAATATGCCTATATTGCAACCGCGATAAATGGATTAAAGACGGTTACCAATAATCCGGTGGCTGATGACATTTACGAGAAAATTACAGCCATATCCAAGATCAATAATACAGGTATGATTTTAGATTTTTCTGTATTAAGAGAAGGTGATGAGAAATTGCTTCAAACTTTACAGTCTGCAGTTAAGAATAAGCAAGTGGTTAGATTTACATATACAAATAATAGTGGAGAAACAAGACAACATTGTGTAGAACCGATAGCGGTTATTTACAAATGGTACGCTTGGTATATGTTGGCTTATAATACGGCGAAACAGGATTATAGAACATATAAGCTGGTTCGGATGGAAGATGTTTGCATAACAGAAGATGAGTTTTCCAAGGAGCACAGGTCGGCACAGGATATTTTAAATGATTGTGACAATTCCTATCAGGGAAAGGACATATCCACAAGAGTTCGGATGCGATGCTGTGGAAATGCGATACACAGAATAAAGGAATATTTAAACGGACAGCTAATAGAAACATGTGATGATGGTAGTGCTATTATGGAGGTTCATATTGTAGAGAAGGAACAATGGTGGATAGGTGTTGTTTTGTCACAAGGAAAAGAAGTCGAGATTATAGAACCGGAGCATATAAAAGAATGGATTATTAATAGTGCAAAAGATATTCTTTTTTTATACGATAAACTATGACATATAGATGTCGTAATTTGTGTGAGATAATGTATATGAGGTTATTTAATATTTAACAAATTACGATATGGAGGTTGATGAGAAGATGGGTATTGATGTATATGAACAAATTCCTGTTATGGAAAGCAAAAAGTTTCTGCTTAGAGAAATTGAGGATGGAGGCGCAGAGGATTTGCTTAAGGTATATTCGGATAAGGATGCAGTACCGCTTTTCAACAGTGATAACTGTGTGAATGGTTTTTATTATACTTCGATTGAAGAAATGAAGCATACCATTGCGTTTTGGAAAAGAGAATACCAAAGCAGATATTATGTGCGCTGGGCAATTATTGATAAAAATACTAACTGTGCAATGGGTACGATAGAGCTGTTTAACCGAAAGGCAAAGGATTATTTCAATAATTGCGGATTGCTTAGACTGGATTTAAGAAGTGATTATGAAAAACAAGATGCGATAGAAGATATTCTTGGAATTATTATTCCTGAAACGAGAGAGATGTTTGCTTGTGAAATGGTTGCCACAAAGGCAGTTTCAATTGCCCAAGAGCGTATACAGGCTTTAGAACATATGGGATTTTGTCTGTCGGAAGAAGCTTTAATAGGACATGATGGAACGAAGTACAATTCCTATTATGTCCGGGAGGTGTAAGGAATGGCTTTTGATTTCAAGAAAGAATACAAAGAATTTTATATGCCGAAGGGAACACCGTCTATTGTCAGAGTCCCGAAAATGAATTATATAGCGGTGAGGGGAAGTGGCAATCCAAATGATGAAGATGGAGAATATAAGCAGGCTATTGGACTTTTGTATGGAATTGCATTTACGATAAAAATGAGCAAAAAGGAAGACCATCAGATTGACGGATATTTCGATTATGTGGTGCCACCATTAGAGGGATTCTGGTGGCAAGAAGGCGTGTCCGGAATTGATTATGCGCGCAAGGAAGATTTCAAGTGGATTTCTGTTATTCGCTTGCCTGATTTTGTTAGCAGGGAAGATTTTGACTGGGCAGTCAGAAAAGCTACCGAGAAAAAGAATCAGGATTTCTCTAAAGTTGAGTTCTTTTCGTATGACGAAGGTCTGTGTGTACAGTGTATGCATATCGGATCGTATGACCATGAGCCTACTACAGTAGATGCGATGCACAGATTTATGGAAGAACAAGGATATACACTGGATATTACTGATCAGAGAATGCACCACGAAATTTATTTGAGTGATGCACGGAGGGTGGCACCGGAGAAACTGAAGACTGTGGTCAGGCATCCAATAAAGACCATGGGGAAATAGAAGGAAAAAGATATGGCATCAACTAAGGCATATTTGGATTTTGTTTTGGAACGATTATCAGGACTGGATGAAATCAGCAGTCGGGCAATGATGGGAGAATTCATTCTTTATTACCGTGGAAAGGTTTTTGGTGGAATATATGATGACAGACTTTTGGTAAAGCCGGTTCCGGTGGCGGTGAAAATGATGCCGGATGCTGAGATGGAACCGCCATATGATGGTGCGAAAAAAATGATTCTGGTTGATGATGTGGATAATCGGCAGTTTCTGTGTGAATTGGTTGAGAGCATGTGGGAAGAATTGCCGAAGAAGAAAGAGAAAAATTGTACGTAAGACTTGACAAAAAAAACGAACAGATACTCTATATTTAACAGCGGAGATTTTATACCCAAAAACAGAAAATGTGTATGCACAAATGAAGCTCAAACCCGTGTGGTTTGGGCTTTTTCCAATTTTGTAGAAAATCTGAGAACAACTATTTCTAAAAAGTCAATTATCATTTTGTAATGGAAAATGGACAGAATTATTCACAAAACTGTTTGTACAATATTAACATATTTTTGAGCGTATATAGTCTTGTAAAAGTGGCAGCATGGCAATCGAGTAACATCGGTTGCTTTTTTGTTGCCTATTTTTAGAAAGTCATCAATTGCCCCGATGGAGTGATTTCTAAAAAATAAAGTAAAAAGAGTGGAGGAAATGCAAAGTGAAAGAGTATTCAAAAGGAATCTATGTGAAATTTAAACCGGAGGAGGTGGAAATACTGCATGATCGGATGAAGAAAGCCGGAGTTCAAAATATGAGTGCGTATATCAGAAAGAGGGCGTTAAACGGGTATGTAATAATCCCTGAATGGCCTGATTTGAACCGGGTAATATCTTTAAATCCAAAAGCAGACTGTCTGTTATCCATATGTGACGCATTGGATATTACACCTGAACATCTTTTAACAGGAAAAGGAATTGATCCGGAATATAAAGATGCAGATATGGATTATGAAGTGACCAGGTCGGACATTAAGATATTGAAGCAGATTCACAGTCTAGGAGATGATCAGTATAAAAGACTGATGGCATATATGAAAGCATTGCAGAAACTGGAGCAAATGGAAAGTATGGTGGAGGAATAATGGAAGAAACAAAAGAATTGATTACTACGGATGATATTCGTAGTAAGGTGTATATAATTCGTGGTCAACAGGTAATGTTAGACAAAGATTTAGCAGAACTTTATGGGTATGAAGTAAAACGATTAAATGAGCAGGTAAAGCGAAATATTAGCAGATTTTCAGAGGATTTTATGTTTCAGCTGAATAAAGAAGAAATACCAGAGAAATTTTCAAAGTCGCAAATTGCGACTTTGAACGAAAAGAGCAATAGGCAGGGTTCCAATATTAAAAAAATGCCGTTTGCGTTTACAGAACAGGGAATTTATATGCTTGCTACGGTACTTCGCGGAGAATTAGCTGAACAACAAAGTATTTTTATTATGCGTACATTTAGAGAAATGCGGCATTATATTAAACAGAATCAGCAATTTGTAACAAGATCTGAAATGGAATTACTAGCGTCTAAAGTTACGGAAATATCGGTGCAGACAGCGGGGCTGATAGATAAACAGAAACAAACAGACCAAAATGTTGATTTGATTCAAAAGAACGTTGAACAGCTAAGTGAAAATTTTATTTCGGAAAAAGATGTTAAAAATTTTGTTATTTATAAAGGCCAGAAATTAGAAGCTGACATTGCTTACATAGGAATCTATCAACAGGCAAAGAAATCAATCTATGTTGTGGATGATTATATGAATGCAAAATCATTACAACACCTTTCACAGAAAGCAGATGGTGTGGAAGTCATTTTGTTCACAGAGAATGGAAAAGGTGGGAGAGGATTTCTTACAAACTCTTTAGTGACGGATTTTCAAAATGAATATCCACCGATTCGGATTAAGCCTAATCCGGATTGTCACGACAGATTGATTGTACTTGATTATTGTGAAGAAACAGAGAGGGTATATCATTGTGGAGAATCCAGTAAGGATGCAGGGAAGAAACTTTGTGCCATCAATCAGATTACAGAGACAGCAATCATTCATCCGGTAATAGACAGATTACTTTCATTGCCAGATAAAAAAATATAATTAGCGGTCATACTCTGACCGAAAAAATGATATTATGAGGTGGTAAGAATGTCTAAAGAAAAGATAAAAGTGTATCTTTACACCCGCGTTTCTACAACTATGCAGATAGACGGATATTCTCTAGATGCACAGAAAACAAAAATGAAAGCCTTTTGTGATTATATTATGTCCTTGTATTTAAGCTTTCCAGATTTGGAAGAAATGCGGCAGATGTCCTTGCAACATTACAAGTGATGCAGGATTTTGGTGTGAATTTGATTTGTGTAGAGGATGGAATAGATTCATCTAAAGATGCCGGGAAACTTATGATATCTGTTCTGTCAGCAGTGGCAGAGATTGAACGTGAGAACATCCGTGTTCAGACAATGGAAGGCAGGATGCAGAAAGCCAGGGAAGGTAAATGGAATGGTGGTTTTGCACCATATGGATATGCCCTCATTGATGGAAAATTGGTAGTGAATGAGGAAGAGGCAGTAGCTATCAGAACGATATTTGACCAATATTTAAATACAGATCTGGGAGCGAATGGAATTGCTAAGTATTTAGAAAATCATGGAATCCATAAGATAGCCAGACAGAATGGCAAAAATCCATTATTTGATGCTGCTCTTATCAGAAGGATTATACAGAATCCGGTTTATAGCGGTAAAATCTCCTATGGCAGAAGACGGACAGAAAAGGTTCATGGTACAAGGAACGAGTACAGGCAGGTTAAGAAAGACGATTATCTGTTGGTAGATGGTTTACATGAAGGACTTAAGGTTTCTTCATTGTATATCGCGCAGATCAAGAAGAAATGTGGACTGGATGTAGGTGAAAATTATAACTTATCAAAGTCGGAGAATGCGAGACAGCCACAGTGTACACCCGAGAAGGAAGAGGCAATCATGCAGGCATTTAAGCACTTTGGTATGATTTGATTGTGGATAAATAGCATCGTGTGTCTATCTTACTGATAGGAAGCGTAAAAAGGACAAGGTAATGAGACTGAGGGTATTAAGACTTATTAGAATTATACCTATCTTATCTAATCATAAGATGTGATGAGACGATATGTTCATAATTTACTAATCTTTCCACCTTCAAACATGCTATACCCTGTAGGATTCTTTCTAAATTCAGAAGGTGTGATTCCAAGGCATTTTGTAAATTGCCGGTTGAAGTAAGAACTATACTTAAAACCACATTGAGTAGCAATATCATCAATCTTGAGATTGGTGTTAGATAGCAATTCTTGTGATATCTTAAGGCGATAGTGAAGCAGGTATTCTATACATGTACAATTTAACTGTTGCTTAAAACGCTGGTTAAGTGTGGTTCGATTCAAGTGTACGAGTTCACATAGGGAACCTAATGTAATATCGTTCTGATAGTTGTCATGAATGTAATCAGTGCAGGTTGTAACCGGATTAGTATTCTCAGATAATTCGTAAAACTTTAATTTACATTGGTCTACATATATGTCAAAAATACAATTAAGTGTCTGGCGCAGCATTCTTCTGATACGGCAAGTCCAGTAATCATCGCTTTGTGCGTATGTCTCAGCACCAATCATAAGCATAAGTTCATTAATGTGAACATATTGTTGAGGTGTTAAGTAAAAAATGCCTTGAAAATTTCCATGATGCTTTGTAAACATATATAGCATATTTCTATCGTAAACATATTTTTCATCAATTGGAATCGAATCTTCAAGATTTTCAAATTTTAAACATGCTTTTATGTACCATGGATCAAAGTGAAATGCCTTGGCACTTAAATGTGTATGCTCCAGGCATTGAAAATTGTCATATTGGGATATACATAGTATAGCTGGAGATGTAACTGTTTGAATATGATTATTGATTTTGATAGTTGCATTTCCACAAGAAACCATAATGATAGTACATCTGTTATTCATTGGTAATGATTCCAGTGTATTATAAAAATCAAATTCTATTGGAATTTCTCTTTCTTTATGTCTATCGGTCTGAGGCATATAAATCTCCCTTCAAAAATATATTATCTGCAATTTAAAATTGTAAAAAGTATAAAAATATGCTACGCAAATGACATTGAAAGAATATTTTGCGCAAGTTATAATTGTATATAGTATAAAAGAAATGGAGGAGAATGTCTATATGAAAAGACTGTTAGTGTACAGTAAAAAATATTGGATACAATTGATAGCAGCGGCTATTTCAAGTGTAACTGCATCAATATCTACAGTTATGGTTATCGATATATTAAGGGAAATAATAGATATCATTTCTAAGGGTAATATGATGCAGGAAATCCAGTATATTATTTTGAAAATAATAATTGTGATATGTGTTGGTATTGTATCAAATTATATGTTAGTTGCAATGACAGGTTTTGTCGGTGCTGGATTGTTAAAGGATTTTAGGAATCATGCTGTGAATTCATTGATAAATGCCTCACCGGAATATATCAATCAATGTAATTATGGAGATCTTATGGAGCGAATGACTGAAGATATAGAAGGTCTTGCAGGTTTCATGTCTGGTTATTTTAAAGACTGCCTGTATGTGCCAATTCTTACAGTTGTATATTCAGTATATCTGATTTCTATGAATGCTCCATTGGCAATGATATGTTTATTTCCGCTGGCCATTATGGTGCCGTTAAATGTAAAGCTGCTAAAGCCGATAAAACTTCGTCAGTCTCAGTATGTAAAGAAACTGGGGCTTACTAATAATAATGTGGATGAGGCATTTGCAGGGGCAGAAATAATAAAGTCATATAATATTCAAAAAAAAATGATGAATCGGTATGAAAACGCTCTTTACAAAACATTTAAAACATCTAATGAAACGGATTTGGATCAGTATAATCTGGAGCCAATATCAAGAGCAATACAGGAAGTCCCTATGGCACTTGCCATTTGTGTTGGCGGTGTACTGGTATTTAGAAATGCAATCACTATGGGCGTGTTAATTGCATATATAAGTATAATTAAAAAATTGATAGAGCCGTTATCAGGCTGTTATCAGTTGGTTGTACGTTCACAGACTGCCTTGGTATCTGTTTCGAGAGTGTTTGACGTTATTGATATTCTGCCTGAGGAAGAGCTGTCAGCTGGTATGAAGAGTGACGAAATGATAACAGATTTTCCGTTAATCAGCTTTAATGATGTTACATTTGGATATGGGGACGAAAAAGTTTTAGATAATGTGAGTTTTGATGTGAAAAAAGGAGAAAGAATAGTTTTTGTAGGAGAAAGTGGAAGTGGGAAAAGCACAATCATAAAACTGATTTCAAGACAAATATCAAGCAAAAATGGTGGAATATTCTTTGAGGGGATAGATTATTACAATTTTACATCAAATGAAATTCGTAAGAAATTGGCACTTATTTCACAGGAATCAACATTGTTTCCTATGTCTATTGAGGATAATATTCGGATTGGTAATCCTGATGTCAGTAACGAGAAAATAATAAAGGCGCTTAAAATGTCTGGTTGTGAGGAATTTATTAAAGCGTTGCCAGAAGGTATAGATACAGTTCTTACGGAAAAAGGAAATAATCTGTCAGGAGGGCAAAGACAAAGACTTACTATTGCGAGAGCCATAGTGAAAAATGCACCGATTTTTTTGCTCGATGAACCAACATCTGCCCTCGACTTAGAAACGGAAAATACCATTTGTAATACATTTGATGAAGTGGCAAGGAATCATACAGTTATTGCCGTTGCACATAGACTTAATACCATTAAGAATTATGACAGGATTTATGTATTAGATCATGGCAGAATTGTAGAACAAGGAACGCATAAGGAGTTACTAAATCAGCCGGGAAGATATTATCAGATGTATCAGGATTACAGTCGAGAGGAGATAGAATAATTGCCATGAAAGATTTAAAAAGATTCTTATCCTATATGGGAAAATATAGATTTGCTTACTGGTTTATTCTAATAACAACATTGATAATGGAATCGTCTTTGCAGATACTTTATTCGTATGTGACAAAAAAGACTCTCAATGCTATTGAATTTCAGAACATGCAGTTATTTCGTACAGCAGTGGTTATATGCGTATTCATTGTAATATTAAAGTGTTTATTTCCTTATCTTCGGTATTTTCAAATCAGATTGGTTCGTAAAATGGTTTATGAATTGAAGTTGAAGCTGTATGAGAAATTGTTGAACATGAATATGTATTTCTTTAATGATACACATAGTGCAGACGCAATAAAGACATTGAACTGGGATGCTAATTCTCTGAAAGATTCCTGGTTTTCGCATATCTATTGGGTGTTGGGAAAGATTGTAATAGTAGTTTCTTCTATTATTACTATGTACTTTTATAATCGAATGCTGACGTGTATATCATTAATTATTAGTGCATTGACAGCTTTTGTTTCTATTAAGATTAATCAATCTATTAAGAAATATGCGAAAAAGGTTCAAAAGAAATCAACCAAATTGTCCATGTTATTAAGCGATATTATATCAGGTTTTGTTACATTGAAAATGAATTCCGGAACTAAGGTTGTATTAAATTATTTTTATGAGGAAAATGAAGCATCATCCCAATCAGAAAAAGATAGAGTTAAAATGGAGGCATTATTTGAGATAGTTGCATTTCTGTTAGGCATCATTGGAAGTTTTGGAACGATTATTGTGGGGGCATGGCTTGTTTCAGAAGGAAGAGTTGATTATGGTACGGTTATGGCTGTGGTTACGTTGCAGATGGGGGTGAGTAATGCGATGCAAAGACTCGGGAGCTCTATAGCTGCATTGACAACATCACTTGTTCGTGCTGGTCATGTATTTGATTTCATGGAATCAGAAATGGAAGAAGAAATAACATGGTTTAATGCAGGAAATGGTCTTGAGAGAAAAAATATTAATGTACAAAACGAAAGAGATATGGCTATTGATATATCTAATTTACATTTTTCTTATAATGAAAATGATGAATCAAGAGATAAGAGTAAAATGCGTGCTCAGTTAAATTCTAAAAAGATGCAGATAAGTGTAGGTGAGAAAGTTATGATAACCGGCGAATCCGGATGTGGAAAGAGTACATTGCTTAAGTTGATTCAAGGATTTTATCCTGTTGAAAATGGAAAAATTAAAATACTTGGTAAAGATATAAATGAATATTCACTGGCTGAATTAAGAAATGTTATTACATATGTTCCGCAGGATAGTTATTTATTTGAGGGAACAATTGCTGAAAATATTGCATTTGGCTGGAATGAGGAGACTGCTCCAGTAATGGATGTGATTGTCAGTGCAGCGAAAAAAGCACATGCTGATGAATTTATCAAAGATTTGCCAGAAGGTTATAACACTAAGGTAGCTGCGGGTGGGACAAATCTGTCTGGTGGTCAGCGTCAAAGAATATCAATTGCAAGAGCATTTATGAAAGAAGCACCTATTGTTTTGATGGATGAACCTTCATCGGCATTAGATACATATAGTGAAAATGCAGTACTTGAAGCGATGAGCATATTTATGAAGAAAAAAACAGTAATTATGGTTTCACATAGAATGACAGGTGCAGAGAAGTTTAATCGTGTGGTAAGGATGGATTAGCAAAGAATTTCATAACAAAATCCTATATCTTTTAGAGGAGTTTACTGTAAGTGGGATTTGACAAAACAGAACCAATATTCTATATTTGATAGCGTTCAGAACCAGGGGGACAGGTAAAATGGCTTTTTTCCTGTCCCCTTGGCTTTATATTGTTGAAGGATATGTAGGGAGATAGTATAATCCCATCTTTGACAGTAAAATTGAGCAAAACACCGCTGGAAGGCTTGTTTTACATAGCTTTCCGAGTAGTGCTTTTTCGTTTTACTATATAGTCTTTTTTTCCATAGAGCAGGTCTACAAAAATTTTTTACGATTTTATAGGTGGCTGTTTACTGAGTTTCTGGATTTCTTTCATTTTTCGCTTAGTAATGAATTCGTAATCTGTCTCAAATCCGCATATTTTATACAAAGCATCTGTAATCGAATTGGATTCATAAATAGGCATAAAGCCCTGACCCTGTATATCAGCGAATTCATAATTTCTTAAGGTTGTTAGAATATTTTCACAAGTATACTTTTTTTCTAGTTTTTTCTCCAATAAACGATAAATGAGTAATGCCAGAAAACAAACAAGAAAGTGTGCTTGGATTCGATCCTCGCGTTGTACATAAACAGGTCTTGCTGAAAAGTCTGTTTTCATGATACGAAAACATGCTTCTATCTGCCATCTGCTTTCGCTAACTTTTAAAATAGATTCAGGTTTATCATCAAAAAGATCTGTACAGACCGCATAGAGACCATCATATGTAGCTTCCTGTGCAATCTTTTCTTCATCCAGAAAATATAGAATATCTGCGACCTCTCCATCCTTTGTAACAGCTTCGCTGTCGATAAATCTTGCCGGATCATTTGGATTTTTTCGATTTTTCTTATGTTTACCATTTGAAAGCATTGCTTGTGCTCGTTCAATCTGTTTTTCTCGGATTTCTTTTTGGTAAGCGGCATATTTAGGCGAGTATGTAATCAGCAATCGTTGCTCCAGCTTCTTAGAACTGTAAGGTTCTTACTTATAAAAGAGTTCATTTTTATCGTCTTCTGTCAGCTTATCCAAATCTACCAATGAATCATCTGAAATTCGTTGAAATCCCTTTTTGTTCAAGGCTGACGCTCGATATTCTTCAGAAAGCTTTTTTATAGACTGAGTTACGATATAGGCACGATTTTTCGTATGATTTAAAAGTCGATTATTTTCGGATCCAAGCCCCGCATCCGAGCAGAAAATAAATTTTTTACAACCAAACTCAGTGATTATTTTTTCCTCCAGTGGTTTTAATGATGTCTGCTCGTTTTGGCTTCCGGGAAATAGATTAAATGCGAGTGGAATTCCATCTCCATCCGTAAAAAGACCCATCTGCACAATCGGATTCGGGCGATGTTCTTTACTTTTTCCGTATTTTTTAACACCATCTTCTTGTTCAATTTCAAAGTAGTAATTGGTGCAATCATAGTAAAGGACTCCATTATTACGCTTTAAAATAGAATTCGAATTACGGTATGTTTCGGATTGAATCAGATCGCATTCAGATCATAGTTGAAGAGGTCTATGAAGAATCTCGTCAGCAGGAAGCAAAGTCAAAACAGCAAATGGTTTTCAATTTCACCAGAAAATTTACAACTTATATAATGACAATGTGTTGACACAAACCGAATTTTTGAATATACTATATTTGAATGGAGGTGTTCTATATGGCAACAACAAATTTGAATATCAGAACAGATAAAGCTATCAAAGATCAGGCAGAAGAAATTTTCAATGAACTCGGTCTGAATATGACAACTGCTGTAAATATGTTCCTGAGAACCGCTATCCGTGAACATGGCATTCCTTTTGAATTGAAATTGGATGTGCCGAATGAAACAACAGCTGCTACGATTGAGGAAGGACGGAAAATGATGTCTGATCCTTCTGCACCGAGGTATTCCAGTATGGATGCTTTGAAGGCGGCACTTGAAGTATGAAATATGATGTGCAGTTTACCACTCAGTTTAAAAAGGATTTGAAGCTTGCAAAGAAGCAAAACAAGAATCTGGATAAACTGTTTGAGGTAATCGATATTCTGGCGAATGGCGGTACGTTGGATGCAAAATACCGAGATCACGATCTCACAGGAAACTACAAAGGTACTCGGGAATGTCACATTGAACCGGATTGGCTGCTTATTTATGAAATTCGTGGAGATGTGCTTGTTTTAATGCTTTATCGGCTTGGTTCACATTCTGAGCTGTTTAAGAAATAGGTGCAAATTGAAGGTTATAAAGGAAAATTTAGATGAAACTGTTTTTATGTTCGCACTTTTCAAGTGTAGGAAGTTTGATAAAAGAAGAAATTGATAACAAGAAAGTCG
>ENA-USUG01005989-USUG01005989.1-human-gut-metagenome-genome-assembly--contig:-NODE-5989-length-13201-cov-4.570329_pt1 | contig 13201 bp, 17 predicted proteins | sample MGYA00250059_ERZ773394 | MGnify/ENA primary metagenome ERZ773394 (study PRJEB29103, sample SAMN06111957) | human gut metagenome | biome: human gut; feature: ankylosing spondylitis patient; material... | reverse complement strand
ATACTTATAAAGATAATACAAGATATTTTCAATCAGCTTGTCAGACAAAAAAGGAAATCTCTCCAATTTTCTGGAGAAATACCTCCGCTGCCGGGGAAAAGACCTGATACTTTTTCCAGACGATGTTCAGCCCCGACTCCAGCCTGGGCTCCAGAAAGCGGAAACACAGTTGACTCTGTTCCGAAGTGTTGACCAGCCCGTCCAGAGTGACGACATGGCCCACCCCGCTTTCGGCGAGGAGGGCCGCGTTATAGACGAGGTTGAGCGTCGCCACCACATCCAGCTTTTCAAAATCGTCCTTGAACCACTCGATGAATTCATTTTTTGCCGACGTGCGGCGGATGGCCTGCCGCGAAAGAATGAGCGGCTCGCCGAGCAAATCCTGCCGGGTGATGGCCTGCCGTGCAGCCAAGGGGCTGTCCTTGCGCGTGACGACCCCCCAGACGTCCTTTTCAGGCAGGTTGACGTAGTCGTATTTGGAGAGATCGGCGGGCTGGATCAGGACGCCGAAATCCAGCAGCCCCTTGTCCAGCCGTTCCGCCACGTCTTCCAGATTGCCGCTGTACAAATGGATATGAATATTCGGGTAATCCTTCCGTAACTCGCGGACGACCTCGGCGACATGCCGCATGACCCGCGTTTCTCCGGCTCCGATGTGAACATCGCCTTCCACGCTTTCTTCCTTGACGGCAAACTCCGCCTCCGTCTTTTCAATCATGTCCACAACCTCTTCCGCGCGCTTGCGCAGGCGCATCCCGTCCGGCGTCAAGGAAACGCTGTGGCTGTGCCGCACAAAAAGTTTGGTTCCCAGCTCTTCCTCAAGCTCTTTGATCTGCCGGGAAAGCGTCGGCTGCGTCACATGCAGAAAATTGGCCGCCCCCGTCACGCTCCCCTCTCTGGCGACCGCCAGAAAATACCGCAATACCCGTAACTCCATAGCGATGGACCTCCTTGGCCGGAGTGATCGTAGTTTCTTGAGAAATGCCTGTCAAGCATTTCATATTATTTGATATAAGTATTTGCTATTTATAGAGGGCAATCCTATTTTCCCATCAGACAGGAGGTGAAAGGGAGTGATTGATCCTCGATTTGCGGTGGACCGCAACCTGAATGATGCGGGATGTGACGAAACGACCAAAAAGGCTTTTCTGGACTTATGTTCTCAGGGAAAACTGAAGGAAGGAATCCATCTTCTCCAAAAGCATAGAATGACGCTGCTTGATGATGTTCATGAAGGCCAGAAGAAAATTGACGCCCTCGACTTTCTTCTCTTCAAGATGCGGCATGATGCCGACAGATAAAGCCCATAGTTCACAGAGATACCCTCTTACTCTGTTCAGCAAAACAAAACCATCATTTGAAGGATAGTGTTATGAATAAAACATTGATTGCGTATTTTTCCTATCAGGGGCACACCCGTCAGCTGGCACAGCACATTCAGAAAGCCACAGACGGGACGTTGTTTGAAATCAAACCGGCTCAGGCATACCCGGACGATTACGATACCTGCGAGGCGCAAGCCAAAAAGGAAACCCGCGAAGGGTATCAGCCGGAACTGGCGGAAAAATGCGACATCGCACCGTACAGTACGATTTTGCTCGGCACGCCCAACTGGTTCAATACGATGGCTCCGCCTGTCGCCGCCTTTCTGGCTACCCATGATTTCACCGGGAAAACCATTCTTCCCTTCTGCACCAACGGCGGGGGAGGCATGGGCCATATCCTGAAGGATGTTAAAAAGTTGGCAAGCGGCGCCGCCGTAGGGGACGGCCTTGAGGTGTACGAAGGCGGTCTGACTGCCGCGGGGGAAAAAACCGCCGCGTGGCTGAAGAAAAACGACCTGGGGAGGAAGTGATGAACGCCGTCATGAAGAGCCTGTTGTCGCACCGTTCCATCCGTTCCTATCAGGACAGGCCCGTTTCCGAGGAAGACCTGACCCAAATCATACAGGCCGTGCAGGCCGCTCCCAACTGGGTCAATGTGCAGCTTGTTTCGGTCATCGCCATTAAAGACGCTGAGCGGAGAAGTCACCTTTCCGTCTTGTGCGGCAATCAGAAACATATTGCCGAAGCTCCGGTTTTCCTTGTGTTCTGCGCCGATTATTATCGAACGTGGCTTGCCTGTAGAGCAAAAGGGCAATCTCTGGATACTGTTCTGGAAGATATGGATACCGTCCTTGTCGGCGCTCACGAAACGGGCATTGCCGTGGGAACGGCGGTTGCCGCAGCCGAATCTCTGGGGCTGGGAACCGTCGTCATCGGCGACATCCGTCAAAACCCGCTGGAAGTCATCGCCGAATTGGGCCTGCCTCCCTATGTTTTTCCTGTCCTTGGCCTTTGCATCGGCTATGCGGCGGAAGACCCCGGCCTGAAACCCCGTCTGCCCATGCGGGCGATGTTCTTTGGGGAACGGTACGATACCAACCTCGAAGACGCGCTGAAGCATTATGATGCGCAGTATGCCGAATATCTCAAGGCAAGGCCCTTCAACAACCGCGTCGGTACCTGGACGGAACTTGTCAGCGATTTCTACAGTACGCCGTATCACTACAAACATACGGAGGAAATGCTGCATCAGCAACGTTTTCTCGGATGTACGGTATCCCCTGCATAACATGGAACGTCATCGTCACAGGAAAATCGTTATGGAAAAACATATGTTTTTTGGGAATACGCCGCCACGTCATACCCGGCGTGACGCATTGAAGGGGCTGGCCGGATTCGCCGTGGCGGCGGGGATTCTTCCTCTTGCGTCGTTTGCTGCCGCTGCGGCTGATTCCTCGCGCAAAATCCTGATCGCGTATTTTTCCCATACCGGCAATACCCGGACCGTGGCCGGGATGATCCATGCCGCCGTAGGCGGAGACATGTTTGAAATACAAGCTGCGGAACCCTATCCGTCCGAACATTCCGCTACGGAACGCAGAGCAAGAAAGGAATGGGAAGACAAGGCGCGCCCGGCTCTGGCCGTGACATTTCCCGCGGATATGAGCGCCTATGACACCATTTTCATAGGGTACCCGAACTGGTTCAGAACCACGCCCATGATTGTCCGTAGCTTTCTTGAACAGTTCGGCTTCGCCGGGAAAACCCTCGTCCCCTTCTGCACGCATGGAGGGAACGGGCTTGCCGACTCTCCGCGCGACATAGCCCAAAGCTGCCCGCAGGCAACTCTTGTCGAGGGATTTGCCGTCCGTGGTTCACGTGCGGCAAGGGCCCACGATGATGTCATGGCCTGGCTTCAGGAGAAAAACTTTCTGACCCGATAGACCGTTCCGTTTCTTTCCCCGCGACCTCAGACCACAAGATAATAAGGAGTGATAACCATGCGTATGAGCTTTCATTTTTACAATCCTACCCGGATAGTGTTCGGTTCCGGCACACTGAACGAACTTGGGAATCAGGCTTTGCCCGGCAAAAAGGCTCTGCTGTTGATGTCCTGCGGCAAGTCGGCAAAAGTGAGCGGTGCCTATGACCGCACACTGGAGCAACTGAAAAAGGCGGGCGTGGAAGTGGCCGAATTTGCCAAGGTCATGGAAAATCCCCTGAAAGATATGGTGATGGAAGGCGCGGCCTTTGCCAGAGATAACGGCTGCGACTTCATCGTCGCCCTGGGGGGCGGGGCCGTGCTGGATTCCGCAACGGCCATTTCCGCCATGGCGACCAACGAAGGCGACCTGTGGGACTATGTCTGCGGAGGCACGGGCAAGGGCAAACCGCTAAGCCGTCCCGGTCTGCCTGTGGTGACGATCACGCTTACGGCAGGAACGGCCTCGGAAATCAACTGCTGGGGCGTTATTTCCAATCCGAAAACTCAGGAAAAAATCGGTTTTGGCGATCCGATGCTCAATCCTGTTCTCGCCATTGTGGACCCGGAACTGATGAGGACGATTCCTGCGCGTTATACGGCATATCAGGGCTTTGATGCGCTGTTCCACAATACGGAAGTCATGATGTCCAACGGCGTGAATATCCTGAGCGAAACCATCGCGCTGTCGGCCATCAGAAACATCGCCATGTACCTTCCCCGTGCGGTCAGAGATGGTCATGATTTGGAAGCGAGGGAACATATCGCCTATGGCAGCACGATGGCGGGTATGACCATGCAGTTGACCAGCACAACCGCCCAGCACAGCATGGAACACTCCATGAGCGCCTACCACCATAATTTGCCTCATGGTGCAGGCCTGATCATGATTTCCAAAGCTTTCGCCGAGTTTTTCATGGAACGTCATGCCTGCGACGCCCAATTCGTCAAAATGGCAAGGGCCATGGGCATGGAGCGAGCCGATAAACCGCAGGATTTCATCACGGCCCTTGTCGCGTTGCAGGAAGCCTGCGGTGCCGCTGATTTGAACATGAGCGACTACGGTTTTACGCCGGACGAGTTCATGACCTTGGCGAAAGGGGCGCGCTCCATGCAGGGAGGGCTGTTCGCGGCCAACCCGTGCGAAATGACTGACGAGGATTGCGCCAGTATCTTTGAAAAATCATACAGATAGCCCAAAAGCACGATGGGCGGGCGTTTTGGGGCGCACCTGCCGCAGCTCGGAAACGCCCGGCCAAAAAATCAGGAGGTCATCATGCATATTCTGGTATTGAACGGAAGTCCTCGTCCCAAAGGCAATACGAAGCAAATGGTTGAAGCCTTCCGGGAGGGTGCCCTCGCATCCGGGCATCAGGTAACCATCGTGGATGTCTGCCGTAAAAAAATCAATGGCTGCCTGGGATGCGAACATTGCCATACCAAAGCCCCCGGAGAATGTATTCAGAAGGATGATATGCAGAATGTCTACGCGCTTCTTCTGGATGCGGACATGCTCGTCTTGGCATCCCCTATCTATTATCACGGCCTTTCCGGACAGTTGAAATGCGCCATCGACCGTCTGTACTCCATCGCGTATCCGTCAAGACCGCCTCGTCTGAAAAAGATTGCCATGATTTTAAGCTCCGGTGACGCCGATATGTATGATGGTGCCCTCTTCTCTTTTCGCGGGGATTTTCTGGGTTTTCTCGGCTTGGAAAATATGGGGGTCTTTACGGCGCACGGAGAGGAGAACGGTTCCGCGGAGAAGCTGCGTGAATTGAGAGAATTCGGATTATCGTTAGAAAAGATATGAAAGGAAGAACAGATATGGACATGGTTCCGTTGAACAATGGTGTGAACATGCCCATGCTGGGCCTCGGCACGTATGCGCTTCGCGGCGGGGATTGCGAACGCTGCGTGCTGGAAGCTCTTGAGCTGGGCTACCGTCTGTTTGATACGGCCCAGATGTACGGCAACGAGCGGGAGGTGGGGAACGCGCTCAGGCGCGGGGGCGTACCGCGCGGCGAGCTGTTCGTCACCACGAAACTGTATCGGCCCAGCGCATCCTATGCGAGAGCGAAACAGGGCATTGAAGCCTCACTGAACGCCCTGCAACTCGACTTCATTGACCTGCTGCTGATCCATGAGCCGTATCGGGAAGCGGAAGAAATGTATCCCGCGCTGGAAGAGGCCTACCGGGCCGGGCGGCTCAAGGCCATAGGCGTTTCCAATTTCAACGCATCCCGCTACGAAGCGTTCCTGCGTGCCTGCACGGTGATTCCGGCGGTCAATCAGGTCGAGGCCCATATCTTCTTTCAGCAAAGGGGACTGCTTGAGGAAATGAAAAAGCACGGTACGCACATGCAGGCCTGGAGCCCCTTTGCCGCCGGGAAAAACGATTTCTTCAGCAATCCCGTACTCCGTGCCCTCGGTCTCGCCCACAACAAGACTCCGGCGCAGATAGCCCTGAAGTATCTGGTCCAATTGGGCATTTCCGTGATTCCCAAATCGTCTCACCGGGAAAGGATGAGGGAAAACCTCGGCATCTTCGATTTTCAGCTGCCAGACGAGGACATGCAGCGGATACGCGCTTTGGACGGGGGAAAAACCCTGTTCGGCTGGTACTGAGCGAACGGAAGACATACCCCGTCCCCCTCATCAGGCAATCAGGAGGCCACATGCACCGACGCGATTTTCTCAAATTTCAGGCCGCTGCGGCGCTTTCCATCGGTGCTGCCGCGTTGAGCTTCCCGCCCCGGCTTCTGGCTGATGCTTCTCCCGATATCGCCGTGGTCAAGGGCGGCCCGGCGGCCGCGACCAGAGCCGCCGTGGAGCTGCTCGGCGGCATGTCGGCTTTCGTCAGGCCCGGACAGAAGGTGGTCATCAAGCCCAATATGAGTTTTGCGGCGGATATCGCCAGCGCAACCAATACTCATCCCGAAGTGGTGCGCGAACTTCTGGTCATGTGCATGGAAGCCGGTGCGGGAACAGTCCGCATCCTTGACCACGCCTTCCAGAGCGGAACGCAGCCGCTTGAGCGGTCGGGCATCCTTGACGCCTGCAAGGGCGTAAGGAACGGCGTCTGCCACAACCTCACCCATGAACGCTATTATCAGGAAACCACGCTCAATGATGCAAGGGACATGAAAACCAACGCCGTCATGAACGACGTGCTGGACGCCGACGTGCTTATCGCCGCGCCTGTGGCGAAAACCAACACGTCCACCGGCGTCAGCCTGTCGCTCAAGGGCCAGATGGGATTGATTCTGGACCGCAATGTCATGCACTGGCGCTACGACCTTGATACGGCCATCGTCGATCTCGGTTTCCGGCTGAAGCCTGCGCTGGCGGTGATCGACGCATCCCGCGTCCTCAGCACCAACGGCCCTTATGGGCCGGGCAAGGTGCTGACGCCGGGAGAAATCATCGCCTCCGCCGACCCGGTCGCCGCCGACGCCATGACGGTCGCCTCGTATGAATGGTATGGCCGCCGTATCCAGCCGCGTCAGGTGGCTCATATCGCCCAGGCTCACGCACGAGGGCTGGGGCGCATGGATATTGAAAACATGCATGTCCGGCGTTTGAGCCTGTAACCGGAAAAAGGGCATCGTATGGGCGGCAAGTTGAGACGATTTGTGCAGGCGAGCTGTTTGGTTCTTTTTTGTCTGCTTCTGGGAACGGCTGAAACCGGGAGTTTTTTCGGTCTGCCGTCAGACCTTTTCCTGCGGCTTGATCCCCTTGTCGGTACGGCGATACCTCTGGTCACCCGAACCCTTATCCCGGCTCTTTTTCTCGCCGTGTTTACCATCCTGCTTGCCGTATTGGCCGGGCGCATTTTCTGCGGCTGGCTCTGTCCGATGGGAGCGACGTTGGACATTTTCGGAGGTGCAGTTCGCCGCCTCCTGGGAAGGGGAAAAAGCGGTAAGCGCCACGTTTCGGCCCCTGTGCCGCGAAGCCTCAAATACCTTGTGCTGGCCGTAATCCTGACCGCCGCTCTCTGTGGAGTAAATCTTGCCTTCTGGGCAAGCCCCATTCCTCTGACGACACGGCTTTATGCGCTTGTCCTGCATCCGCTGGGGCTGGAAGGCATCGGTCAGGGCCTGGAAGCGGTCTCGCCGCTTCTGGAACGGGCTGGAGCGATCGATTGGTTATACTGGCACCCGGACACACGATATTTTTATACTTCATGGTTTGTAGGCGCATTCTGGTTTGTCCTCATCGTGCTGGAGAGCACCAGGCCGCGTTTCTGGTGTCGCTGCCTCTGCCCGGCCGGGGCCTTGTTGGGGCTGTTTTCCCGGTTCGCATTCTGGAAGAGGCATGTTTCGACAAACTGCACTTCCTGCGGGCGCTGCTCCGCACAATGCCCGGCGGGGATTCTGAAAGAAAATCCCGCGCTGTCGCAACCTTCCGAATGCCTGACCTGTCAGACATGTGTTTCCGCGTGTAGCCACAAGGCCGTTTCCTTCGGCTTTGGCAACAGCCCATCAGCATTCTCTTCCCCACATCACCCCATGCTTCCCGCGCGGAGAGCCTTCTGTGCGTCTCTTGCCGCCGGAGCGGCTCTTGCGGGTCTTTCCCATGCCGATGCCTTATGGCCATCAACGGCATCGGGAGGTCTGGTCAGGCCACCAGGCAGCCGCCCGGAAACGGATTTTCTAAACCGCTGTCTGCGCTGTGGGGAATGCATGAAAGCCTGTCCCACAGGAGGCTTGCAGCCGATCTGGTTTCAGGCCGGTTTTTCCGGGATGTTCACACCATTTCTTGACCCTCGTTCCGGCGCGTGCCGACCGGACTGCGCGGCCTGCGGGGCCGTTTGTGCCAGCCGGGCGGGCAGGCGTTGAAATCCTTGCCGCTGGAAAGTTCTAGTCGTGGAATGAGGAAATGCAGCTCATGGTGTCCGGCATGGGTATGCCGTACCCACAAAATATTTCTCTGGTCAGGTTCCAATCCGGCGAAGGCCACGCGCTCAAAGGCGTCCATGACTTCCTCTTCCTGTGCCTCGCTGATCTTCTCATCCGGGTGCCATGACAGAACGCCGGAAGTGAATTTCCATCGCCGCTCTATGCTGTCGATAAGCGCGCGGGTCATGGCGGGATCGCCGCGCAGCACCTGGGGCGGGGCTGTGTCTCTCCCCGGATAATCCGGGCGTACAAGATAGCGGCTGGGCTTGTCGCCTTCCCCGATGCCGTGCGGAAAGACTTTCATCAGCATGGCTTCGCCTCCGGTTCATCTTCCGTTGAGGCGCATGATGCGAACTCGATAATGCGCTGTTCGATGCCCGCCAGCGCCGTCAATACCTCCACGGCTTCCGCCGCCCGCTTATAGGTGTTGGCCCATTTCGCAAGTTGGTTGATGTTTGCACCGATGCGGGCCAGTTCTCGCAGTCGTCGTTTTTCTTCCGGCGTTTTCCGCAGGCGGACGCCAAGGCAGGTTTGGCGGATGTAGTCCGACATGCTCATGCCGTGCAGCCCGGCATTGAAGCGGAGAATGTCACGCTCCTCCGGGTACACGCGCAGGATGACGGCGGCGTTGCGGACGGGCTTGACGCGCTTCACCGCTTTCCCTGCCTTTGGGCTTTCCGGGGTTCGAAGGGGCAGCGCCCCTCGCCAGCCGTGCAGTATGACGCGGAGCGTCTATACGAAACGTAGGCTGGCCTTCGGAGATAATGCCGGACGAATGAACAGGCATCCGTGCGAAAACGAAGACGCATGATGCGGGCATCAGGAATGTGGCGGGTGCGTATCAGACGTGAAGCGGAGTTGTATCCGGCGTGCTGCTGACAGGTATGACGACGGCACCGGGTAAACATCCGGTTCACAAGAAGACGGTATGCGGCATGAGCCTGAACACCATACGAAACACCTCCGGCCAGTGTCCGGCTCAAAGTGTAGTCAGCATGGTGAGCGGGCCGGGGCGGGTCCATGAACGCATGACGGACGGTAACAGCGCATGTATCGGGAAAACTCTGTGGAGCATAAACCGGGGCGACCTTGTGTGTATCGTGTCCGCTACGTGTCTGTATAGGGGAGAGCCTTGAGAGGCGAGAAATGCCTTTCTGTTTTACGGTCTTGGTGTTCCTGAAGAACAAATTTCTTTTGGCGAGTCGCGGATATTCAGTCGAGCTGCGACAAGGCAACAGACGTTCACTATATCTCCGAAAGGAACCGGACTGCTGGATATCGCTATTCATGGCTGCCGTCCTTACCCACGCTTTCGATGAACGCCTTGATGTCTTCAACTCGCCAGACTGTTGTGCGAGGGCCAAGTTTCACGGGCTTGGGATAGCGACCGGTACGGCAGCCTTCCCACCAAGCGCTCTTGCTTATGGGAATCAGGGCGATGACTTGAGGAAGACGAAGAAAACCACACGAGGGGATTTTCGTATCAGATCGTGACATAAAAACTCTCCTGAATCTTGCTGAATTTCAGGAGGGTATGGCACATGTCACAAGATTCCCGTGAGGGAATCGGACGGGAAAACGGCAGGAAAATCTAAAAAAGACGGGAAAACAGCAGACTGGTCATACCTTGAGTATGGAGTATGCATCCGCTTCCTTGAGGAGCATATCCATCAGATTGCGATAGGATTTTTCGTCCCTGTACTCTTTTTCCGCAAGCAGGCGGCCCACATGCGTCTTCCGGCCCTGTGGGGCTTTATGGCCTGCCTCGGATTTTTGGGGACCGCACCAGTACAGCAGAACGTAGGCGATCACCGCGAGGGGATACTTCTCTTTCATGGCGTCACGGACAGCCGTGTCGGGTCTTCCTTCCCAGATGGCGCCAGGAACGTAAAAAACGAGTTTTCCATCCTGTGGCGACCGTTCACATGTGGGAAGTACCGCCGCTTTATCAGCAACAGCCGATTCCGGCGGAGCTGCCCGTAAAACGGATTCCACAAGGGCGCGGGTGATGCCTTTTACTTCCCGGCGCAGGGGATAATGACGGAGATGCCTGATAGCGGAGTCTCTATCCACCATTATGGTATCGACAAAGATATGCGCAATAAAGTGGTAGCTTGAAACGGGAATGGAACATACCGGCTTCTCAAACAGTGCCGAATCCGGTGAATACTGCTCGAAAATATTTTCTGTGTTCAGCCTATCCAGACTGTTGAACAGAAATTCTCGTTCCTTTGAAAATATGGACTCCATATCTTCATAGGACTCTTCAAGAATAGATGTCAGTCCCGGTTTCAGCACATTGACATGGATATTCAGGGAGAGCCTCCTGAAAAAGTCCATGATGTCATGGGCGAGCAGGTATGTTTGAAATCTTTTGAGCGACAGGTCCAGCTGAGGCAACGTCGGGCTTTCCATTTTGTAGACGGCCTGACGAGCATCCGCAAAAGCCCGCCAGAATGTCTCATGCGTCCTGTTCCATAACTCCACGGGAAACACGGCGTCGGGCCAAAGGGACTGAATAAGCTGTTCGACTTCATTGGCGGTCAGATCGTATGCCTGCCGTACCCTGCCCATGGATATTTTTTGCTGGTCTGACATGGGGAAAAAATAGCTCAAACATCGTAGCTGGACAATATGGAAACGGGCGGCACGAATTTTCATGGCAAAAACTCGTGCTGCCCGTTTAAATATGAAAGGCATTGCTCAGCTATACCACTCCCGGATTATATCCATGTCGTCGTAACCGGCCTGCCTCATACGCTCCTTTTCTTCTTCGCTCCAGCCGGTGTCGTTGCTCGTCACCTGGGCTTCTCCTTCTATTTTCCCAATGGAGATACAAACCTCACGATCGGACCTGGCCTTCTCTTTCATACTTCCTCCTTGCTTCTTTTCTGTTGTCTGTTGCGTAGTCCATCCAGGTAATCCGCCCATGCCTGCATAAGACGACACCGTTCATCCATATATTCCGCGCGATTGTAGGCAAGGCGAACGGTGTCCGGCTCCTTGTGCGCAAGCTGCGCTTCAATAACATCCGCTCGGAAGCCAAGTTCATTGAGTCTTGTGCTGGCCATTGCCCGGAAGCCGTGCAGAGTCATGGTTTCCTTGCCATAGCCCATGCGCCGCAACGCGGCCAACGGCGCGGCATCGCTGATGGGAGTAGTGAGTGCGCGGGCGCTGGGGAAAAGCAGTTTTCCGTTGCCGGTATAGGCGTGAAGCTCATTCAGCAAGACCAGCACCTGTTTGGACAACGGCACCACATGCTCGCGCCGCATTTTCATGCGCGATGCCGGAATGATCCATGTGGCGTTTTTGAAGTCAAACTCGCTCCAGTGCGCAAGCCGCAATTCCGAAGGGCGAGTGAAAACGTAGGGCAGGATTTTCAGGCAATAGACAACGGAGGTATAGCCGACATAGGCATCAATATCCCGCAGAAGCTGGCCAATATCGTCCGGCAGGGTAACAGCGGCGAAATGGGTTGTCTGTACCGGCGTCAAAGCTTCGGTCAATCCAGCGGCCACATCGTATTTCACGCGGCCTGTGATGCGGGCATAGCGCGTCACCTGTCCGCACAGGCGCATGAGCTTGTGGGCTGTTTCGTGATGGCCGAGACGCTCCGAGGGCTGAACGATCTGCAAAAAGTCGGCAGGTTCAAGCTGGGTGACAGGTTTCCCGCCAATGGCCGGGAAAATCGTATTTTCAAGATAGCGACGTAATTTTTTGGCGTGTTTTTCGGAGAGCGTCGACTCGTACTTGGCGAACCACTCCCGCGCCACAAATTCAAAGGTGTCCCGTTCTTCCCGCTCTTTTGCGAGTACGGCCTCTCTGGCCTGTTTTTTTTCCTCACCGGGATCAATCCCCTTGGCAAGCGACTCTCTGGCGTCATCACGCCTATGGCGGGCATCTTTCAGCGAAACCGCCGGATATGCGCCAAAACTCAAAAGTTTCTGCTTGCCCTCAAATCTGTAGGCCATTCTCCATAATTTGCTGCCTGTCGCCGTCACATGCAGGTATAAACCGCCGCCGTCAGAAAGCTTTTGCACCTTGCCGTTGGCCTTGGCGTTCCGCACAGCGGCATCGGAAAGTTTCATGTTGGTATCCTCCAAAACAGTCCGGAAGTGTGCGGCGAAAACCAGAAAAATCTACCTCCATCCATTTGAATTCAAAGAAAATTTTTAGCGTGCTGGTATTTCGCCGTGCCGAAATGGCGTTGTGGTATTGGTACCTGCGAATCTACCAACGATTTTTGGGGGTGTCCACGTGGGTACTTGGTTTTTACTGGACAAAAAGAGAAGGCCGAAACCACGTTTTTCTTAGTGATTTCGGCCTTCTATGGACTATTTTGGACTTCTTGTTGGTGCCGAAGGGGAGAGTCGGCACTTCGGTACCGTTATGCCTTGAGCAACTTGAAATAACTGAAGAAATCTTTTCGTTATTTTTCTCAATGCCCTACCAGAATGCCCCACTTTCGTCAAGAATGGCAGTGGGTAAAAGCCAGATGGTGACCTGTTACAGACATTGAGCGTGAGTTAAGGTCTCATTTTGAGACTCAAACTTACATTCTCATGTTTAAAGGTTGAGTAAATAGAATCGCAAAATATAAATCAGTTATTTTAATTAGTTAACTTATATTTTTGCCTTTAAGGCAAAAATATATTGACACGAAGATATTCCTTCCCATATTCTCCCTCCATGAGCAGGTGTTTCGCCTGTAGCGTTCTTTGAAATTCTAGAGAGATGTTTGTTTCCTTGCTTAGAGAAGTGACTGGCAACGTTACTCCCTTGAGGAGCTACGAGCCACTCAGGTGGTTCACTCATGGAGAAAGCTTTATCGCCATGAGGTAACTGCTTTGGACAACGGAATGAGAGTTCAGCTCATATGGCATGGCTCAAAGCGTTCTGGCACAAGTGTCAAAGCGTCATCCAATCGGAAGCGATTTACAATGCGGTAGCGGCCGACCAGCAGCTGTCGAGCCCCAACGATATCGACGACATCG
>ENA-USUG01005979-USUG01005979.1-human-gut-metagenome-genome-assembly--contig:-NODE-5979-length-13226-cov-124.363222_pt1 | contig 13226 bp, 10 predicted proteins | sample MGYA00250059_ERZ773394 | MGnify/ENA primary metagenome ERZ773394 (study PRJEB29103, sample SAMN06111957) | human gut metagenome | biome: human gut; feature: ankylosing spondylitis patient; material... | reverse complement strand
TCTCGGCTTCAGTCTTCTCTTTCGGTTTTACAGTATCTTTCTTTGGAACTTCCTTTTTGGGAGTTTCCTTCTTGGGAGTCTCTTTTTTAGTTTCCTTTTTCGGCTCTTTCTTGGGCACTGCCACTGTTTCCTCTTCTGTCTGAGTGATTACTTCCTCTTTTACATCAACGGCAGGAACCGGCTCCGGTTCGGAAATATCAGGTGCAGGGGCTTCCGGCTCATTCATTATATCCACATCCGTCAACGTATAAGGGTCGGCATTGCCTTGCGACAGTTCCGTATTTCCCAACATAACAGGCACACCTCCTTCCTCCTGCATCTGCGGACGGCGAATAGCTATCACCAGCAACAGAATAAGGAGAACGGCATGTAGTACAATCGTACCAATCAGTCCTGTTATCTTATTTTTTTTCATGCTTTTATTCTCATGTTTACAGATTCTTCATTTCATACAGAATGACAATAACGAAGAATCAGCTTATCGTTTCTTCTCAGGCGGACGCGTGGCCAGCACCATTTTGAAGTGATTTTCATTAGCAATGTTCAGCACCCTTACTATTTCACGATAAGGCACTGCCTCATCCGCATAGAGCGCCACATACATATCGGGCTCTTTCTGAGCGCACTCTTGCAAAAAAGCAGGCAATTCCTCCAACTCAATCGGCATTTCGTCCTGATTGCCGAAAGCAGTATAGAAATTCAGGTTCTTATCAATGATTACCCGCGTGAGCGGCTTTGCCGAAGTCTGCTGCTTACCTTGCGGAAGCAACACCTTGATGGCATTGGGCGACACCATGGTGGAGGTAATCATAAAAAATATCAGCAACAGGAATATGATGTCCGTCATAGACGCCATACTGAAGTTGGGCGATATTTTATGTCTTCTTTTCAGTGCCATACGCTTTTACTTTTGAACAGGTTCGTTCAGCAAATCCATAAATGCCATGGTGCGTGCTTCCATCTGGCTCACCACCTTATCTACACGAGTCACCAGATAATTATAGGCAAACATAGCTGCAATACCCACTATCAAACCACCCACCGTAGTAATCATAGCTTCATAAATACCTCCCGAAAGCAGAGTGATATCGATATTATTTCCGGCATTTGCCATTTCCCAAAAAGCCTGCACCATACCGGTAACAGTCCCCAAGAAACCAATCATAGGTGCACCGCCGGAAATGGTTGCAACAATAGGCAATCCGTTTTCCAGTTTGGCAACTTCAATATTACCTGTATTTTCAATAGCAGCCTGCACATCGGCCACAGGACGCCCCATACGGGTAATTCCCTTTTCAATCATACGTGCCGAAGGCGTATTGGTTATACGACAATAGTTAATGGCCGACTTTATTTCGCCGGTGCGGATATAGTCACGGATACGCTCCATAAACATGGGATCGTCTTTGCCGGCTTTGCGGATAACCGCCAGTCGTTCAAAGAAAATATAGAAACACACCACAGACAGTACAGCCAGTACAGCCATAATCCATCCGCCTTTCAGCGCCATGTCCCAAAGGTTCATCTGCGCCTCTCCCGAAACAGGCGTCAAAACAGGATTACCCCCTGCCAGGGTATCCCCAATGGCTGTTTGCGCAGCCAGTAAAGTCAAGTTCATCATTAACGGAGACAATTTTTATATTCTTCAATTGTTTGTTTCAGCCCCAGATAAAGAGCATCGCTTATCAAAGCATGACCGATGGAAACTTCGTCCAGCCAAGGAATATTGTCATGCATATATTTCAAGTTCACCAGGCTCAAGTCATGTCCGGCATTCAAGCCCATCCCCAAACTGCGGGTCACTTTGGCAGCCTCTACAAAAGGAGCGACAGCCGCTTCGGGATTCCGAGGATAAAGAGTCGCGTAGGGTTCGGTATAGAGCTCCACACGATCGGCCCCGGCTTTAGCCGCATATTCTATCATTTCACGCTCCGTATTCACAAAAATAGAAGTACGGATTCCTGCGTGACCGAATGTATCCATCAGTTCCGTCAAAAAAGACAGATTCGCTTTGGTATCCCATCCCGCATTGGAAGTAATCTGGTCGGGAGCATCCGGTACAAGAGTTACCTGATGCGGTTTCACCTTCAACACCAAATCAATAAACTCGGGACTGGGATAGCCCTCAATATTAAACTCAGTGGTAAGCAAAGGACGCAGTGCATACACATCGCTACGACGGATATGGCGTTCATCGGGACGAGGATGAACAGTAATGCCTTCAGCACCAAACGCCTCACAATCTAAAGCAACTTTTATCACGTCCGGGTTATTCCCGCCACGAGCATTACGCAAGGTAGCTACCTTGTTTATATTTACACTTAACTTTGTCATCTTAGCAATATATTATTATCTTTGCAGTTCTGATGTGCAAAGTTAGCAGGTTTTATCAAAACCTAATCCATTTTGCCAAACAAAAGATTTATAAAATTAACTAATGAATATGCGCCCCATGAAATTCGCCATTTTTGGAAACACCTATCAGGCCAAGAAATCCACACACGTAGAGCGTTTGCTTTCTATCCTGGACAGGCACCGCGCCGAAGTTTATATCTGCCGGGAGTTTTATCAGTTCCTGACGGACGACTTGAAATTGCAAATTCGTCAAGCCGGTGTTTTCGAGGGAAATGATTTTGAAGCCGATATGGTGCTAAGCATCGGTGGCGATGGTACTTTTCTGAAAGCAGCCAGCCGGGTGGGATCGCGTAATATCCCCATATTAGGCATTAATACCGGACGTTTGGGCTTCTTGGCTGATGTTTCGCCCGAAGAAATGGAAGATACTTTCAATGATATTTACAGTAATAATTACCGGATAGAAGACCGCAGTGTACTCCAAGTATCCTGTAAAGAACAAGAACTGAAAGGATATCCTTTCGGTCTGAACGAAATCGCTGTATTAAAACGCGACAGCTCGTCCATGATTTCCATTCATACAGCCATCAATGGTGCCTATCTCACCACTTATCAGGCGGATGGCCTTGTCATTGCCACCCCTACCGGTTCGACCGCATATTCACTAAGCATCGGCGGTCCGGTTATTGTTCCGCATAGCAACACCATCGCCATCACCCCGGTTGCGCCTCACAGTCTGAATGTACGTCCTATTGTAATTAACGATGACTGGGAAATAACACTTGACGTAGAAAGCCGCAGCCACAATTTCCTGATTGCCATCGACGGACGGAGTGAAACCTGCCGTGAAGGCAGCAAACTCACAATCCGTAAAGCTGATTATAAAATAAAGGTAGTAAAACGACAAAACCATATCTTCTTTAATACCCTGCGCAACAAAATGATGTGGGGAGCCGATGGCAGAGGATAATGAAATCAATCTGATATGGAACTTCCTTTAAGAGGAGTAGAAAACATTTAATCAAGTGAGGGAACGCATTAAACAGACTATATATGCATAATAATTCCGCCCACATCAGGTTTTGAATATGTGTATCCCAATGAAAATTATAAAAAATAGGGCACATAGATAGCTTCTTCTTTTATTGGCATGTCTCGGGCATGAATTGCCTCATACCGAATGCAAGTTCACCCATTTCCGTTGACTTTTGTTGGAACTGGTTTATAATGAATTACTTATGCCTGAAATAAATTATTCCAACAAGACTTAGAAAACATTTCTAACCTAAGTCATCTAGCTTTGCAAAAACATTAATACTAATCAACGACAAGAGAAAAGAGTCAAGTTTTCCATTGCAAATCAAGGTACAAGTATATTGGACACAAGTTATTTTTATATAATTACCATCTTCTCCTAAAAGCCTTTCAGAAGTGTCAGCCCCAGGAAGCCCCTTCCCGTTTCACTCACTAGCATTCATGTATAAAGACAACCGAAACAAGCACTTGCCTCCCCATATTCCCCCAAAAACAGCAATTAATCAAAAAAATCCGGTAAAATAATAGTTTATATTATCAGAATAATGTATTTTTGTACCGTCGAATTAATCATTTCACAATGGTGATAAAATCTTATCACCAGTATGATATAAAATACGCACTTGAGTGATATAGTTTGCTCACTAGTGTGAAATGGTTTACTTAAAAGGAAGAGAACAGAAACACTTCCGCATGACAATGAATTATATAACCGAATAAAAAAACAAGGAACGCGAATGGCTGTCAAATTTGAATTTTACGAGTCACCCAATACGATAGGTACACGCAAGAAGCGGTATCACGCCCGTGTAGTGAACAGGGAGCGAATCAGCACCGACCACTTGGCACAGGAGATACACCATAGCTCTTCGCTCACCGTGGCAGACATCAAGGCAACCATTATCGCGCTCAGCGAGAAATTGGCCTATCATTTGAAGGACGGAGCACGAGTACACATTGAGGGGATAGGCTATTTCCATATATCCTTGACCTGTCCCGAGACACCGACTCCACACTCCACACGCGCCAACAATGTAAAATTCAAGTCGGTAACATTCCGTGCGGACAAATATCTGAAGAAACAACTGGCGGATGTGAAGACGGAACGCTCAAAGTACAAGCCACATTCCATTCCGGTGACGGACGAGGAGATAGACAAAGGACTGACAGAATACTTCCTGACACACAGCGTGCTGACACGCCGTGATTTCGAACAGTTGTTCACGCTGACACGCGCCACAGCCGGACGCTACATTACCCGACTGGCAAAGGAGGAAAAACTGTGTAACATATCTATTCCGCACAATCCTATTTATGAACCGATGCCGGGATTCTACGGAAAAGAGAAACTACCCGAACCGGAACAGGAAACGGATACTGCAACAGAATGAAAACACACTGAAAATATTTATAAAAGCAAATTCTACAAACAATTTCAGACTTATGATAAAAAGCTGAAACTTCTACATCAGACTGAAGGGTTTCCGGGAGGAAATCCTTCAGCCGTTTTCTCTATCTACGGGCATTTATGTGCAGAGGCATTCTCACTTTTGCCCCGCTACCTGCACCCTGCTCCGGCCATTGCCGGTTTTCACTATCTGTATCTGTGCCGATATCCGTTCCGTCATTTCCGCCACGTGTGAAATCACCCCGATTTTACGTCCCTGCATCTGCAAACGCTCAAGCGCATCCATCGCTATGCGGAATGTCTCAGGATCAAGAGAACCGAAACCTTCATCTATAAACAACGACTCCACATTCATCCGGTTGGAAGAAAGTGAAGACAGGCCGAGCGCCAATGCCAGCGACACCAAAAAAGACTCACCGCCCGAAAGGGAATGGACAGTGCGCACCTCTCCCATCATGTCGAGATCAACAATTTGCAAAGCAAGCGTATCCGAGATACGTTGTAACTCATAACGCGGGGCAAGATCCTGTAAATGCTTGTTGGCATAAAGCAAAAGTACATCTAATGTATATCCCTGAGCTATTTCTTTAAACTTCACCCCACTCTGCGACCCGAAGAGTTCATTCAGTTTTGACCAGTTTTCATAATTCAATTGCTTTTCGTCCAACTCTTTCCGAATACCTGCCAATGCCTGCCTGTTTTTTTCCTGCCCATCCAGCATCAGCCCGATTTGAGTCAAACGTGTGGTTTGCTGTTCTTTTGATGACTGACAAGCAGACAGTTTAAACAACAAAGACTCTTCAGTTTCTCCTTCCGACGGTTTATGCGAACCTTCTCCGTGTTTAGCCAACAATTGACAACGTTCCGCCAGCACAGCCTGCACGGTAGTGAATCGCTCTTTCAACGCAGTCAGCTCTTTCTTCTCACGATTAATCCAGACAATATCTTTCGACAACAACTCTTCCAACTCGGCACGAGTCGTAATCTCCTCCCGACCGGACAACCATTCGGTTATGCGACGGTTCTCTTCCTGCGACAACACCTCCAGACGTTCCACTTCTTTTTCCAACTGAACAGACTGCCCTTTGTAAGATTCCAACGCACCCGATAAATCCTGATATTGCCTCATGACTATATCCCAATGCTGCTGTAGCTCTTCCTGCCTCCTCCTGTTCTGATTCTCCACCTCGTGAGTGGGACGTCCTTCCAATAGCAACGCACGTTGCGAACGAAGAGCACTCAAATCCGTCTCCAAAGCAATAGTCTTTGACCGTTTATCCTTTATCTGCACAACATGCGTCTCCTGCTCATGCTGCCTGGCATCCAGTTCGGCCTGCTGTCGTGACAATGCCTCCTTCGTATCGGTCTGTTGTTGCAAACGCTCTTTCCATTGCTTGTCAAAGTTCCGTAACACCCCCTTCAACTGTCCTTTATCCAGCAAATCCTGCCAACCCGGAAGAATAGAAACATGTTCTTTCACTTTAGACAGGCATTCCTCGGAACGATGAACGTAATTCTTGACAATGGTATCAAGCGTATTGATTTCCATTGTCCTGTCAGTAAGAGAAACGGTAAGACGTTCTATCTCTTGTGTCACCTTTTCTTTTGCCCGATTCAGCTCTGCCTCCTGCAAGGATTGCACCTCGGTAAGAGTAGCAGCCGGATGATGCAGACTGCCACACACCGGACAAGGCTCTCCTGTCCGCAACTGCGAACGCAGCAATACCACTTCGGCAGGCAGCAGCCGGTTCAAACGTTCCGCTTCTTCCTGCATGGCTTTCAACCTTTTTTGCTCCATCTCCTGCAAAGCTGAAACTTCCTTCAGCATTTTCCGGTTCGATACAATCTGAGTCTCAGCCGTCTCCCGGTCGGCAAGAAGAGTAAGCACCAATGAGACAGCCGGTATCAAATCCGCATAAACCATGTAGTGCCCAAACCAATCCTCTATCTCCTTCCAAGTCACCTGAAGCAGCTTTATCTGTTGGCGCAATCCGGCCAGTTCTCTTTCCAGTTTTTCTTTCCGGCTGAGTTCCTTCTTTTCTTCCGCCTGTGCGTCCAACCATTGTTTTTGCTTCTCGGTTATCTGCACATCCAGCTCTTTCGCTTTATTCAGTTGGGGAGTCAGTTCGGCAAGATATTCCTGCCAAGCCGTTTGTGCCTTCTTTGCAGCTTCCAGTTCCTGTTGTGTTTTAGAGAAAAGTACAGCAGTTTGCCTGACTTGTTCCTGACGTTCCGCCAGCATTTTCCTGTTTGCATTCAGTTGTCCCGAAGTAGCGACTGCCTGCATAAAGACATCACGGATTTCCTGCGCCTGTTCCACACGCGCCAATAATGCATAACGTGCAGCAGACTTCTCCATCTCAATCCGTATTTCCTTCAACTCATTCTCAGCCTGCTCTTTGTTACGAGTGAGCGAACGTTCCTCTTCCACCCACTTCAAACAGGCGGAGAGTTTATCTTCCTCGCTCTTCAAAGCGGCAAGAGAGCCGGAAAGCAGAAGCTTCTCTCCATCCAATGCAGCCAATGCATCATCGGACAACAGCTCTATTCCTTTCATACGCTCCTGCAAAAGCCGAAACTCCATATCCGCACTCTTGGTCTTGGCATAAATGGACGAAGAAACACGAGAATAAATCTCTGTCCCCGTCAACTTTTCCAAAATCTCGGCTTTATCCGCCTGTTTAGCTTTCAGAAAAACAGCAAAGTCACCCTGCGCCAACAAAACAGACCGATTGAATTGTTCGAAAGACAGACCGATGAGCTTGGATACCTTAGCAAGAAGTTCCTTCCTCGTGCCCTGCTCTTCAGTATTTTTGGAAAGATTCATCAAGCGAAAACCGACACTGCGCAAAATACCCGAAGGCTTTCCTCCGGCACGACAGGCTGTCCAAGTAGAACGATATGTCTCTCCTGTCAAAGCTATGAAGTCCACTTCGGCATACCCCTCGGCTGTTCCTCGACGCAAAACAGAACGACTGTCACTTTGAGCAATCGTCTTATTGCGGACATCGGCCAGTTCCACTTTCGATTCTCTTGCTTTGGTCATACGCGGAGTAGAATCGAACAGCGCAAGACACAAAGCATCCAGCAAAGTAGACTTACCGGAACCGGTACTGCCTGTAATGGCAAAGATGCCGGCATTTTTCAACGGTTCGACTGTAAAATCGACCTCAAAATCTCCTGCCAAAGAAGCAAGATTCTTTCCGCGTATTGCTAATATCTTCATAATGAACTGTTGTCTTAATTACTCTTTACCGGCCTCACTGATGACTTCCTGCAATAACTCTTTCATTGCTGCGGGCATCTCCTGCTCGTCATATTTCCTTTTATAATAGTCGAGTGCCACGTCTAGCGGACGAATTCCCCGCAGCTCTTCATAACTTACCGCCCGGAGACCACTCTCCTTTTGGACAGGCATTACCGCCACCACACGCGCCAACCTCACCGATTTACCCTGCAGAGCCGATTCTATTTTGTATTTATAAGAAGTATCGGGCTCCGTCATCTGTATTTTCACTTCCAGATAAGGCGAACGCGCATTTATTTCCCCATCAGGCAATTCATGAATCGCTTCCAAGACTTCCTCCAACACCGCAGGTCGGTCGGGGATGCTTAATAAGCGGACATAAGGCGGCACATCAATTTGATGTATCTGCGTTTTATCTTCTTCATACTCCACCATCACCACACTGCTTCTGTAACCTTTTTCGGAGAAAGACATAGGAATAGGAGCTCCCGAATAACGTACATTCTCTCGCCCGGACACTCGTTGCGGACGATGAAGATGCCCCAAAGCCGTATAAATAATCTGCGCATCAAAAGCATCGGGCGAAATACCCTCCACACCACCGATAACGGTACGTTCGGAACGGTCATCATCGGATATTTCCGAGCCTGTCGCCTGCAGATGTCCCATGGCAATAACAGGTTTGCCTTCATCCCTCAGTTCTGCAAAAAGTTGCCGATAGAGAGTCTGAACACCTTGCGCATAGTTTTCGGCAGGCGGATAATCTCCTTGCCGCAAATAAGGAACGGCAAGGCAGAATGCAGCTATATCATTTATATTTATATCTGCTTGCGAACGTCTGGCACCGGGCTTATAAATCGGTATAATGAGATGTGCCAAGTCTATGTCGCCGTCCGCATCCCGCTTCACCACCCCTCTAACGGTGATGTTCATCTCCTCCAGCAACGGGTTCGGCGCTTCCAGGCGGGCTGCCGAATCATGATTGCCGGCAATGATAATAATTTGCAGTGCCGGACACTCGGCTGTCACCCGGCGGAGAAAAGAGTAATACAGCCGTTGAGATTCTGCGGAAGGGTTCGGCCCGTCAAATATATCTCCGGCAACGAGGAGTACATCAATCTTACGTTCTTTGATTTGCCTGCGTAACCAGTCAAGGAAACGAACATGCTCATCATAACGGCTGTATTCATAAAAAGTCTGACCTAAATGCCAGTCAGCGGTATGTAGGATTTTCATTCAATATAAAAACTAATTTAATAACTGAAATTCCCGGTTTTCACATAGACTTTATAATCTTTAATCATACCCGGAGCTCCCTGTTCTGCACGCGGAAGAATACGGAAGCCGGTTACCTTATATTCCTTGCCCAAGTCAATCACCACCTGATGAGGATAAGCCACATTATCTACCGTTTGCCAGAAAGTACTTTCCTGCAAATCATAAATTTTATCGGCTGTACGGTTACCGCTACGAGTTTCCTCGCTGTCGGCATATACAATCTTCCAGTTTTCGCGCGGAATCTTCTGCCCCTTTTCATCCAAGACATCAAATTCAGCTACTGCCGCTACATTTGTTCCGTCGAAAGAAGACAAACCTTCCAGACAGAAATAACGTCCTTGAGCAGCGGGTATTTTTACCTCTTGCCAACCGTTACCTTGATTAAAGCTGCCGGAAGCTACAGGTGTCTCATTCGTCAATTTCAGGTTTTGTCCTTCTTTCCGATGAGTCTCGGGAACCGTTACCCGAAGCATATCCAAAATCGGTTTATCCAAACCGGTAACCGTTGCCTCCCGTGGTCCTTTCAAATCAAGAACAATAATCTCATTCACTCCCTTCTTAAGCCAGCATCCCGGCATATAGAGTGTCTGTTGGGGACCGATTTCCCAAAAACGTCCCATCGCATGACCGTTTACCCATACCATACCTTTTCCCCACGATTCCATATTGAAGAAAGTATCCGCCACCTTGTCCAAGGTAAAGGTAGCACGGTAATAGGCAGGCACAGACTCGTCGTTTTTCTCTATCCCGCAGAAAGCAGAAGAATTCATATCCTGATAATTCTTGTCAGCCACAAAGTCATAGTTTACCGGGAAGTTATAGACAGTCCAGTTCTTCAGTGCTTCTATATCTTTGCCATTGACGAGTTCCACCTTTTCGGTAATACCCTTACGGTCGTGGATAGACTTATCGAAATTCACACGTCCCATCGCTTCTACCAGCAGGTCAAGCTGTGTGCCTGCTTTCAGAGCGGGCAGAACCACTTCCTGCTCACCGGCACGGCGGTCGAGACGCGCCAGCAATTTACCGTCGGCAAAGACTTGTGTCCAGTCATGCTGTTCCGTAATTCTCAATATTGTTCCCGCTTTTACTTCCTCCGGCAGGCTAGTGCGGTAAAGAATGGTTCCCCAGCCCTGATCGAATTTCTCCATCGGTTTGATATCTTCGGTCTGTTTCGGTGTCGGGAGATTGTTGATTAACGGAGCAATCTGTGTAAACTTGATGGCAGGTACCTCCATAACAGGAAGTGCTTGAGGCACATCGGGCAGTTTTTCACCCTCTTGCAAATAATTCTTCAGCATATCGCGAAGAGCAAAGTATTTGTCGGTCGTCCAACCTGCTTCACTGATGGGAGCATCATAGTCATAGCTGCTGCACATGGCCGAATATGCCGGATTATTGGCACCACCCCACCAGCCGAAAGTAGTACCGCCATGAGTCATATACAAACTGAACGAAATACCCTTATCAAGCATTTCTTTCAAACCTTCCACCATCACTTCTCCGGGACGGGTCTCATGCTTGCGTCCCCAATGGTCGAACCATCCACTCCAAAACTCACTGCACATCAACGGAGTTTCGGGACGCACTTCACGCAACTTGGCAAATTGTTTGTCGATGTCGGCTCCGGTTCCGAAGTTGACAGTCCAAATCAGGTCATCAAGACCATTATTGAGAAAATTAGAACTCCAATCGCACTGGAAAAGAGGGACTTCAGTGAATCCGGCCGCACGGACTGTATCGCGGATAGCAGATACATAAGGTTTATCTGTTGCATAAGAGCCGTATTCGTTTTCCACCTGTACCATGATAATATTTCCGCCCCGAGTGATTTGCAAGTCTTCCAACTGCTTGCCCACTTCATGCATAAACATACCGACACGTTCCATATAATACGGATCGAGAGTGCGCAACTCCACACTGTCGTTCTTCAACAACCACCAGGGAAGACCGCCCATTTCCCATTCGGCACACACATACGGACCGGGGCGGACGATGACATACATACCATGCTTCTGCGCCAGCTTACAAAAAGCAGCAATATCTTTATTACCCGTAAAATCATAATTCCCGGGTGTCTCTTCATGCAAGTTCCAAAAGACATAAAGACAAAGTGTATTCATGCCCAATGCCTTACACATTTCAATGCGGTGCTCCCAATATTCACGCGGAATACGCGGATAATGAACCTCGGCAGCCTTAACAATAAAAGGTTTGCCGTTCAACAGGAAAGTATTCTTTCCGGCTTCAAATGTGCCGGGCTTATTGCCGGCACATCCTGCCAACAGGAGCACCGCCAATAACAAAGTCAGTAATTTCTTCATATAACAATTATTCTTTTTAATGTTTTTTCCACTCTCATCATGACAAAGAACCGGATTCGGTCAAATAGAAAACTCTTTCAATCCAATGTCCAACTGTCCTTCCATTCCACCACCGGTACACCATCCTTAAACTGAATAGGCAACCAAATATATCGGGCATCACTCGGATGTTCGGGACGCCAAATGTCTCCCATAAAGATAAAGCAATCCTTTCGTCCCTCGACTTTCAGAATATACGTGCTTTGGCCACCGAAAGTAATCTCTCTGTTCGGTCCCACACAGGGATTGGGATGCTGTGTCCACGGTCCCCAAATGGATGGAGCAGAGAACATTCGCGCTTCATTGGGCGCCCAGCCGGTGCAACCGGAAGTTATCATCCAGTACATACCGTCCTTTTTAAAGATAGCAGGAGCCTCATTCTGTCCGGCAGGCGCCACACGCACATATTTTCCGGTATGCGAAAGGTAGTCGTCACTCAACTCGGCAATGTGCAGTGTCAGATTTTCTTCTGAAGCAAAAATATGATAAGCCTTACCATCATCATCCACATACACTGTCATATCTCTTGCCATCTGTCCACCTTCGAAATCGCGTTTCAAGATAAGTCCCTTGCCAACGGCGTCCACCCACTGCGGAGTCCACCATTTGGCATAGTGCAAAGCATTCAGCGTATCCATTGTTGCCTGTGCCTGTTCATCCATATCAAAGGGAAGTTTTCCGGCATTGACACGACCGGAACGGATAAAGCGATAAGGTCCTGTAGGAGTGTCACTCACTGCCACACCCGAACGTGCCGCTTCATAGCCCTTACCTTTCAGTTCAAGATGAAACCACATCACAAACTTCCCGGTCTTTGCATTATATACCACTTTAGGTCGTTCGAGGATACAGCCGCGTGTAATGTCACTGCTGTCATTGTCTTCTACCGCAAGTGCCACACCTTCATTTTTCCAATCGGTAAGATTCTGCGATGAGTAACACATCACTCCTACCATGGCACTGCTGGTAGTATCGCATTTATTCTCGCCGAACCAATAGTAAGTACCGTCATGATACATCACTCCGCCGCCATGGGCATTGATATGTTCCCCATTATCATCAGGCCACAATTCTCCCGAACGGATGGGAGACGGCTGTGTATTACAACCGCACAGTAAAATAAATCCCAGAAGGATAACAGTCGAAAGAATCTTATTCATGCTATTCATAGTAGATATGTTTTTTATTTACGGATACAAATATAATGAGTTTTACGGAGAACGAAAGACTAATATCCGGTCGTTAAAGAATAAAAATCGGTCATTTTACAATTCAGCCGCCCCGGAACGCTATCCGAGACGGCTTAATCAGTTTTTCTCATCAACAAAAAATTTTTATTATACAAATTGCTGTCTTTACAGCTAAGCATCAGTATAACACTTACGTATCTTGTTTATAATCTTAAAATTATATCCTATCAAGATGGGATAAAGATAGAAAAAAGCAGCCATATAAACAAGAAATATCATCTTGAGTTCAACTTATAAATGCAACTTTTTGGGTGCGGATAATAAGCAATAAAAACATTTATTTTTCAGAG
>ENA-USUG01005970-USUG01005970.1-human-gut-metagenome-genome-assembly--contig:-NODE-5970-length-13255-cov-27.675747_pt1 | contig 13255 bp, 10 predicted proteins | sample MGYA00250059_ERZ773394 | MGnify/ENA primary metagenome ERZ773394 (study PRJEB29103, sample SAMN06111957) | human gut metagenome | biome: human gut; feature: ankylosing spondylitis patient; material... | reverse complement strand
CAGGCGCAGGCCATCGCGGAGCGCGTGAAGCGCGAGTGCGACTGCTCGCACCTCGACGACGTGCGGGTCTACACCCACAATTACGGCTGTTCGCAGCTGGGCGACGACCACGCCAATACGCAGCGGGCGCTGGCTGCGCTGGTGCGTCACCCCAATGCTGGCGCCGTGCTGGTGCTGGGCCTCGGGTGCGAGAACAACCAGGTGTCGGCCCTGAAAGAGGTGATCGGCCAATGGGACGACGAGCGGGTGAAGTTCCTCGTCGCCCAGGAGGTCGAGGACGAGATCGAGGCGGGATTCGAAATCTGCCGCGGGCTGGTGGAAAAGACCAAAGCCGATAAGCGTCAGCCGCTTCCGCTCGCTTACCTCAAGGTGGGCTTGAAGTGCGGCGGCTCGGACGGTTTCTCGGGCATCACGGCCAATCCGCTGGTGGGGCTGTTTTCCGACTGGCTGATCGCGCAGGGCGGCACGACGGTGCTGACGGAGGTTCCCGAGATGTTCGGCGCCGAGACGATCCTGATGGACCGCGCCGCAGACCGCCGGGTTTTCGACGGAACGGTCTCGCTGATCAACGATTTCAAACGCTATTTCCGCCGGTTCGACCAGCCGATTTATGAAAATCCCTCGCCGGGCAACAAGAAGGGCGGCATCACGACCCTTGAGGAGAAATCGCTCGGCTGCGTGCAGAAGGGCGGGGCGCAGCCCGTCGTCGACGTGCTGATCTACGCACAGCCCGTCACGAAGCCGGGATTGAACCTCTTGCAGGCTCCGGGCAACGACCTGGTGGCCGCTTCGGCGCTGGCTCTCTCGGGCTGCCAGCTGGTGCTCTTCACCACGGGACGCGGCACGCCTTTCGGGTCGTTCGTGCCCACGATGAAGATTTCGACCAACACGCAGCTCGCGGAGTTCAAGGCCAACTGGATCGACTTCAACGCCGGCACGCTGGTCGAGGACGAGGAGCCGCAGGCCGTGCTGGAGCGTTTCATCGGCAAGGTGCTGGCCACGGCCGGCGGCGAGCGTCTCAAGCACGAGGAGACGGGTTTCAAGGAGATCGCTATCTTCAAGACGGGGGTGACGTTGTAGCGTGTAATTGCGTTCACCGAACCTATGATGAAATCCGCTGTAATCATAACGATCCTTCTCCTGTCCTCGTTCGTCGCCTCGGCAGAGACGGTCTATACCGTCGACTGCAACGGCGGCGGGGATTTCCGGACCATTCAGGCGTGTTTCGACGCCCTGCCGTCGAAGCCTGCGGAGTGGCGCACGGTGCGGATTATGCCCGGCGTCTATCGCGAGAAGGTGACGCTCGACGTCTATAAGGACAAGGTCCGGATTCTGGGCGATGAAATGGCTGAAACCCGCATCGTCTGGGGCGACTATGCCGGCAAAGTCGTCGACGGCCGCGAGCTGACCACCTACGACAGCTATACGATGTCCGTTCAGGCCGACGATGTCTATCTGGATTGCCTGACCGTCGAGAACGATGCCGGAAGGGTAGGGCAGGCTGTGGCGCTCGAAACCCGCGGCGACCGCATCCATCTGTATCATTGTGCGCTCATCGGCGATCAGGACACCTTCTTTGCTCGCAGCTACGTTTCGCGCGTACATGTCGAGAATTGTTATATCGAGGGAACCACCGACTTCATTTTCGGCCCTTCGATCGTGCTGTTCGAGTGTTCGACGATCCATTGCAAGGCCGACAGTTTCATCACGGCCGCTTCGACCACCGAGCGCAACGAATACGGATTCGTCTTCTCCTGCTGCCGTGTGACGGCGGCCGAAGGGGTGACGCGGGTTTACCTCGGGCGTCCGTGGAAATCGACGGCCCGCACCGTGTGGCTGGAGTGCGAATTTCCCGCGGCGATCCGTCCCGAGGGGTGGCGCGACTGGCGGTTGTCCGGGTCCTATGCGATCTTGTCGTAGATGGTTTTCAGCCGGCGGGTCATAAAGAACTGGATCACTCCGCGCAGGAACATGTAGAGCGTGAAGGCCAGCCATAGGGCATTGTTGCCGATCAGCGGGTAGCAGGCGTAGTAAATGGCGAAATAGGCCGCCGTGGCCCAGAACATCGAGTCGCGCATGACGCGCGTTTCGGTGGCTCCGACCATGATGCCGTCCATGATGAAGGGCATGGCCGAGGCGATCGGGATGAGGATGATCCAGACGATGTAGCGTCCCGCCAGCTCCTCGATCACCCCGGCGTTGGGTGCCGAGTGATCTACGAACACGCCCACCAGGTCGCGCCACCAGACGAGATAAATCCCCACGAAGACCACCGATACGAGCGTTCCCCAGGCGATGCACCTCCGCAGGCAGTCGCGCAGCGACACGCTGTCGCGCGCCCCGATGAAGCGTCCCGTGAGCGCCTCGGCGGCGTAGGCGAAGCCGTCGTTCATGTAGGAAAAGAGCGTGAAGAGTTGCAGCAGCAGGGTGTTCACGGCCAGCAGCGCGGGGTCGTCCATGCGTGCCGACGCCCCGGTGAAGAAGGTGTAGACCGCGACGATGCAGAACGTGCGCAGGATGATGTCGCGGTTGATGATGAAGAACGTCTTCAGCGGTTTGAGGTCCAGCACCTCCGACCAGTCGATCCCGGTGAGGATCGGACGGTATTTGGCGGCGAGCAGCAGCGCCGAGAGCGCCACGCCGGTCCATTGGGCGATCACCGAGGCGTAGGCGATGCCCACGATGCCCATATCCATCCCGAAGGCGAACCAGAGGCTGCAAAGGATGTGCACGACGTTGACCGTGACGGCCGTCAGCATGGGGAATATGGCGTTCTGCATCCCCGTGAACCAGCCGTTGAACCCGAAGAGCACGATGCCCGCCGGCACGGCCCAGATGCGGGCGTAGAAGTAGTCGCGGGTCATTTCGCTGCCGTTCATGGCCCAGAGGGCCAGTTCTCCCACGGGGTATTGGAGCAGGATCATCAGCACACCCATCACCGCCGACACCGACAGCGCGCGGGCCAGCATGTTGGTGCACTCGCGGAAGTCGCCCGCGCCGAACGCCTGGGCCGTCAGCCCGCTGGTTCCCATGCGCACGAACGAGCAGTTCCAGTAAATGAAGTTGAAGATCGAGACGCCGATGGCCAGCGCGCCGATCGTGGCGGCGGAGTCGGCTCCCCAGTGTCCGGCGATGGCGGTCGATACGATGCCCATGAGCGGCACGGTGATGTTCGAGACGATATTGGGGAGCGCGATGCGCAGTATTTCGCGGTTCATGTTCATAACGCAGGATCGGGTGTCGCAGCCGATGCCGGGCGGCGCGGGGCTTCTGCCGGAATGCCGCCGGTCGTCGGGGAGTTATTTTTCGGCAAAGATACGGCAAAAGCAGGCGTTTTGTCGCCTTCCGGCGCAATTATTCCCAAAACGGTTGAAATCGGGCACGTTATGTGTTATAATCCGGAAAAATGGATTACCTTTGCCGGGTGGAAACCGGCTCGGACGGGCTGCGTCCGGTATCACGCGCGTGAACCCGGTCGGCACGTTCCGGTCCCTGCCCCCGATAATTTATTAGACGAATAGAAAATGAAAGATCCTAAAAACGACTCGACCCCGGTGCTCGAACGCTTCGGACGCGACAAACGCAAGCGCACCGTAGTGGCTACGGCGGAGCGTGTCGAGCGTCGCCCGCGTTTGCAGCGTGATGCCGCCGATTCGGAGCAACCCTCCTTTGAAAACAGGCCCGAACGCCGGGCTTCGTATAACCCCCATTTCACGGCCGACAACCGTCCGGTCTTCGAGAAGCCGCACTACGGCGACAAATCCCGCGGGGAGGGCGACCGCCCGCGCCGTTCGTATGACGACCGCCCGCGTCCCTATGGCGACCGTCCGCGTCAGTACGACGATAAGCCGCGTTCGTATGGCGACCGTCAGCGTCAGGACGACGACCGTCCGCGGCGTTCCTTCGGCGACAAACCCCGCTACGACGGTGACCGTCACCGCAGCGACGAGGAGCGTCCGCGCCGCAGTTACGGCGAGAAGAAATTCGGACCCAAGAAGTTCGGCGACAAGCCCTACGGCGAGAAGAAGTTCGGCGAGAAGAAGTTCGGCGAGAAAAAATTCGGGGATAAGAAATTCGGCGACCGGAAGTTCGTCGACAAACCGTTCAAACCTGCCTATAAGAAACACGACGACAAACCGGCGTCGTATCCGAAATTCAATCCCGAGAAGCAGACGGGCGAGATGCGCCTGAACCGCTTCATCGCCCAGTCGGGCATCTGCTCGCGCCGCGAGGCCGACGATTTCATCACGGCGGGCGTCGTTTCGGTCAACGGCAAGATCGTCACCGAACTGGGGACCAAGGTGCTGCCGACCGACGAAGTGCGGTTCAACGACGAGCCGGTGCAGGGCGAGAAGAAGGTCTACCTGGTGCTGAACAAGCCCAAGGGCTACGTCACTTCGCTCGACGATCCCCATGCCGGAAAGACGGTCATGGAGCTGGTCTCGGGCGCCTGCACGGAGCGCATCTACCCGGTGGGACGCCTCGACAAGAACAGCCTCGGGCTGCTGTTGTTCACCAACGACGGCGACCTTACGAAGCAGTTGACGCACCCTTCCTACAAGAAGAAGAAAATCTACCAGGTGACGCTCGACAAACCTCTGACGCGCGCCGACATGGACCGCATCGCCGAGGGCGTCACGCTCGAAGACGGCGAGATCTTCGCCGACGAGATTTCCTACGTCAAGGAGAACAAGCAGGAGGTGGGCATCGAGATCCACTCGGGCCGCAACCGCATCGTGCGCCGTATTTTCGAGTTCCTGGGGTACACCGTGACCAAACTCGACCGCGTTTACTATGCGGGTCTCACGAAGAAGAACCTCAAGCGCGGAGCGTGGCGGTTCCTGACCCGCGAGGAGGTGGAGCGGCTGAAGTCCGGGCAGTATGAATAGAAAGTCCGGGCTGTATGCATAAATGAAAAGAGCGATTCGTGAGAATCGCTCTTTTCATTTCATTTAATGCGTGTCCCGATACCAGTTCGTCATCCGGTTTTCGGCGACGTACTTCGTCGAAGGCTCGCTCACGGAGACGCCCGTATAGAAATGCACGGGGTTCGACCCGTTGTTGTATTGGGAATAGAACTGCTTCGTGCACAGACGGCTTTCGGGGGGAAATGCCCGGTCGAGTTGCGTCGTGAATTCCTTGACGAGCGCCGGGTCGCCGCAGCTCAATTCGACGTAATGCCCCAAGTCGTAGAAAAGGTGTGTCATCAGTCCCTCGTAGTACTGGAGCTGCGAGAGTTCGAACGGCTGTTTGCCTTTTTCGTTGATGCGGCGCATCACCTCCGCCAGCGCGTCCAGCTGCGACGTGACGGCCAGTGAGATGCAGCCCGACTGCTCTTTCCAGGTCGTGCTCTGGTATTCGTTTTCGTAGAGGTTCCAGAACTCCCGGCAGGTTTCCGCGAGCCGGTCCGCGACCGGTCCCGTTTCGAACAGGTGGGGGACGATCCGGTCGTAGGGGAATCCGTCGCCCATGACCTCGCAGGGCGACGCCACGATGTAGCCGATGACCGAACGCAGGTCGTAGAGCGTTTCGATGTTGGCCATGAAGCAGTCGTCGAAGATCAGGTAGTCGAAACGGAACTGCTGCGCTTCGAGCGCCTCCTTCAGCTCCGTGATGTTCAGTTCGTAGCCCTTGTCGCCGAACGAACGGGTCTGCTTGGCTCCCGGGGGCGCGGCCCATAGGTCGTCCTCGGCGGAACGCCGCATCGAGTAGGAGAGCGAGCCGCTGGCGACCGGAATCCACGCCTTGCCGTGGCAGCCGATGATCAGCCCGTAGTTTTGGGCCGGAGCCAGCTCCGCGGCATCGGCGAACAGCTGCCGTACCTTTTCGGGGTTTCCGGCGTTGAAGCCGTCGTAGGTTTTGAGCGTCGTTCGTTCGCACCGTTCCGTCGCCGGGTCGTAACGGATCTCCTGCAGGACGGCCGACGAATGCTTCTCGGGCTGGTAGCAGACCAGAATGCGCCCGTCGCCCGGGATTTGGTTCGTCACGGCCGCACTGACGCCCTCGATGTTGCGCTCGTAATAGTCGATCAGGCTTCGTCCGGGCATGTACAGCAGAAGGGTCTGCGTCGCCACGGCGGGCCGTTGGTAGACCTCGACCGGATAGCCGTCCTTGTTGGCGGGGTGGCGGACGGTTATCGTGCCCAGCTTCCGGCGCGCCTTGGCGGAGTTGGGTTCGGAGGCGGTCACCGTGACCGTCGTCTCCCCGCGGACGCCGCCGTCCGGCGTCACGGCGAATCCCTCGCCGGTATACGACAGCGTCCACGGTTCTTCGGCCGACACGGTGAACGTCGTCCCGGACGAAACGTCGCCCGGGAGGTGAATCTCTCCCGTCGAGACCTCGATTCGCGGCTCGCGGTCTTTTTCGCAGGCCGCGAGCGTCAGCAGCAGGGCGAGGCAGAGCGTATGCCGGAGAATGCGGATCATTTATAGGTGCGGGGTTTGAGGTTGTTGAACTGCCACGTGCGGTCGCGCTGGTAGGTGTAACCCTCGGGTTTGTTCCAGTAGACGCGGCTGAAATCGAAATAGAATCCCTTGCGCTTCTTGCCCTCGACCACATAGGGAACGACCAGCGGCACGAACTCCACCGTGCGGCTGACGATGCGCGCCTTGCCGAACGAAAGCCCTTCGGCGGCCAGCACGTCGAGCGCGTGGTCGAACATCAGCACATGGCGCGGGGTCTTCTGCGTGAATCCGTCGCCCGAGCCGAGGATCGTGCGGATGACGCCGTTCATGCGGTCCGACCAGGCTTTTTCCTGCTCCTTGTCGCCCAGCGCACCGTAGGCGAACGACATGAGGTTGAGGATTTTGGGGCTGAACGGATCGCGTTTCAGGGCGTCGTTTCCCACCGAGACCATCGTTTCCAGCGTGGCCCTGTCGGGTTTGTCGGGGTCGATGCCCGAGGCCAGCATCAGCATTTTGTCCAGATCGGGGTTCACGGCCAGCGGCTTGTATTCGTCGCGGTAGGCGTATCCGTAGTAGAGGTAGTGGTAATCCTCGTCGGTCAGCGTCTCGTCGCCCGCGTTGTAGCGCATCATCAGCGCGGGGTAGTAGAACGCGGACTGGGCGTCCATCGTCCGGTCGAGGATCATGTCCTCGTCGGGGACTCCGGCGGCGGCCAGCGCCGGAACCAGCAGTGAGAGAAGCAGCAATCGTTTCATAGCGGTCGTTTCCGGTACAAACGCAAAATCAGCGCAAATCGTATCTGGCGATCAGTTCTTCGAACTTCGCGCGGAGTTTTCCCGATCCGGCGACCAGCGGCAGGCGCATCGTGTCGCCGATGCGTCCCATCACCGAGAGGGCGCATTTCACGCCCACGGGGTTGCCCTCCTCGAAGAGCGCGTGCACGGCTTCGTCCAGCGCGGCGTAAGCCTTTTCCGCCGCGTCGAAGTCGCCCGCCTTGGCATGGTTCACGCACTCCATGAACCGTTGCGGGAAGGCGTTCGCCGCCACGGAGATCACGCCGTCGCCTCCGCGGCGCATCAGCTCGATGGCCATGCCGTCGTCGCCCGACAGCACGAGAAATCCCTCGGGACGGTTGTCCAGGATGCGCTGCATCTGCCCGATGTCGCCCGACGCCTCCTTGATGCCGATGACGTTGCGGAAGTCGGCGGCGCAGCGGAGCGTGGTCTCGGCGGTCATGTTGACGCCCGAGCGGCCCGGGATGTTGTAGAGGATCACCGGCAGGGGCGAATGCTCCGAGACGGTGCGGAAATGCTGGTAGAGACCCTCCTGCGAAGGTTTGTTGTAATAGGGCGTCACGCTCAAAATGGCGTCGGCGCCCCGCAGGTCGAATTCGCGCAGCTGGTCCAGCACCTCCGAGGTGGAGTTGCCGCCGCAGCCCATCACCAGCGGCACGCGGCCTGCGATCTGGTTGGTGATGAACATGGCGATCACGGCGCGTTCGGGCATGTAGAGCGTGGGGGTCTCGGCCGTGGTGCCGAGTGCGACGATGTAGTCCACGCCGCCGTCGATCACGTAGTCGATCATGCGGGCCAGCGCCTTGTAGTCGACGCGGCCGTCTGCCGTGAAAGGGGTGATCATCGCGGCGCCCACGCCGGAAAGTTTGTGTCGTAGCATAATGTCTCTGATTGTCGTTTTATCTGTTGTCGTTTTGCGTCAGTCCTCAAAGCAGGCGTCTTGCGCCTGTCAGAATAATTCCTGTTGTGCGGCCTTTTCCACCGGGCCTCCGCCTTCGATCATGGCGATGAACTCCTCCTCGGAGATGATCCTTACACCCAGCTTCTCGGCCTTCTTCAGCTTCGCCGGGCCCATCTTGTCGCCCGCCACGAGGTAGTCGACGCTGCCCGACACCGCCGCGAGGTTCCGGCCCCCGTGCAGTTCGATCAGCTCCTTCATTTCGTCGCGGCTCCGCGTGAACTTGCCCGAGACCACGAAACTCCGGCCCGCCAGCGCCTCCGACGCCAGGCGGCGCGCCTCGGCTTCGAATTGCAGCCCCGCGGCGCGCAGGCGGCGGATGATCCGCAGGTTGTCCTCCTCGGCGAAGTATTCGATGATGGCGTCGGCGATGCGTCCGCCCACCTCGTCGGCCTCGACCAGCTCCTCGCGCGTGGCCCGCATCACGGCGTCCAGCGAGCGGAAATGCTCGGCGAGGTATTTGGCCGTGGTCTCTCCCACGAAGCGGATTCCCAGCCCGAACAGCACGCGCTGGAAGGGAACCGCCTTCGAGCGTTCCACCGAGCGGATGATGTTGTCGGCCGACTTCTCGCCCAGCCGGGGCAGGGGGGCCAGCTGTTCGGCCCGCAGGTCGTAGAGGTCCGCCACGTCGCGCACGAGTCCGTTTTCGTAGAGCAGTTCGACGGTCTCCTCGCCCAGCCCCTCGATGTCGAGGGCCTTGCGGCGGATGAAGTGGATGATGCGCCCGATGATCTGGGGCCGGCATCCGCTCTGGTTGGGGCAGTAGTGCTTGGCCTCGCCTTCGTAGCGCACCAGCGGCGTCCCGCATTCGGGGCATACGGTGATGTACTCGAACGGACGGCTGTCGGCCGGGCGCTGCGCGAGGTCCACGCCGATGATCTTCGGGATGATCTCGCCGCCCTTCTCGACGTAGACCGTGTCGCCCGGGCGGATGTCCAGCTGGGCCATCTGCTCGGCGTTGTGCAGCGTCGCGCGCCGCACGGTGGTTCCGGCCAGCAGCACCGGTTCGAGGTTGGCGACGGGCGTGATAGCCCCGGTGCGTCCTACCTGGAACGACACGCTGTCGAGCCGCGTGGCGGCCCGTTCGGCCTTGAACTTGTAGGCCACGGCCCACTTGGGGGCCTTGGCCGTGAATCCCAGCTGGCGCCGGACGGCGAAGTCGTTGACCTTGATCACCACGCCGTCCGTCGGGAAGGGCAGGCGGCGCCGTGCGGTGTCCCAGTGTTCGATAAATGCGTCGATCTCGGCGACGCTGCGGCAGATGCGCGCCGCGTCCGAGACCTTGAACCCCCACTGGCGGGCCTTTTCGAGGCTCTCCCAATGGCTCGTGAAGGGCAGCTCGTCGCCCGCCAGCTGGTAGAGCGTGCAGTCCAGTCCGCGCCGGGCCACCACGGCCGACGACTGCTGCTTGAGCGTCCCGGCGGCGGCGTTGCGGGGGTTGGCGAAGAGCTGCTCGCCGTTGGCCTCGCGCTCGGCGTTGAGGCGGTCGAACGAGGCGTAGGGCATCAGGATCTCGCCGCGGATTTCGAAGAGGTCGGGCCAGTCCGTGCCCCGCAGGCGCAGGGGCACCGTGCGCACGGTGCGGACATTGGCCGTCACGTCGTCGCCCTCGACGCCGTCGCCGCGGGTCACGGCGCGCACGAGCCGTCCGTGCTCGTAGGTGAGCGAGATGGCCGTGCCGTCGAATTTCAGTTCGCAGACGTAGTCCGTGGCCCCGGCTTCGCGCTCGATGCGGCCGATGAACTCGTGCAGTTCGTCCAGCGAGTAGGTGTTGCCCAGCGACAGCATCGCGTAGCGGTGCTTCACGGTCCGGAACTCGGCCGTCAGGTCGCTTCCCACGCGCACCGAAGGCGAGTTGGGGTCGGCGTATTCGGGGTGTGCGCGCTCCAGATCCTGAAGTTCGCGCATCATTGCGTCGAACTCGAAATCCGAAATCTCGGGGGCGTTTTCGACGTAATATTTGAAGTTATGCAGTTCGAGCTGCCGGCGCAGCTCCTCGATCCGTTCGCGTACCATAATCCTTAAATAACGTGTGTAAAGTTACATATTTTGTCCTTAACAACGGGTGAATTTGGTGTAAAATCAAAAAAAATGCAAAAAAAAATTGCAGATGTGGTGCGATATTCAAATTTTGCTTATAATTGCAAAAAATTTCGAGACACTACCATGACTAAACCGAATATCGTGAAGAAACATATTGCGACGAGTTTTCATAACCTCAGCCCCGAGTTGCAGGAGGCTGTGAAGGCGAAATACCCGCTGGGATTCACCGATGCGATGATCCGTGTCGACAAGCCCAACGGCGATTTTTTCTATGCCGTTCCCTATGATACGGACGAGATAGCCTACATGGTGAAGATCGACGTGAAGGTCGACGACAATTCGCACGACGACGACGACAAGGACTACTACGACGACGAGATCAAGGGGGCCGACGACATTCAGGGCGACGACGACAGCTCGGACGCTTCGGACGCCTCCGACGACGACGTGAACATCTGACGCCGCCTATGGTCCGCGCTCTTCCCGTCCTGTTCCTACTGCTCTCGGCGGCCTGCGGCCTTGCCGAGGACGAGCGCGACGAGAAGAACAGATACATCTACCTGACATTTTACGACAAGGCCTTCGAGGCCTACTGTCTGGGCGAATTCGACGTCGATGGCGACGGCCGCATCTCGCGCTACGAGGCGCAGCGTGTCCGCACGGTGGAGTGTCCGGAACGGGGCGTCGCGTCGCTCTCCGACCTGAAGGAGTTCACGCGTCTGGAACGGCTCGACTGCCGGGGCAACGCGCTCACGCGGCTGGACGTCACGATGACGCGCCTCGAATGGCTCGACTGCTCGGACAACGGCCTTGTGTCGCTCGACGTGAACGGCCTGCGCGGCCTCGCATACCTCGATTGCGGCGGCAACTCGCTGCCGCGCCTCGATTTGCAGTCGAACGCCTCGCTCGCAACGCTTCTTTGTCCGGACAATGCCCTCGCGGGGTCGCTGGACGTGACCTCCTGCGCCTCGGGGCTGCGTGCCGACGTGCGCGGCAACCCCTCCCTTGCCACGGTCTACTGCCTCGCCTCGCAAAGCGTCGACTTCAACGGACCGACGGAACTCGTCCGCAAGTGATTTCCGGCATGAAACGGCCTGGCGGGCCGTTGCGGGGATTTCGGTTCCGGGCGGAACGGCCCCGCTTCCGAGTGCGTTATTTCCCCATTTACGGCATAAAACCGTCCGAAAAGGACGGTTTTTCTTCATAATTTGTTGAAAAGTCCGTCGCGCGGCTTGGGCGTTTCGGATAATAATTCGTACCTTTGGATGCAAAAAATGTCTTTTGCAAACATAAAACAGAACCGGATACAATGAAAAAAGTTGACGTTATCCTCGGCCTGCAATGGGGTGACGAGGGCAAAGGGAAGGTTGTGGACGTGCTGACGCCTCGTTACGAGGTGGTGGCCCGCTTCCAGGGCGGTCCCAATGCCGGTCACACGTTGGAATTCAACGGCGAGAAATACGTGCTCCGCTCGATTCCTTCGGGCATTTTCCAGGGCGGCAAGACCAACATCATCGGCAACGGCGTGGTGATCGACGCGGTGCTTTTCCGCGAGGAGGCCGAAGCGTTGGCTGCCAGCGGCCATGACCTGACCAAACAGCTCTGCATTTCGAAGAAGGCCCACCTGATCCTGCCCACGCACCGCATGCTCGACGCCGCGTACGAGGCGGCCAAGGGCAGCGCCAAGATCGGCACGACGGGCAAGGGCATCGGTCCCACCTATACCGACAAGGTAAGCCGCAACGGCATGCGCGTAGGGGATCTGTTGAGTCCCGATTTCGAAAGCATCTACGCTGCGGCCAAGGCGCGCCACGAGAAGATTCTGAAGAGTCTCGACTATCAATACGACATTGCCGAGCTGGAGAAGCAGTGGTTCGAGGCGGTCAAATACCTTCGCCGCTTCCACATCATCGACAGCGAATATTTCGTCAACGACTGCCTCTCGCAGGACAAGTCCGTTCTGGCCGAAGGCGCGCAGGGAACGCTTCTGGACGTGGACTTCGGCTCCTATCCGTTCGTCACCTCGTCGAACACCGTCTGCGCGGGCGTCTGCACCGGGCTGGGCGTCGCCCCGAACCGCATCGGCGAGGTCTTCGGCATTTTCAAGGCTTATTGCACGCGCGTGGGCAGCGGACCGTTCCCCACGGAGCTGTTCGACGAGACGGGCGAGCGGCTGTGCGACATCGGCCACGAGTTCGGCGCCGTCACGGGCCGCCGCCGCCGCTGCGGATGGCTCGATATGGTGGCCCTGAAATATTCGATCATGGTCAACGGCGTGACGCAGCTGATTATGATGAAATCCGACGTGATGAACGATTTCGACACGATCCGCGTGGCCACGGCCTACGAGATCGGCGGCCGCACCACCTCGGAGTTCCCCTACGAAATCACCGGCGACCTCCGCCCGGTCTACACCGAGTTCGAGGGCTGGAAATGCGACCTGCGCCGGTACGGCAGCTACGAGGAGTTCCCCGAGGCGTTCAAACGCTACGTGGAGTTCATCGAGCGGCAGACGGGCGTCCCCGTGAAGATCATCTCCGTAGGCCCCGACCGCGGCGAAACGATCGTCCGATAAGCAACCGCGCATCCCGGCTGCCCAGTGGCAGGTTAGGGATGCGTTTTTGTGTGATTTCCGCCCGTCCGCGTTTCGGCCGAAATCCCGGTTGACGACCCGGTCGCATTGCGACAACTGCGGCGACAGGCGGGGGCAGTCGCTTGCGGATTGCCGAGCCGCCCAAGCAGAAACGGGGCGTGTTTTACGCCGTAAGTCCCTCCCGCGGGAGGGCTTGGGGCGGGGCAGATTCGCGAACGCGACGGAACGCCGCGACAACAGCGGTGAAAGAAGGAAAAGGATTCAATATATAACCATTACTTACTTATATGCAACAACAAAACCTCAAAATTCTTGTTTTGGCCAAGCAGGTTCCCGATACCCGCAACGTAGGCAAGGACGCGATGACTCCCGAAGGGACGGTCAACCGCGCGGCGCTTCCGGCCATCTTCAATCCCGAGGACCTCAATGCGCTCGAAGCCGCCCTGCGGCTCAAGGACCGTGT
>ENA-USUG01005969-USUG01005969.1-human-gut-metagenome-genome-assembly--contig:-NODE-5969-length-13256-cov-3.521891_pt1 | contig 13256 bp, 9 predicted proteins | sample MGYA00250059_ERZ773394 | MGnify/ENA primary metagenome ERZ773394 (study PRJEB29103, sample SAMN06111957) | human gut metagenome | biome: human gut; feature: ankylosing spondylitis patient; material... | reverse complement strand
TACTATAATACTGTTTGACATGAAAATCAACATGGTATCTATTACTAGAAAGATTTTTAAGAAAAGGAGTTTTATCCATGAGAAACGCATTTCGGATTTTTCGCCGCGATATGAAACGCCTGCTCCGTAATCCGGCAGCAATACTTGTTTTGATCGGAGTATCTATTCTCCCCTCACTCTACGCATGGTTTAATATTGCAGCAAATATCGATCCTTATGCCAATACTTCCGGCATCAAGGTAGCAGTAGCAAATCTGGACACCGATGCCACACATGATGATCTGACGATCAATGCCGGCAGCCAGATCATTGACCAACTAAAGGAAAATGACCAATTAGGATGGACGTTTGTTCCCAAAGATGCTGCTATTAAGGGAGTCAAATCCGGTGAATATTATGCAGCAATCATTATTCCGCAAGATTTTAGCGAATCCCTGCTAAGTGTCCTGTCCGGAAAGATTGAAACTCCGGAACTTGAATACTATATCAATGAAAAACTCAATGCAATTGCGCCAAAGATCACCAGTTCAGGTGCAAGCACGATCCAGACACAGGTTAATAACACCTTTTCCTCTGTTGCATCTGAGACAATTGCCGAGATTTTAAAGGATTCTGTATTCAACATTTCCGACTCTGTTGATTCAACAAATGCAGAGATTAATGATCTGCTTACAAAAGCAAATAATAATATCAAAGAATACGAACAGCTTCTAGAAAAATTCAGTAAAGACTCATCCAATACCTCAAAGCTGATAGAAAATGCAAAAGATGCATCTACATCTCTCGGAGATGTAGCAACATCCGGAGCAAATGCATTGTCCAGTGCTGACTCTGTCATGAATACGACACGTTCTTCTGCCGGAGATTTTTCTTCCGCACTTTCTAAGTCCCTCTCTGACGGAGAACTTTTACTTGGTCAGGCAAGCAGCTTTGCATCCACAGGACTGACAGAACTTGCTACCGCAGCCGGAAAGATCAACACTTCTGTCAGTGATGCGCTTGGTTATGCAAACTCAGTCAATGAACTGAATGCAGATATTCTTAAAAAAATGCAGGAACTTGCCAATAAGTTTCCGGGAACGATCGGAGATCAGATCAATGCACAGATTTCTGCCCTGCAAACTCAGAACCAGTCAAATCAGGAATTGATCAATAGTCTTCAGACTGGAAATAATGGAATCAAAGATGCGATTGATACAACAACTGCAACACAGGAACAGCTTACTTCTCTGACAAAAGAAAGTATCAATAACCTGCACACTTTCCGTTCTACATTTGACCAGAATATTCTTCCACTGCTCGGTCAGACACTGGATACATTTTCCACACTGACCGGTCAGATAGAAGGAATGCTAAACGGAGTACCGGCTACTTCTAAGCAGATCAATGATATGCTCGACCAGTTAGAGAGTGGATTGTCAAATACAACTGCCCTCCTTAACAGTACGAAGGAATCTTTAAGTGCCGTAAGCGACAAACTAAGTACAATTCAGACGGATCTGAATGCACTGACAGGCTCTGCTACATACCAAAAACTGCTCTCTCTTGAAGGCATTGATGCAGAATCTATCTCATCATTTATGTCCTCTCCTGTGGAGATTAAAACGGAGACTTATTATGCCGTAGATAATTACGGTTCTTCTATGACACCGTTCTACTCTAATCTTGCAATCTGGGTCGGCGGTATCGTACTGATCGCAATCTTTAAGATGGAAGTGGACAAAGACGAATCCATGCGCGGTTACGGACAGACAACATTATACTTTGGACGCTGGCTCTTATACATGGCAGTTGGTCTTGTTCAGGGATTTATCGTCTGCCTTGGTGATACACTCCTTCCAGGAGTCCAATGCAATCATCCGGCACAATTCATCCTGACAGGAATGGTTTGCTCTTTCGTCTATGTAAATATTATTTATGCACTGTCACTTACATTTAAGCATATTGGTAAAGCGCTCTGTGTTATTCTCGTAATCCTGCAGATTCCTGGTTCTTCCGGAACCTACCCGATTGAGATGACACCAGCCTTTTTCCAGAAACTGCATCCACTCCTTCCATTTACATATGGTGTGAATGCTATGCGTGAAGCAATTGCCGGTTTCTACGGTTCTAACTTCCGCAACGATCTTCTGATCCTGCTCCTGTGCTACGTGCCGATCTCTCTGCTTATTGGACTTGGACTGCGCCCGGCTCTTTCCGGACTGAACCATCTGTTCGACAAGAAACTGGCAGAGACAGAATTTATGATGTGCGAACCTCACGAAGCAGAACTTAGCAGAAGTACACAGCTCTCCATGCTCTTACAGGCATCTCTTTCCATCGAAGACCTTCGCCTTGTAACAGCTGAACGGGCACAGAAATTTGAAAACAATTACCGTAAGATGATTCGCATCGGCTTCCTTGCCATTGCGATCATCCCTCTGATCTTCCTGATCCTGATGTTCAGTCTCGAATCAAAGATTGTATTCCTGACTTTATGGATCATTTCCATCATTGCGATTTCAGTATGGTTGATCGTTGTAGAATACATTCATACAAAATTAGAAGAACAGAAAAAGCTTGCCGGTATGTCTTACGAAGAAATGCTTGAAAACTTCCGTGGAAAGGAGGCGGAATAATTTGAAAAATATTTTTTTAATCCTGAAAAATGATCTGATGAAGATCCAGAAAAATGTCATTGCAATGATCGTTATTATGGGAATCACTGTAATTCCGACTCTTTATGCATGGTTTAACATTTCCGCAAGCTGGGATCCTTACGGAAATACAGGTGCGCTGAAACTTGCAGTTGCAAGTGATGACGAAGGTTATGAAAGTGATCTTATTGCTGTAAAGATTAACATGGGAGAACAGATCCTCTCTTCTCTGCATAAAAATTCTCAGTTCAACTTGGTTTTTACTAATTCAAAGGATGCTCAAAAAGGTGTAAAATCCGGAGAATATTATGCTGCGATCGTAATCCCTGAAGACTTTAGCCAGAAAATGATGAGTGTCTTCTCTTCTGAAGCTGAACATCCGGATCTGACTTATTATGAAAATGAAAAAGAAAATGCAATTGCTCCGATCATTACCGGAAAAGGCGCAACGGCTGTCCAGAAACAGATTAATCAGACATTCATTGAGACAATTGCCCAGACCGCACTTGATGCATTTCAGACGGTAGATTCAATCGCAAAGAAGACAGGTGATGATTCTCTGATCAACAATATGAGTAGTAATTTGAATCAGATGGGATCTGATCTTGGGACTGTTGCTGCAACTATTCAGTCCTTCTCAGACATGACAAACTCTGCAGTTACAATGCTGAACACAACAACAGAATTTCTTCAGGAAACCGGTTCCGGCACAAAAACCAGCCTGAATTCTTTGAAGAATTCTGATTCCGGCATCGATTCATTAACTGCTGCCCTATCCGGAACTACAAGCACGATTTCTGACGCATTAGCACAGAATGCAAGCTTCTACACCGCTGTCTCTGATACTATTGACAAGGCTTTAAGTTCCTACAACTCAGATGCACAGGCGGCAGCAAATGCATTGTCTTCCGTAAGCAGCCGCGTACAGAATGTCATTGACGGGTATAATCAGCTTTCTGCTACATTATCTGCTATTGCAGACGCCTCCTCAGATTATCCTGAGATTCAAAATGCGGTCAATGGAATCAATCAGCAGATTCAGCTGGCAATTGAACGACAGACTGCACTCCGTGATAAAATTAACGGTGCTGCAACTTCGATCACTACAGCAACCGCAAATGCTACTACATTAAAGAGTGAACTTGATAGTCTGATCAGCGAAGCAACTTCTTCCGTCAAGGCAGTTGAGACAACTTACGAACAAAATGTAAAAGGAAATCTTGATAATCTTTCCAATTCATTGAGTTCTACAACAGGTTCTGTCTCCTCTATGCTTGGAAGCCTTGACAGCAGCATTGAAAATATTGCTAACGTTACCGGTTCTGCTTCAAGTGGACTTACAGGACTTCAGACAGCACTTACTAATTCTGCTGCTCTGCTAAAAGAATCTTCTGAAAAGCTGACGGCTGTAGCTACAAAACTTTCCACTGATGATTCAGAAGGTATGGCTGCCGTAACAAACCTGTTATCCGAAGACTCCGAAACGATTTCATCTTTTCTCTCCTCTCCAGTCAAACTGGATGAGAAAAAGATTTATCCAATTGAAAATTACGGGTCTGCAATGACTCCATTCTACTCCACTCTTGCGATCTGGGTAGGTGCTGTTGTTATGGCTGCCATGCTAAAAGTCACTGTAGCTGATTCTACAAAGAAGAAACTATTCCATCCGAAAGAATATCAGCTCTATATCGGACGTATCCTACTTCTGATCATTATCGGTTTCATGCAAAGTGCACTCATCTGTCTTGGAGATCTTTTCTTCCTTGGTATTCAGTGTAAGCATCCGGTAATGTTTGTACTAACCGGTATGTTCACAAGCTTTGTCTATGTGAATCTGATCTATGCACTGACTGTCTCCTTTGGAGATATCGGTAAAGCAATTGCCGTTGTCCTGATGGTAATGCAGGTTGCAGGAAGTGGTGGAACATTCCCGATCCAGTGTGCACCGAAGTTTTTCCAGGTTGTTTATCCTCTTCTGCCGTTCACACACAGCATGAATGCGATGCGTGAATGTATTGCAGGATTCTACGGAACAACTTATGCAGCAGAAATTGGAAAACTGGCAATCTACCTCGTTCCTTCACTGTTGCTTGGACTACTTCTTAGAAAACCGATCATCAAGATGAATGAGGCATTTATGGAGAAATTGGAAAGTACACATCTGATCTAATGTAATGGTCTAAAATATATAACTACAAAAAGCCCCCTAAAACATTACCGTTAACAGTTCTGTTTTAGGGGTTCTCTTATTATTTCATATTATTTTCTACCGTCTGCTGTACCTCCTTTGGTACTTCATCTGTAAAAATCGGAATAAAAATTTCTTCTTCGATACCTACTCCATAAACTTCATTACCATTGAGTTTTCCATCCATATAATGATCCAAAATCCAGGAATATATTTTCCCGAAATCAAACTTAATCGATGCTGCAACCGTTCCCGGAGCAAGATCATTTTGATTCTCTGAAAATCCAATCACCTTTACTCCATTTTCCTTTGCAGCCTCAATGCAGCCATTTCCAACTTTATTTGCGTAAATAAATAAAACATCTGCACCTTTTCCGATCATTTGGTTTGCAATCTCTTTTCCAAGTTCCTCATCTTCCCAACTATTCGCATAGGCCCTGAGTACTGTTGCATTCGGAAGCTTTCTATCCGCAGCCAGCTGACGAACATCCTTTTCATAATGATCCAGCAAGGTCTCCATTGCCTCATTCGGATAACCGGCAATAATGCCAAATGCTCCTGTCTTCGTCAGATTTCCACCAATGATTCCCGCCAAATGGCTTGCCTCCTCTTCTTTTGGATAAACAGAGAATGTATTTTTACCTGATGCCGATCGGCCATTTAAAATACAAAAATCAACTTTCGGATAATCTCCTGACACGGAAGAAACAACCTCCTCGAACTGTGATCCTGCAAGTATGATCAGATTATAATTATCTTCTGCATATCTGCGAATCACTGCGTCAAAGTCTTTCTCTTCGACATTACTCTGATACTCCAGATCAATTTTCTTATCTTTGTTCTGATTTGCAAGAATCCCTTCGTAATTTCCCTTATTCCAACTTTGATCATTTATATCTCCTGGAAGAATTACAACAACTTTCGGCTGATTGGCCGGAATAATTTTTCGGTAAGTAGTTCCTTCGATTACTGCAACAATGATAAGTAATACTGCAACAATGAAGCCTGTCTCAGCTTTTATTTTCTTTTTTTTCCTGGTATCTTCCATGCCTTGTTATCCTTTATTTTTGAGTTCTGTATCTTTCAGATTCTCTGACTTTCGATTATAAATCTCCTAAAAAAGGTTTTCTATAGAGATACTTTCCATCTCCTCGATTACCTTTAAATTCGTTATTTTCAGCGATGATATTTCCTCTCTGCATTACGAGATCAATCTTTCCGTGCAGATCTGTTCCTTCATAAGAAGTATAATCAACAGCTCCGTGCATCATCTTGTGAGTCAATGTCTGTTTTGCATCAGCATCAATAATCACAAGGTCTCCATCTGCTCCCGGTTCAATAATTCCCTTCTTAGGATACATTCCGTACACCTTTGCCGGATTTGTACAGGCAACTTCTACCAGCTTGTTGATGCTGATTTTGTTTTTCATTACACCTTCTGAGAAAAGAAGAATCATTCTTTCTTCAACTCCCGGAGCTCCATTCGGACATTTTCTGAAATCATCCTTGCCGTCCTGTTTCTCTTTTGCATAATTGAATGGACAATGATCTGTCGCAACGATCTGAATCTCTCCTGCCTCTAATCCTTTCCACAGCGCATCAAGATCCTGCTGTGTACGAAGCGGTGGAGACATAATATATTTCAATCCATCTGGATCTTTATATCTGTCTTCTGTAAGTGTCAGATACTGTGTACATGTCTCAACAAAAATGTTTTTCTGTCCGTTTCTTCTTGCTTCTTCAACTGCTTCAAGACTTTCCTTACAAGAAAGATGTACAATATACACCGGTGCATCACCTGCAAGCTTCGCAAGATAAAGGACTCTTCTTACAGCCTCTGCTTCTGCAAGATTCGGCCTGCTCTTTGCATGATAGATCGGCGCAGTCTTTCCGGCATCACCATATTCTTTCTTCAGATGCTCTACCACATAATGATTCTCGCAATGGAATGCTGTGATTCCATGCAGTTCTTTCATCTTCTTAAGAACTTCTAAAATACCATCATCATCAATCTTATAGCCATAAGTCATATAAACCTTTGTGCTCTGGACTCCGTCATCCATCATTGTCTCAAGTTCATTTAAAATAGACTCGTCTACATGCTGAACTACTCCATGGAATCCATAATCGATAACAGCTTTATCATCTGCCAGTCCATGATATACATCCAGTTGATGATGTAGTGGGCATCCTGCCGGTCCGAATCCCATATGGTCTACGATTGTTGTAGTTCCGCCGCATGCGGCTGCAACAGTACCTGTATAAAAATCATCTACCGCTCTCGCGATTCCGACATCAATATCCATATGCGTATGAACATCAATACCTCCCGGGAGAACATATTTTCCTTTCGCATCGATCACCTTATCTGCATCCCCCAATTTTGCTTCCAGGTTTTTTCCGATACATTCGATCACACCATCCTCAATCAGGACATCTGCTTCATAAGTGTCCTCCGGTGATACGATCATTCCATTTTTTACAAGTGTTTTCATGATACTTCCACTCCTCTCTTAGTTTCAGTTATACTTCTACCGCAGTCTATGCTTTCCATAGCTGCGGTGATTTTTGTACTTGATGAGTGCTGTTTCTAACCTCTTTTTGCTGCTTTAATATAGATAAAGTATGCAAGACCTGCACCGATACTTCCTACTACATATGCATTGTCAAAGATAAATTTCAGTGGTGCAATATATTTTCCGGCAAAGATAATGATCATTGCTGCCACAAAAATAATGATGATCGGTACATTAAAGCCTTTTGAATAATAATATTTTCCGCCGTCTTCCTTGTACATATCAACCATATCAACCTCTGTCTTATGCTCAAACAGATAGGATACCAGATATAATCCTGAGATAGGTCCCAGCAACGCTCCAAGCATTCCACATACATTATAAATCAAATCGTACGCACTTGCCAGTGCATTCCACGGTTGAGCAAATAAAGCAAGTACTGCTGCAATCAAAGCAGCCTTTTTGTAGCTTACTTTCTTTGCAAATAAAGTTGCGATAACATTTGTCGGTGGAACCAGATTTGCTGCAACATTTGTTGTCAGTACTGCCATAATAATGAACAACGAGAAAATAATTACAATAATCGGATTGTCAAATTTACTTACAAGAACTGCCGGCTCCCAGATCGCTTCTTTAAATACAATTGCTGCTCCTGCTGTTCCGCAAATTCCTACAAAGGAAATGAATGCTGTCATTACAGGTGCCCCGACAAGCTGTCCTACTGCCTGTGCCTTCTGTGTTTTACAGTTCTTTGTGAAATCTGCCATAGACAGTGCAATACCACCGTCAAATGCAATCATTGAAGACAATGCCGGGAAAAACAGTGTCCAGAAATTCTTGGACGGATCTCCCTGAAGAGATGGGTCAGAAAGAAGTTTCGACACACTCCAATCTGCACTTCTAATTCCCCAGATGATTACGATAAAGCTCAACACAATCAATACCGGTGCTGCAAACTTTTCCAGTTTCTGTAATGCACTGGATCCTGATCCTGCAATATATACGTTCATTGCCCAGAATAATAAGAACGAAATAAATAAACCTTTAAATCCAAGTCCATGCCATGCTGGAATGATTGCTCCGATAATTGCATTAAGTGCCTGACCGCCAATCCATGCCTGAACACCGAACCAGAAACACCCAAGTACTCCACGGACAATTGACGGGACTACAGTTCCTTTTGATCCAAACACCATTTTACTGAGCATCGGATAACCAAGTCCATACTTTGTACCGAAATGTCCAAGAACAACTGCAAAAATCATAACTAGTGTATGTCCTAATACAATCGTTAACAATGCCTGTGCCCATGACATACCAGATACGATCAGTCCACTTGCCACCTGATATACTGCGATAGATACAATCATACCAATCCACAGATTTCCCATGTCCCATGCTGACCAGTTACGCTCTTTTGAACTCAATGGTTTTGTCGCATCTGCATAATTATTTTTGTATTTATGGATTTCCTTTTCACCTTCCGGTGTCAATTCTACCATATCGCCTATCTGTCTTTGAAAAGCCCCCATAATGTACCTCCATTATTTTTTATTTTTGTTTCGATATATCATTTGCGCATTGATATCTTATACTTCAATTTTAGTACATTTTGTTGTATTTTCAATGTGATAACTTTCTATTTTTGTTTAATATTTACGGTTTTTATCTTTTATTGTTTGTTTCTGTATTCTGTCGGCGTAAGATTATATTTTTTCTTAAACATACTGCTGAAATAACGAACATCGTTAATTCCCACTTTTTCTGAAACTTCTCCTATTCTAAGCTGCGGATTCTTAAGAAATTGACAAGCTTTCTCCAGCCGGTAATCTATAATATATTCAGATACATTCTGACCTGTATGTTTTTTAAACAACTCACTCAAATAGTTGGGCGTGATACAAAGTTGTTCTGAAATCTTTGTCAAGGTCAGCTTTTGTGAATAATTCATAGAAATGTAGTCCATCGCTTTCTGAACAAAAAGATTTGTCACTTTCATTTCTTGTTTTTCTTCACTCCGAGGTTTCTGAATATTTTTCTCAATTTCTTCCAGAATTCCAATCAATTCTCTGGCATTTGTAGGCTTTGTCAGATATCTGGTCACACCAAGCTCTATTGCTCTCTGTGCAAAAGAAAAATCACTATAACCACTTAATATAATAATTTTTGTATTCTCATCCTTTTCACGGATTCGATTGATCAGATCCAGACCATTAATCTCCGGCATCTTAATATCAGTAATAATCACATCCGCATAAGAAACAGACAACTGTTCCAGCGCTTCCATGGCATTTTCGAATACACCTGTAATATCAAATCCAGGTCTGGATGACAATAATTTTGATAGACCATTCCTGATCTTCGGTTCATCATCTACAATTACTATTTTCATCTTCTGTAACCTCCTTTGCCTGATCCACTTCTTCTACCGGGAGAAGAATAGTAACGGTTGTCCCTTTCTGCCATTCACTGTCAATTTTTAATCCATATGCCTCTCCAAAATGCAACTGAATTCTACGATGTACATTTCGCATTCCAATATGCTTTCCACTAATTTCATCTGACATAATACTCTCCCTAAACCTCATCAAACGATCTGGCTGCATACCGATTCCATCATCTGTTACACGTATCTCAAGAGTTCCTTCTCTGACGATCGCTTGAATCTGGATTCTGCCCATCTCCTTCTTCTTCTCAATTCCATGCAGAATCGCATTCTCCACAATCGGCTGAAGAATCAGCTTCGGAACAAAACACAGCTTTGCTTCTTCATCTATTTCTATCTGAACTGTCAGACGATCTTCTAATCGGTTCTTCTGAATACAAAGATAACTTTCAATATATTTTAATTCTTCCTCAAAAAGTACAAGCATCTCTTCTCCATGAAGTGAATATTTCAAAATATCTCCTAAAGATACTACAACATCACTTATCTCCCATTCTCCCTTTTCAATTAACATCCAATTGATAGAATCTAATGTATTGTAAAGGAAATGTGGATTGATCTGAGCCTGAAGTGCTGTAAGTTCTGCATTCTTCTGTGCCAGTTTTTGTTGGTATACTTCCATAATCAATTGGCGTAATCTACTGACCATATAATTAAAAGACTGAATCAGCATTCCTATTTCATCATGTGCTTTTGATTCTACCTGTATTTCAAAATCTCCTGCTTCGACCTGTTTCATAGCATTTTTCAATCTCCCGATTGGCCTTGTAAATGTATAGGACAAAATAAAAATTCCAACTCCTGCCGCCAGCATTGCCAGCAAAACAAGGCCCATAATTGCTTCTCGAAGTCTCTTTGCCTGTGGAAAGAAATCATCTGTCGAAACCACTGAATAAGTCTCCCATCCGGTCAGTCCATTATACTGCCTACAGGCAAAATAATCCTTATTATCCCAGTTGAATTCATATCTTCTAACTCCTTTTTCCATCCCTTTTGTTACGACATCTCCCCAATCATAAATATTTGTCTTATTCGAGCACAGAACATTTCCGGCGCAATCCACCAGATAAGTGTACTGATTTTGAAAGGTACTATAATTATTCAACATCAAAAGTCCAAACGTCTCCGGATTCAATTCTATCGCAAGAATTACCTTATTGATAGAACTTATAAATGTTACTACTTCTTCTGCATTTTTCTGACAAAGCGAACTTCCTTTTTCCGTCCAGGTACCATCTCCAACAAGGTTACTTGCTGCATTCTCATATACTTCCATCCGCCTTTTATCATTCACTGCCTGACAGCCTGAATAGCTGTAATACACGGTTCCATCTTCATTCATCAGTATCAAATCTGAGCAGCTTGATATAAGATTTAAAAGCCCTTCCATCCAATCATTTAATTCTTCTGTTTCTTCCTGCGTATGTATCTCTTTTTTCAAATATGCCCTCACGATTTGACTGGATTTTACATTTTCAGCCAGACGATTGATCTGCTGAACCTGACTATTAATAGAGATATCAATTCTGTTAATTGTATCAGCCATTTCTTGTTCTTTGTTTTCCAATACAAGATTTTTTGCATTTTGATAAGAAAAATATCCAATCATTGATCCCATCAAAAGCACCAGTATCAAAAAAGAGAGCATTAACTTCTTTCGCAAAGTCATTTTATCTTTCTCCCTCCATACTTTTCTCCATGTCATTCCACTTGTGTTATCATCTTTGCAACATATTCCATTTTTTCACAATCAACAAATGAATAATTCATAACATAAATATTTTCATACTTTTTCTTCTTCTCACTTGAATGATAATAGGATGACAATGCAGCCAGCTTAATTCCTTTGCTCTTCATTTTATCCAGAAATTCTTCTTCACTCAGGTTTGTATCTACTTTCATTAAAAAATGTACTCCTGCATCTTCTTCCAGAATCTTGATTTTAGTTTTCAATACTCCCTGTAAAAATGCTTCCAGGATCCGGTCTCTCTTCTGCTGATAATAATTACGCAGCCGGTTAATATGTTTCTCAAATGATCCTGAATTCATAAACTGCGCTAACGTATATTGTTCAAAATTTGATACCGTACAGGAATAAAAAGAAAGTTCTCTGTAAAATCGTTCTGCCAATTCATCCGGCAGCACCATATAACTGATTCGCACTGTTGAACACAAAGTCTTGGAAAATGTATTCATATAAATCACTTTTCCTGATACATCAATGCTCTGAAGCGATGGAATTGGCTTACCGTTCAATCTAAGTTCACTGTCATATTCATCTTCTATAATATATCTATCTTTCGTTTTTGTCACCCAGCCAAGTAACTCATAACGTTTACTGATTGGCATTACTCTTCCGGTTGGATAATGATGCGATGGAGAACAATGTATCACATTGATTTCTTTTTCTTCCAGTTCTTCTACCTTCGGTCCGTCCTCTTCTATTTCTATATACTCATAACAAGCTCCCATACTGCGATAAATTTTTGCGATTTTATGATATCCCGGATTTTCAACTGAATATTTCAATTCCTTTCCCAAAAGCTGAATCAAAAGACTGGACAAATATTCTGTTCCAGCACCAATAATGATCTGTTCCGGCCGCACCGTCATGTTTCGGAATGCTTTCAGATAATCCGCAATGCTTTGTCTTAATTCCATTACTCCGCCACACGGTGGATTAAGCATCAATTCAGTCTGATAGTCATTCATTACTGCCCGCATCGTCTTTGTCCAAATAGAAAACGGAAATGCACTCTGTTCCGTCTGATTACTCGTAAAATCTGCGATATAAGCATTCTTTCCACCGGTAAGGTTTAACTTATTGCTGTAAATCCTATTTTCTGATAAACCACTCTCGCTTTTCATTCTGTCATCCCGCAGGTCTGCTACATAAAATCCACTCTTTGGAACGGAATAAATATATCCCTCTGCTGCAAGCTGACCATAGGCATTCTCGACAGTGATCACACTTATGGCCAGATTTTTTGCAAGTGCACGCTTTGATGGAAGTTTTTCTCCACTCTTAATTTTCCCTTGAATAATGTCATTCTTGATACATTTATACAAATATTGATAAAGCGTATCTGACCCTATATTTTCAAAATTATACGTCAACATATTTACTTTTTTTCTCCATTCTGACCTTTTTGAATATATCAAAACTGAGTATTTTTATATAGTCACTTTGTCATTATACTATTACCTATCGAATTAGTAAAGAAAAGGAGATTTAAAAATGAGTACAAATAATGAACGTTATGAATTGAATAAAAATCTGGCACAGATGTTAAAAGGTGGAGTGATCATGGATGTTACAACTCCGGAACAGGCAAAGATTGCAGAAGCTGCCGGTGCATGTGCTGTTATGGCGCTGGAAAGAATTCCGGCTGAGTCTGTAGCTGGGTCTGCCTGTTCTTGTCCTACGTGGAGTTGGAGTGTTTCGAAATGAAGTTTTTTGATGTCCATAG
>ENA-USUG01005967-USUG01005967.1-human-gut-metagenome-genome-assembly--contig:-NODE-5967-length-13266-cov-133.166881_pt1 | contig 13266 bp, 10 predicted proteins | sample MGYA00250059_ERZ773394 | MGnify/ENA primary metagenome ERZ773394 (study PRJEB29103, sample SAMN06111957) | human gut metagenome | biome: human gut; feature: ankylosing spondylitis patient; material... | reverse complement strand
ATTGTTGTAAACCATGCCGGATATGGTACAGAATCAACATTTGCTGATATGCTAAGGGATAAGAGTGTCAGTGAAGGAGATATTAAATCATGGCAGTCTGGTTTACCGGATTTTGCAACAGAGAATGCAGATGTCAGAACAAAATTAGTAGAATGGCAGACTGCATGGATGAAGGATTATGGAGTTGATTATTTCCGTGTAGATACTGTAAAGCATGTTGACAGCACAACATGGGCAGCACTTAAAAATTCTACAACAAAAGTAAATTCATCATTCAAGATGATTGGTGAATACTTTGGTGCAGGATATGCATCAAATGGTAGTTCCTTAGGTACTGGTCAGATGGATGCAGACCTTGATTTCGATTTTAATGACCAGGCAACAAGCTTTGTAAGTGGCAATATTTCTTCTGTAGAGAAATTCCTTTCTGCAAGAAATTCAGCACTTAATAACACATACATGACAGGTCAGTTCTTGAGCAGCCATGATGAAGATGGATTTAAGGCAGCCTTAATGAACGGAAAAAAATATACAGAGGATGAGGCAACATCAGCAGCGTTAGTTGCAGCTACCTTACAGCTTACTGCAAAGGGTATTCCGGTTATCTATTATGGTGAAGAAGTTGGTTTAAGTGGATTAAATAATTATCCATATCAGACTAATAGATATGACATGGATTTCTCTAAGGCAACAAAGGACAATGTCACATATCAGCATTATAAGAATTTGCTGAGCATCCGTAATGCATACACAGACGTATTTGCAAGAGGAAGCAGAACATCAATTCTTTCATCAGATGAAGATGGCTATGATGTAATTGCAAGAAGCTATGGTGATACTACATTATATGTTGGTATGAATATCATGGATACTGCAAAAGAAGTAAAAGTTCCGGTTAGCTTAGCAGCAGGAACAGAGGTAAAGGATTTATATAGCGGTGCTACCTATACTGTAGGAAGTGACAAGGCAGTAACAGTTACCATTCCGGCAGCAAAGGATGGTGGAACAGTTATTCTTACTAAGGTGAAGAAAACAGTAGATCCAACACCGGCAGATCCTGGCAAGACAGATCCGACACCGGCAGCAAAGGTTGACTGGTCTAAAGAGGTAGAAACAATCAAGAATGCTTCTGCAAAGGATACTATCGTTGTAAAGATGGATGAAACAGGAGTTGTTTCAAAGGATGCAATTGCAGCCATTAAGGGAACACAGAAGAAGCTTGTTCTTGATATGGGAGACGGAATCAAGTGGGTTATTAATGGTTCTGACGTGTCAAAGGTTCCTGCAAAGGATGTAAATATGTCAGTTACAGTTGACAGCAAAAAGATTCCTGAGGATGTTATTAAGGCAGCTAAGATTGAAAAGGATGCAAAGAAGTTAGTACAAATCAGTCTCGCACATGAAGGTGAGTTTGGATTCAAACCGGTTCTTTCAATCGACCTTGGAAAGACATATGCAGGAAAGTATGCTAACCTTTACTATTACAATACAAAGACAAAGGCTCTTGAGGGTCAGATGTCTGTAAAGATTGCAGATGATGGTTCAGCATTATTTACATTCACTCATGCGTCTGATTACGTTATTTCTGTAACAGACCAGGCTGCTATTGACAATAAAAAAGCAGCTCCAAAGAGTGGCGATGACAATGAAGTAGCTACATATGTATGCTTACTTGGACTCGCAATGGTAGCAATCACAGCAGCTACATATCGCAAGAAAAAAGCTTGCAAATAAAACAGCTTTTAAACTAAACATTTTATAAACCTCTTAGATGCCGCACCTTCGGGTGCGGCATTTTGCTATAAATTGGGAAAGAAGTCATATTGCTATCATCGCTTTAAATACATTATAATAAGAATAAAACAGCTAAGGCTGTCAAGGAGAAAAATATGAAAAGTACAGCGTTTGATATGGCTATGATGGCATACAGACAAAATGATATGGAGGGAGCATTCCGTCAATTTCTGCCACTGGCAGAGAATGGCGATGCAGATGCCATGAATATGGCTGCAAATATGTTTGAAAGAGGTCAGGGCACATACCGGGATCCCGGACGCGCAGTGTTTTGGTGGAAGAAAGCAGTGGAGCTTGGAAATGTGGATGCACTTGCCGATTATGGTCATTATCTGGTCACTACCTTTTTTGATGGCAAGGAGCAGAAGCTTGGAGCAGGGTATCTGGTTACTGCAACGGAGCGTGGAAACAACAGAGCGGGAGAGAGTTTAGTGGAGTTTGCTCTTAAAAATAACGAGGCCGGAGTCAAAGTATACAGGACAGCAGCAGATTACTGCGACAGGGCTATTAACGCTGCGACAGATTCATATCTTCGCACACAGTATGTGCAGAAAAAGGGTATGCTTAAATATAAGCTAAAACAGCACAGACTTGGAAACAATTATGTATATCTGGCAGCGGTATTTTCGGCGATAGGAGCAGTATTTCTCATGATTGCATCAGTGGATTTGTTTCTTGAGCTGCATATGGAGTATTGCGATATGTTTAAGCTGTTTTCGTATAGTAAAATGATACCATGGGAGGCTGATATAGCGATGTTCTTTGGTGCGATGCTTTTATTTACGCTTGGCAAGGTGACAAATAAGCTTCATGTGGCGAGCTTTTTGCAGCTTCTTGCATCGGTATTTGCGGTGGCAGTTGTTGCCATGCACTTTATCTGTGTGATAAATGATGGCAGAGCGTGGTATGACAAGCTGCTTTGGTATGTGGTACTTGTTGTCATTCCGCTTATGCTCGGAAAGCTGCTGGGTGAGATACTGAGGAAGATTATCGGCATACAGTAAAATAATATTTCGATATATAACCGGAGGAGGATGAATATGACTCTGCAACAGCTAAAATATGTGGTGACAGTGGCAGAATGCGGCAATATAACAGAGGCTGCAAAGCAGCTTTTTGTATCGCAGCCCACAGTGACCAGCGCTATACATGATCTGGAAAAAGAGATGCAGATAGTTATTTTCATCAGGACAAACAAGGGAGTGATATTATCAGAAGATGGTGAGAAATTCCTTGGTTATGCCAGGCAGGTGCTGGAGCAAGTGGATCTCATCGAGGGCATTTATAAGGATAATGTGGTGAGCAAGCCACACTTTGCGGTATCGTGTCAGCACTATTCCTTTGCGGTAAATGCATTTGTGGATGTAATCAGAAGGTTTGATGCATATCAGTATGATTTTACCATCAGGGAGGAACAGACTCACGAAATTATTGAGGATGTCACGAATTTAAAGAGTGAGCTGGGAGTCATATATCTAAGCTCCAAGAATACGGAGGTGCTCTCAAAGCTGCTAAAGCGTAATGAGCTTGAGTTCACAGAACTTTTTACAGCTACACCGCATGTATTCATATGTGATAGTCACCCGCTTGCTTCGAAAAAGAGCATTACGATGGATGATCTGCAGGACTATCCGTACCTGACGTATGAGCAGGGAGAGTACAATTCGCAGTACTTTTCGGAGGAATTTGTCAGCACTCTTGACAGCAGAAAGAATATCAGGGTAAGAGACAGAGCTACACTTTTTAACCTGATAATTGGCTTAAATGGCTATACAGTGTGCTCAGGAGTGCTTTCTGCTGAGCTGAATGGAAAGAATATTATATCAAAGCCACTTGATGTGGAGGAGTATATGAGGATAGGCATTATCACCAGAAAAGGTGTGGTACTCTCGCGATATGCAAGGGAGTATATTGAAGCATTGAAGGCGCACTGTATATGACGTTACAATAAAATAATATGATTAAAGGGTCAAAAGATATCATCGATGCAACCTTAGTGACCCACACTATATATAAGGTCTAAATATATACAAGCATTTGATACAAGGAGCATAGCATGTACGATAGTATAATAATAGGAACAGGTCCTGCCGGACTGTCAGCAGCCCTGAATTTAAAAACATATAAAAAGGATTTTATCTGGTTTGGTTCAAAGAATCTAAGCGATAAGGTGCAAAAGGCAGAAAAAATCACAAACTATCCGGGTTTTCCGCTGATAAGTGGACAGGAGCTGTTTGAACGCTTTGACGCTCACAGGAGGGCAGCGGGGATTGAGATAACAGAAAAGACCGTGACTAATATCATGCCTGCAGGAAACGGCTTTATGGTGCTTGCAGACAATGAGATGTATGAGGCAAGGACTCTCATACTTTGCATGGGTGTGATGTCTGCAAAGCAGCTGGACAGAGAGGATGAGCTGCTTGGAAAGAGGCTCAGCTACTGTGCTACCTGTGATGGCATGTTTTACAAGGATAAGAGGATAGCTGTTATATGTAATGACAAAAAGTATGAGCATGAGGTAAAATATCTTGCGGATCTTGCGTCAGAGGTATTGTACTATCCATCCTTTAATGACAGTGAAATAGAGCTTCCAAATGTGAATATATCAAAGGATACACCTGTTGCATTGACAGGTGACTCATTTGTGGAAGGAATTACGCTTCGAAGTGGAAAGACTGAGAGCGTAGACGGAGTATTCTGCCTCAGGAACGCCATCGCACCATCAAAGCTTATGCCACAGCTTGAAATAGAAAACGGACATATATTGGTGGACAGAGCCCAACAGACAAATGTAGCAGGCTGTTTTGCGGCAGGAGACTGCACAGGCAGACCTTACCAGTATACGAAGGCTGTGGGAGAGGGGAATGTGGCAGCACACTCTTGTATACAATATCTCAGTAAATCAGAAAAATAATATGGCAATGGCATAGAGGTCGGTTAAAGCATGTTAAAGGCAATTACAGCTAATTATAGCCACTTACCGTTGAGAAGATACTGATTTCTCTCAGCTCCCACTGAGACAAACTGTATTTCATGTCTTAGCATGTCCTCAAGGAAGTTTATGTAGCGCTTAGCATTTACAGGCAGCTCATCATATGACCTGCAATTTGATATATCGGTTTTCCACCCTGGCAGCATTTTGACTACCGGGGTATATTTTTCCAGATTTTCGGTGGGGTCAAAGACGTTTGTTACAGCATTTTTATACTGATATCCTGTGATAACAGGAATCTGATCCATGATGCTCAGGACATCCAGCTTGGTCAGTGCGATTTTGTCAGCATGCTGGCATTTTAGACCATAGCGGCTTGCAACGGCATCAAACGGACCCACACGACGTGGTCTTCCAGTGGCAGCACCATATTCGCCCCCATACTTGCGGACCATTTCAGTCCATTCACCGTTCATAGCTTTTTCTGCGACAAATGGTCCGGCTCCGACACAGGTAGAGTATGCCTTTAGTACACCGACCACATGATCTAATGAGGCACCGGGGATACCGGCACCTATAGGACCGTAAGCTGAGATGGTGGAGGAGCTTGAAGTATATGGGAAAATACCATAGTCTATATCTCTCATTGCACCAAGCTGTGCTTCAAGTACAACACGTTTTCCTTTTGATAGTGCATCCTCAAGGAATGCACCGGTATCTGTGATATAAGGTGCATATTTTGCAGCCTTCTGCCTGCACCATGACAAAAGAGCTGACAGAGACATAGGCTCCTGATGATAGCAGCCTGCAAGCTCAAGGTTTTTAGCTTCAAGCATTGTCTTAAGTCTGGCCTGTACATTCTCTTCGTCTAAGTGGAGCAAATCACCGAGACGGATTGTTTTTTTACGGTATTTATCGCTGTATGCATAGGCAATACCGCGTTTGGTAGAGCCGAAGGCTGCTCCGGACTTTGAAAGGCGCTCTTCCTCAAGCTCATCCTGTATTTTATGCCATGGCATTGAAATTGTGGCTCTTGTTGATAATTTCAGGTTTTTTGGTGAAACAGATACATCTTGTGTTCTGATCTGTGCAATTTCATTGGACAGATGGTTTAGGTCAATAACCATTCCGTCACCGAGCACACATACTACATCTGGGTGAAGTATTCCTGATGGAAGAAGATTTAAGACAAATTTTCCCTGTTTATTAACTACTGTGTGTCCGGCATTGTTACCACCCTGATAGCGGACTACGATATCCGCATGTTCTGCGAGAAGGTCGATGACACGACCCTTTCCCTCGTCTCCCCAGTTTATTCCTGTAACTGCTGTAAGCATGATGAATGCCTCCTTGTTTTTTGAGTTTAATATTTGGATGTTGGTGCAGAGCTTGTGCTGTCCGAAATTTGAATGGTATAAAACAAGTCTGCTTATAATGTGTATGATTCTGTTACGTGCAATATCTAAACGTCTTATCAGTTAGTATTCTTGCAAAGATGAGTCCGAGCGGCAGTGCAATGATAATCATGATTGCTGATGCAAACCATGAAACAGCATCCGAAAGTGCCATTATGCCGAAATTGTATATAGCCCGATACAGATAAAGTCCCGGAACCATTATGACTATGGATGGAACAGTAAGGGATATTCTCGGATATCCGTTGTTTTCCTTGATAAATGATGCGAGAAGCCCTGCTGTGAGAGCTCCGGCAAATGCAGCAGCAGGAGCAGGCATACCTGTCAGGTCTACCAGCTCAAGCCGCAGTGAATTTGCTATGGCACCTATAAGTGCGGCTGTTGCAGCCATGGGAGCTGGACTGTTGAACATGATTGAGAATCCAAACACACCGAAGAAGCTCATTATAAGCCTCAGGATTAGATGTAGTACGGGGGTCAGATTCAGGTCTTCAAAGTCCATAGGCTGCAGTCGCAGAAGCAGTGCCATAATCCATGCAAAGATCGTGGCTACCATGACTATTATTATTGCATAGGCAAGGCGTTCAAGCCCTGAGCGCAGATCCAGCTTTGCCAGGTCGATTCCGCTTGTGATAAACGGAAATCCGGGTATGATAAAGAGCATGGAACAGATGTATCCGGCTTCGTGAATTGATGGTACATTGAAAGCCATCTCTGCAATTTTTAAAAATGCCGCATATATGAAGCATGAGGCAGAAATTGATACCGCTATATTTAGGAACAAAGTAAAATGATGTTTTATAAGCTTTGTACGTATGAGATTTCCGATGCCGGCTGCTACAAATGCCAGTATCATTTCAATAGGGCCTCCTCCGAGCAAAAATGTGAAGGCACAGCATGCTATAGCTGCTGCAAGTCCAAGCCTTGCAGGGGAGTAAATGGCATGAATCTGTTCAATCTCATCAAGTCGCCGGTGAATTTCTTCGCCGGTCAGGTGCGCTTCCTCCTTAGGAAAATTGTCGACAAACTGCTCCATGCGATAGAGCTTTGAGGTGTTTACACCTGTGTTTGCTATGCTGAGTGACTGCGATATACAGTCAGTGCCGTCAAAACAGTTAAACTCGATTGACATAAGTCCGACATCCACTGTACATGTGACACCAAGCACCTTTGAGAGCCGGTTCATGGAGGTTCTCACACGCCAGGCTCCTGTGCCGCAGGAGAGCATGATGAGTCCGACACGTCCGATTACAGAGGCTTTTTCAATCAGTCCCGCCTTATCTATGAGTATATTTCCATCCTGTCTGGCATAATCATGCCAAGGGATTTCCATATGATTTTTTTCCATGATATCTGTGTAGCTGTTATCTGCCATAAATTATCGCCTCGGCCTTTTGTACATGTTTTTCAAGATTTTTTAGGAAATGAGAGCTTCGAAGGAAAATACCAATTTCATCATACCGCTTGTCATTTTCCACAAGAGAGTCCTGACCGTAAAAAACATATGCCATAGGAAGCTCCTTTTCAATCTGTATCATCAGATCCCATACGGCAGAGTAAGCCTCAGCCTCAGTCTCCTTGAGTTTTACGGTATCGGGAAGCTCACGTATCAAGAGTATTCCGTCATGCTTTACAATGACCTGCTGTGTGGGAGTCATATGCTCGGAATCATATGTGTGGCTGTAGCGGTAAGCCTGTGCGTAGTAGATATCCTTTTTGTCTGGCATATCGTTGTATATCTCATGAAAATGTATATAGTTCTTGTCGTGAGATATGTGTTTATACTCGGGCAGCGGATTTCCGTGCTCATCGGTCATGATTATCGGATTTTGATGTCCGTCGGCATTGAACCTGTACGGTATGATATATGAATTGCGCAGCAGATCAAATACTGTGTTGTTGCACAGGCACATAAGCAGTGCAGAAAGATCGCGGTTGGTATATGCATTGAAGAGAGCTTTGGCAAATTTTTCTGCCGGAAGTGATACATCAAATTCATCGTTGTAAACCAGATTTTCATTGAAGGTTTCCATAAGCCTGTCACAGGCCCATGGATCATTTAATATCTTCTGAAACAGAATGTCTGCATGATCTTCTCTTGGAAACATTGTCTTTTCACTCATTTGAAACACGTCCTTTTCTTATATATATAATCAATATTTCTCTTTTGAGCATTTATGATTATACAATTATGATTATAATAAGTAAAAAGTATAATTGATATAATTGAAATATCATATTATTATATCATTAGTATCTGTGTATTACCGGAAAAATGACCGGTAAAACGATAATAAAAAGGAGGCTTTAAATATGGATATAAATTTTGAGTACTACAAGATATTTTATTATGTTGCAAAATACTGCAATTTCACAAAGGCTGCGAGGGCGCTCGGAAACAGCCAGCCAAATGTAACCCGCGCCATGAACAACTTAGAGCAGCAGATAAACAGCATACTTTTTATCAGAAATAACAGAGGTGTGCAGCTCACACCGGAGGGAGAGCGTCTGTACGCGCATGTATCTGCAGCGATGTCACAGATACTTGCGGCGGAGGAGGAGCTGTCAGACAGCACAGGTCTGTCACACGGAAGCGTATCAATAGGAGCCAGTGAGACAGCTCTAAACATATATCTGCTTGACAGGCTAAAGACTTTTCACATGGCATATCCGGGTATCAGGCTTAAGATATATAATCACTCCACCCCACAGGCTATAAATGCCGTAAAAAACGGCATGATTGATTTTGCGGTGGTATCGACGCCGGCTGAGGTGGAGGCCCCTCTTAAGATGATAAAGCTTGGTTCATTTCAGGAGATTCTTGTGGGTGGAACCACCTTTACTGCGCTCGGAAGCCAGACTCTGTCATTAAATGAGCTGCATAATTATCCGCTTATCGGATTGGGGCGGGAGACCATGACATTTCAGTTTTTTAACAGAGTTTTTATGTCACACGGACTTGAATTTGCGCCTGATACGGAGACTGCAACGACAGACCAGATACTGCCACTTGTGAAAAGTGAGCTTGGTCTTGCCTTTATGCCAAAGCCGATGGCAGAGGCTGCGATAGCAAATCGCGAGATTGTAGAGATAGCTCTGGAGGAGGAGATACCACAGAGAAATATATGTATGGTATATGATATACATCACCCGATCAGTGCGGCGGCAAGAGAGTTAAAGAAAGTTATATCAGACAGCCATAAGGTGTGATTGGCAGTCGGTGGGATATACATAGGTAACCGGCCGGTTACATATTGCAGCTGGTATGTTACACATTGGCAGGTTTGTAACTTACATCTCGTTTAATACTTTGTTAAAATATAGTCAGGCAGATAAGTTATAAGAATTTATCGGCAGAGTTTTTTAGGAGTATTTTTAAAATTGGAAGGAGATTTTACACTATGGCTAACAGAATCATGTTAAACGAGACATCTTATCACGGATCAGGTGCAATCCAGGAGATTGCAACAGAGGCAAAAGCGCATGGCTTTAAAAAAGCACTGGTATGCTCTGACCCTGACTTAATCAAATTTGGAGTTACAGCAAAGGTAACAGATATCCTTGACAAGAACGGATTGGAATATGAGATTTATTCGGAGATTAAGCCAAATCCAACAATTGACAACGTAAAGCATGGCGTGGAGACATTTAAGAAATCAGGAGCTGATTACCTCATTGCAATCGGAGGCGGCTCTTCTATGGATACATCAAAGGCAATCGGTATCATCATCGCAAACCCGGAGTTTGAGGATGTAAGAAGCTTAGAGGGTGTTGCACCTACAAAGAAGCCTTGTGTTCCTATCATCGCAGTACCTACAACAGCAGGAACAGCAGCAGAGGTTACAATCAACTATGTCATCACAGATGTAGAGAGAAAGAGAAAGTTTGTATGTGTGGACCCACATGACATGCCAATCATCGCAATCGTAGACCCTGACATGATGTCATCAATGCCAAAGGGACTTACAGCATCAACAGGTATGGACGCACTTACACATGCTATCGAGGGCTACACAACAAAGGCTGCATGGGAGATGACAGATATGTTCCATCTCAAAGCAATCGAGATTATTGCAAGGTCCTTAAGAAGTGCAGTTGCCAATGAAAAAGAGGGTCGTGAGGGTATGGCTCTTGGAGAGTACATTGCCGGAATGGGATTTTCAAATGTTGGACTTGGAATCGCTCATTCAATGGCTCATACACTTGGAGCTGTTTATGATACACCACACGGAGTAGCATGTGCTATGATGCTTCCAATCGTAATGGAGTACAATGCAGACTGTACAGGTGAGAAATATCGTGAAATTGCCCGTGCAATGGGAGTTAAGGGAGTAGATGATATGTCTGTAGAGGAGTACAGAAAGGCTGCAATTGATGCTGTAGCACAGCTCTCTGTAGATGTAGGAATCCCAACAAAGCTCGAGTCTATAAAGGAGGAAGACTTAGAATTCCTCGCAGAGTCTGCTCACGCAGATGCATGTGCACCTGGAAATCCAAAGGATGCAAGTGTTGAGGATTTGAAGGCTCTTTTCCGTAAGATTATGTAATTCGGCAACAGCTTACAGGGATGTTTGTGAATAGTTACGATTAAGAATGAAATAAAATAGAAAATCCGGGAACTGTCAATTGACAGCATTCCCGGATTTTTAACGCTGATATAACTATTCTGACGACCGTGCACATTTGTAAAAACGCACGATACTTGTTCTAAATGGTTCTGAATATTACCTTGAATTATATCAGGTTAACCTCGCGAAATACGTCGGCAAGCTCCTTTGGCATAGCATCAGCGAGCAGTCCGGCAAGCTCCTGAGGGGTGAAATTTTTATTGTCAAGCACCCATTGGGTTGTCATAAAGACAGAGCCCTGACAATACATCTCAAGCTGGAACAACAGCTTTTCTGATATTTTCCGGTGGCTTTTTCCCTCAATCTGGTCAATATAAAACTGACGAATCAGCTCAAAATCGTGCTCCTTTAGATTGTTCTGCTCATCATTTTTAAAAGCAGCCTTAAAGAAAAGGTGCTCCATACGGATATATTCAAATTTTTTAACAAGGCTTTCGTACACTGTACTGCCCTCACCCATCTGGTGAAAGGATTCAATCAGTATCTTATCAAAATACCAGTTTATCAGGTCATATTTGTCCTGAAAATTTCTGTAAAAGGTTTGTCTGGTCACACCACATGTATCGCAGATTTCCTTAACAGTAATCTTCTCGACAGGGGAGGAAACCATGCATTCCTTCATGGCATTGGCCAGCTTGTATTTTATATTGTTGTTCATAATGTCTCCGAATTATAATGCAGATATCTAATGAGCCTTAAGCTTTGACATAAGTGCTTCCTGCAGTGTTTTTGAAAAATTAATTCCCTCTTCCTGCGCAGCAGTATTTAGCCAAGCCGGAATGGTAAGGGTTTTTCGGACCGATTTATCGAAATGCTCTTTGGCATATGCCTTAACATCTACTGAAACCATATTGGTAAATGCATCGGTATATGTTCCTGTTATGTCTAATTCGTCAGATAGTCTGTCAATATTGATATCAGATAATTTGGATGCTTTAGGAAATTTTTCATTATCCATCTTAGCCGTATACAGATATCCTGCAAGACAATCAACAGCCATGGCCACAGCATCTTCAAGGGTATCTCCTTGTGTTGCAAGATAATTTAAATCAGGAAAGATTACAGAGTATCCATTATCTTCCTTAAAAAAACATGCCGGATATATTGATAACATGATGAGTATACCTCCTTATGATTATTTGATTCCCGCTTGCTTACGGATAGAATTTTCAGTGATTTTGTTCAGTTCTTTGCCTTTATGAAAAGGAATAGTTACTTTTCCGGGCTTTGAAGGATGAATATAATGCCGATGTGATCCGGTTTGGTTTTTGAAAATCCACCCATCGGCAAGTATTATACGTTCCATTTCAGTTGGTTTGATCGGCATATTTTTATCCACCTTTCTTTAGTATATATATAATATAACATATGATACGTATAAATTCAATGCGTGTAAATATAATATATATAAATTTAATATGTATAATTATTGCGTATATAGACTATATATTGTTGTTTATATTTTAGTATGATCAGAAATGATTATATTACCGATTAAAAAGATTGAATTTTAAAATTTATCTGCTAATATATTGATGAAAATATTTTGAAATATACGAGGATATACATACATGAAAGACCTTACAAAAGGAAAACCATCAAGACTCATACTGGCATTTGCCATTCCAATATTTATGGCAAATATACTCCAGCTCACATACAGTATAGTTGACACGAGAATAGTCGGATCATATCTGGGAGAAAACTCACTGGCAGCAGTCGGAGCCACCACGACACTCAGCAATCTGATGATAGGCTTTTTGATGGGCTTAGCTAATGGATTTGCCATAATAACAGCCCAGAAATTTGGAGCAAGGGACTACGCCGGTGTAAAAAAATCGTTTGCTCTGTCAATTAAAATGGGATGCATAATAGCGCTTGCTATAACGGTATTGTGCCTGTTATTTTTGCGTCAGATTCTTGGATTTTTAAATGTATCAAATGATTTGATGGGAATGGCTGTGTCATATATTTTTATTATAATAGCAGGGCTTGTAGCGACATTTTTGTATGATGCATGTGCGGCGGCACTTAGGGCACTGGGCGATACAGTTACGCCGCTTGTCATATTAGCCGTCTCGGTCTGTCTGAATATGGCAGGTGATATTTTCTTTGTGGTCGTACTGAAGGCAGGAGTGGCGGGTGCTGCGATTGCCACTGTACTTGCACAGGTTATTGCGTTTATTGTGTGCTATGTATATATGGTAAAAAGATATGAGCTTTTGCGGTTGTCCCGCAGTGATTTATTTGACAGTCAGATACTGCGAAGAAGCATGAAATTATGCGGCGAAAATTGTGATATCGAAGGCGCAGAAGGTAAAGGCAGCAAGAATAATATGACACCTGAAGTAATAGCTGCGATGAAAATGACAATGCTAAAGGCCGGTCTTTCTATGGCATTTATGAGTTCACTTGTCAATATAGGCTCGCTGACCCTGCAGACTGCCATAAACCGACTGGGACAGGATATTATAGTAGCTCACACGGCTGCCAGAAA
>ENA-USUG01005961-USUG01005961.1-human-gut-metagenome-genome-assembly--contig:-NODE-5961-length-13284-cov-5.808435_pt1 | contig 13284 bp, 16 predicted proteins | sample MGYA00250059_ERZ773394 | MGnify/ENA primary metagenome ERZ773394 (study PRJEB29103, sample SAMN06111957) | human gut metagenome | biome: human gut; feature: ankylosing spondylitis patient; material... | reverse complement strand
GAACGGACCTGTCCACATCGGTCATTTGGCCGGTGTATACGTACCGGCAGATATCTATGTGCGCTATCTGCGGTTAATAAAAACAAAAATAGCTGAAAGAGCTATCCATAGTAATGAATATGACATGTATCATATTAGTTTTTCTACAAAGAATACGAATATTGATTTGGGAATAACAAATGATTCTAACTTATATTTAGTCCTTGCAGGATATAGAGCTTCTGACTTGAAGAGCATAGGATTAGAAAAATATGCTGAAACACCTCCTAATCCTCAAGATTTGGAAGGTTTTTGATTGGCAGGAGAGCAGCGGAATAGGAATCTTGACAATTGAGCCGCTTTCATGGTTTCATCTTTTCTATGGAGCCTAGAAACTCCTTTGCGAGCGGATGCCAACCCCGTGAGAGTGGCTTTTTTACGTCCATGCACAGAAAAGTATGGCGTATCTTCGGCTATTCAGGCCGGGAGTGGGCTAATAGAATACCCTTCGGGGGAATATGCCCGCCGTCTCGCAACGGTTTCTAGCTCCCGGCCTTTTCCATTTTAGAAAAGGCCAATAGAAAAATTGCGAGGTTCACCATGTCACAGGCTCTTTGTTTCCAATCCGTAGAGTTTGACGTAGTCCAGCAAAATCAGCAGCCTTGGATAAGGGGTTACCAGATCGGTAGAGCCTTGGGATACACCGCCCCAGACGTTCAGATTTCCAAGCTTTACACCCGCCACGCCGACGAATTCACCCCCGCAATGACCGACGTTGTCACTCTTCCGACGGAGGGCGGCCCGCAGGAAACCCGCATCTTCTCCCTACGCGGTTGCCACCTCCTCGCCATGTTCGCCCGTACTCCCGTCGCCAAGGCGTTCCGCAAGTGGTGCCTCGATGTCATCGAGCAGTACGGCGACCGTGTGCCCGTTGCCGAGCCTGTGACGCTCAACGACGAGCTAATCAGCGCGGCGGAACGCGCGGAACTCAAGCTGATTGTGGACGCCAAGCTCTCCACCTACCCGGCGGCTGTGCAGGGCAAGGCCCGCGCCGAGATATGGGCGAAGTTCAACCGTCACTTCAGGATTGCCGAATACAAGCAGCTTCCCACCCGGCTCATGCCAGACGCCCGCGAGTTCCTGCTTTCCGTCCGCGTCCGTGCCATCAATGCCATCCCCACGGTTGAGGCCGCGATTCCCCCGACGCCATCCAGCTTTGACGAGACGCCTTTTCTCAGACTGGCGGAAGACATCCGCACCTTCCAGCAAGGATACCGCCGTAGCTATCAGCTTTTTTGGGGTCGGCTCTACCAGCTTGGTACCCCTGTTCTTGTCCAGCTTGAACAGCGGGCCGCACTGGGGCAGGGAACGGCGCCCTTCTCGGACATGACCATCCGTGGGCAATTTGACAGGTTCCTTTCGGAACGTCTGCTCGAAAGCCTCTCCTCGCTTGCCGAACTTCTTCCTGACAGGCACAACCCTGCGATGCTCCTGCTGGCCTGCGCCCGCTCCATGAGCGCACGGTAGGGGGCGGACATGCTCACTACCCTCGACGCAGCCAAGGGAATGCAGCGCAAGCACTCCAAGCTCATGCGGGATATAGATCGGGTTCGGTCAATCCTCCCGCCGGACTTCGTGGCAACAGCCTTCACCCCGGACGCGCAGACCAGTGCCACCGGGAAGCGGCAACGGTTCTTCCACCTCACCCGCGATGCTTTGCCCTTCCTCTTCATGGGACAGGCTACGAAACATGAAATCCTGTGGATGATGGACGCCATCAAGGTGTTGTAACGAAACAGCCCCCAACCTATGGGAGGGGGCTTGCTTTTCACAAAGACCTATTCGAGAATTGCCGAACAGTAGAATGTTTTTCGTTTGGTTGGATACCTTTTGTCGTTTGGCGACTCGTTTTGAGCGTCCTGTATGATCCATTTGGGTTTTATTAGCAGAGTCGTATCACGATTCTTCTCAAGAAATATTTTGCAATGCCCCAAGAAAGAGACGGTCAACTTATCATATTTGAAATATTTGTTGAATAACTTATTAAAAATAATGATGATACAGATAAAAATACTGAAATAACGTATAAAATATTTGTCAGTATAGAGGTAAAAATAGATGAATAGGAAAGTGCCACATATTGTTCAGTATCAAGGTTCAAAAAGGAAACTTGCGCCGAAGATATTACAATATTTACCTAATAAGTTCGAAAGATTAGTAGAGCCCTTTTCCGGAATGGCTGCAATTTCAGTAGCTACGGCGCTAGAAAAGCGTGCAAATTCATACTTGATAAATGATTTGAATGCCCCACTTGTAAATATGCTTCAGGAAGCAATCGAAAATCCAGAACGACTATTTCAGGATTACAGTAAGGTATGGAATGAACAGTTCGAATATGGCGAAAATCATGTTCAACATTTTTATGAGGTAAGAGAATACTTTAACAACGGGGAAGAAACGCCAGCAAATATGCTTTACTTACTGGCACGTTGCGTAAAAGGTGCTGTCCGTTATGGGAAAAATGGGAAATTTAATCAATCACCGGATAAACGCAGGCATGGAACAAATCCTGAAACCCTAAAACGAAATATATATGTCATTTCGAGTCTTTTAAATGGAAAGACTTGTTTTTCTACATATGACTATCATGATGTGTTTGAAATGGCGCGCCCTGGAGATTTAGTGTATATGGATCCGCCATATCAAGGCGTTACAAATGTGCGTGATAATAGATACTATGCAGGCATCAAGTTTGATGAATTTGTAAAATCACTTGAAATTCTTAATAAAAAAAAGGTTAATTATTTAATTAGCTATGATGGTGAATGCGGAGGAAAAGAATACGGCGAAGATTTACCAGAAAGCTTGCGCTGTAAAAAGATATTGTTGAATGCAGGATTATCAAGTCAAAGTTTGTTACTCGGTAAAAAAGCAACTACTTTTGAATCACTATATATTAGTGAATCACTTGTGCCGTTCTCCTATGCGGCATTGAAACGAGGTTCTATTTGTGAGGCATTGGCATGAATGAATACCCGAAAGAATTTCTTGACTTACTTAAATCTGTGACAGCAAAGCGTCCCCGTACGGTTATACAGCATATTATTGAACACGGTTATATTACATCAGAAGAGTTGAAAGACACTTATGGATATAATCACCCGCCACGTGCTGTGAGAGATGTGCGTGAATATGGTATTCCACTTATTACATACCGTGTAACGGGAAATGACGGAAGAAGTATTGCTGCATATAAATTTGGTGACTACAGTGATATGAAAAATACGCTATCCAAAGCTGCAGGAAGAACTGTTCTTTCAAAAGCATTGAAGCAAGCGTTAATTGAAAAATATGGGGCTAAGTGTTTTGTATATCTTGAAAGTATTGATGAGACTAGTTTGCAGGTCGACCATAGAATACCATATGAAATAGGCGGAGAACACGACGAAAAAGATATAGACTATTACATGCTGTTAAGCCCGTCGGCAAATAGGGCAAAATCGTGGATATGTGAACACTGCGAAAACTGGGAAAAAAAAGATAGTAGTTTTTGTTTGAGATGTTTTTGGGCATATCCTGAAAATTATGAACATGTAGCTGGAAAATATGAAAAAATTATTTCATTGATATTTACGGGTGATGAAATAGAAGATTATTATAAACTTCTTCAACTTTCAGGTGAAGAAGAAGCACAGAAAACAATAAAGAAAATACTGCATGAACATTTAAAATAAATTAGAGATTGTTCCGAAACATTTCTAAATAATACCACGACATAGTTCAGATAAGTGAAATCAAGACACATCATGCAGAGACGTTCAAGACGAAGATCATCAACCCCGTGACACACAGCCCCCGCTTCCGGGGGCTTTTCTTTTATCTATTGGAAAACGTTCAGGGTGTGTTCGTTTTTATTCTTTTCGTACAGTCCATCCATGAGCAGCCCTTTTCTGAAATCCGTTTTTTCCGTCGCGCTTCCCGCTTCCCAAGCCGGGGACGCGCCGGGTTGGATGCAGCTTTTCCCGACCGGGACGTTTTCAGGGCGGGACGGGCGCGGTCCGTACACCTGCGATCCGGTTTCCGTGGTTGCGCAGACGCGGGCGCACAACGGCCCTCTCGACATCCCCGTGGATTATGACCACCAGCTTGAATTTTCCGCTGTGAACGGCCAGCCCGCTCCGGCGGCGGGGTGGATCACCGCGCTTGAGGCCCGGGACGACGGCGTATGGGGGCGCGTCGAATGGACGGAAAAGGGCAGGGCCCACGTCGCCGCCCGTGAATATCGCTACGTGTCCCCCGTCTACTATCACGACCAGAGCGGCGTCATCCAGTCGATCGAGTCCGTGGCCCTCACCAATGTCCCCAATCTGACCGGGTTAAAGGCCCTCGCTTCCCGAGAACCTTCCGGCCAGCAATCTTTTACCGGAGAAAGCCCCATGTCTTTCCTCAAGACCATTGCCTCCGTCCTTGGCGTGACCGACGCCGAGCCGACCGAGGCCACCGTCGAGGCCGCCGCCCGAATGGTGGTGCAGGACGCGCAGTCCATGAAAGAGGCCATGTCCACTATGGCCCAGACCGTGAAGGCTGACGGCGTGACACCCGCCGGGCTCGTCAAGGCCGTGCAGTCCGTTGCCGCCCGTGCCGAGCACCCGGATGTGAACCGTTTCGTTCCTGTGGAAACCTTTACCGCCGTGAATGCGGAGCTTGCCCAGATGAAGGCCGCGCAATCCGTGGCCCTCGTCGAGCAGGGCAAGGCCGACGGCAAGATCAGCCCGGCGATGGAAACGTGGGCGAAGGAATCCGCGTCCCGCGACCCCGAGGGCTTCAAGAAGTTCCTTGAGGCGGCCCCCGACCTGCGGCCCGGCGGCAAGGCCGCGCAGTCGGTGAAGGCGACCCCGCCCGACAGTGCCGACGGCGTTCTGGACGGCACGGCGAAGACGCTTTGCCGCGCAATGGGCGTATCCGAAGAGGCTTACAAAAAGGCCATGCAGTCTGTGAAAGGAGGCGACAATGACGGCTCTGACGAGTGATCGGGATACCGTGCGCCGGAATGGTGACGAGTTCGAGTTTGAGGCGGCTTCTACGGTCTACGCCGGAAGCATGGTTTGCCTGAATGCTGACGGCAAGCTCGTGCCCGCGTCCGTGACCGCCGGGCTGTCCCCGGTCGTCGGCGTGGCGCAGCGGCTTGGGCGTACTGGCGAAAAGGTCCCGGTGCGGCGCGGCGTGTTCGCCTTTGCAGCCGTGTCCGATGACGCCCCCGCGCTCGCACAGGTGGGCGGCGTCTGCTACGCGGCGGACGACTGCACTGTCAAAAAGACCGCGGTGTCCAACGCGCCCGTGGCTGGAACCGTCTTTGACGTCACCGAAGAGGGCGTCTGGGTCAAAATCTGAGGAGATACCGATGGATATCAACCGCGCCATTCTTGAGCAGTTCTATTTCAGCGTGTCTGCCGCCTTCATGGACGGCCTCGGCACCGCTGAGAGCCAGTACGGGAAGATCGCCATGACCGTGCCGTCGAGCACGAAGGAAAACGTCTATCCGTGGCTTGGCACCCTGCCTTCCATGCAGAAGTGGGCAGGGGACCGCATCATCCGCAACCTGAAGGCCCACAAGTACAGCATCGAAAACGAAAAGTTCGAAATGACGATCGCCGTGAAGCGCGACGACATCGAGGATGATCAGGTCGGCATCTACGGCCCCATGTTCCGCGACATGGGCGCGCAGGCCGGGCTCCATCCGAATCAGCTCGTGTTCGGGGCGCTCAAGAAAGGTCATGAACTTGCGTGTTATGACGGGCAGTATTTTTTCGATGCCGACCACCCGGTCAACGGAAAATCCGTCTCGAACTCCATCACGGCAAGCTCCGGCGCCGTGGCCCCGTGGTTCCTCATGTGCACGACGCGCCCGGTGAAGCCGATCATCTTCCAGAAGCGCCGGGAATACGACTTGAAGCGCAAGGACGCCCCCACGGACGACAATGTGTTCATGCGTGACGAGTACCTGTATGGCGTCGACGCCCGCGTGAACGTGGGGTTCGGCCTGTGGCAATGCGCGATCCGTTCCACGAAGCCGTTGACGAACGAGAGCTACGCCGAGGCCCGCGCCGCGATGATGGCGTTTACGAACGATAACGGCGATCCGCTTGGTCTGGTGCCGAACCTGCTGGTCGTGCCTCCCACGCATGACGGCGCGGCCCGCAAGGTCGTGGTTTCCTCCCTGACCACGGGCGGGGCCACCAACGAGTGGGCGGGCACGGCGGAACTTCTCGTCAGCCCGTGGTTGTAGGTGACGCCATGATCCGCATTACCGCAAAGAAAGACGGCTTCCGGCGGGCAGGCATCAGCCATGCCGGGACGCGGGACTATCCCGACGGGCGTTTTACGCCGCAGGAACTCGCCATGCTCAAGGCCGAGCCCATACTTGTTGTCGAGGAAATCACCGTTCCGAAGAAGGAGAAGGCTCCCGCGAAGGGGCCTGAGCAGTCCGTCCCTGACGGGAAAAAGAAGGCCGACGCATGACCTACGCCACCTATGACGACCTTGTGACCCGGTTTGGGGAGATGAAGCTCACGCAGCTTACCGACCGGGCCACGCCCCCGGCACGGTGCCCGGACAAGGCTGTCATAGGGGCGGCTCTCACCGACGCCACGGAAGCGATCGAGGGGTACGCGGCGGGCCGCTACCGGACGCCGCTTGATCCCGTCCCCGCCCCGGTGCGGCGGTGGTGCGCGGACATGGCTTTCTACTACCTGCACACCGCCGTCTCCGCGCCCGAGGGCGTCCGCAAGGCGTTCGAGGATGCGCTTGCCGGGCTCAAGGACATGGCGCGGGGCGTCATCATCTTTCAGGCCGAAGGGGTGCCCACCGCGAATACCGACGCTTCCGGGGGCGTCCGGCTTGATGTCCCGAGCCGGATATTCAGCCCGGACAGCCTCAAGGGGTTTTGAGCATGATCAGCCTCAAGGCCACGGATGGAACCGTCACCCTGTCCCTCGCGGCGGGGCTGGAGCGCTTCGAGGCCGAAAAACCGCGCATCCTCCGCGAGATCGGCATGTCCCTGCTCGTGAGCATCCGGCAGGGGTTCGAGGCCGAACGCTCTCCCGAGGGCGAAGCGTGGGAGCCGTTGAAGCCCGCGACCGTGCGGCAGAGGATGGGCGACGCCCACCCGATTTTGCAACGGAAAGGGCGGCTCAAGAAGAGCATCACGATCAAGATGACGCCGGACAGCGTGATTGTCGGGACGAACCTTGCCTACGCTGCGGCCCACCAGTTCGGCGCGGCCATCAAGCGGGCGGCGGGGGCCGTGAAACTGCATTTCCGGCGCATCAGCCGGGGGCCGAACAAGGGGCAAGTCCGTTTCGCCCGCGCCAATGACAAACGCGTGAAGTTCGACCGGACGTCTGCCGCTCACACAATCCGCATCCCGGCCCGCCCGTACCTGTTCCAGCGCGACGGCGACATCCCGAACGACTGGCAGAGGGCGATCGTGGGCATCGTAAAAAGACATCTGGAGCTTGACCATGCCTAGCCTGACCGAAGTACGTGACGCCGCCGTCGCGCTCCTGCGAACCGTCCACCCGGATATCTCCCGCGTTGAGGCGTTCTCGGGCGAAATCACACTCGACGCCGTAGCCGGGAAAGGCTTGCCGCCGGGGGTGTCCGTGCTCGTCGCGGCGGTCGCGGCGGACAACGATGCACAAGGGGATTCGCTGGATTTCGACGTGATGGGGACGTTCGGGGCGCTCGTCGTCTCTAATAACGTAGCCGGGGCCGAATATGCGGAACAGGACGCGCTGGATGTTGCCGAGAAGACCGCCCTTGCCGTCCACGGGGCCACGTTCGGCTTGCCGGGAGTAAGCCCCGCCGTGGTGAGAAGCCTTGAGGCCGTCACGGATGAGGAGCTTGCCGGGAACGGGATCTGTGTCTGGTCCGTCGTCTGGCGGCAGTCTCTTGTCTTCACCGAAGGGGTAAACGATGGCGTCACTGTATGACGAGCTGAAAGAGCGGGTCCGTCTCGCGGCCCGCGTCCTTGCCCTTCCGCTCGGATGGGAGGGGGAACCGTTCGTTCCGCCCCACGCCTCGCACCTTCGGGCCCGGATTGTCCTTGAAGGCCAGCGGGTGGCGACGCTCGGCGCGAACGGCCTCACCAAGCTCGACGGACACATTGAAATCAAGGTCGTCGTGAAGGCGGGCGAGGATTCCCTTGCCTCCACCCTTGCCGGGCAGGTGGCCCGCTACTTCCCGCGCGGGGACGATATCCGTTTTGATTCCGGCACCGCCACCATCACCACACCCCGCAAATCTGCGCCCTCGTGCGACGGCAAGCGCACCGAGGCCGTGGTCAACGTAGGCTTTTACGCCTTCCAAGCCTAAAGGATACCACCATGTACACTATCGCGAGCGGAGCCAATCACGGCCTCCGGTATGTGAAGGAAGCCACGCCGGGGGTTACGCCCGCCTCTCCGGTTATGATCGAACTGGCGCACACGGGTTGCTCTTTGGGGCTCACCCGCGACACTTTCACGTCGAACGCCCTCCGTTCCGACCGCCAGATCCCTTTTAACCGGACGGGCGTTGATAAGGTCGGCGGCAACATTGACTTCGAGTTCGGGGCGGTCGAGTACGATCCGCTCCTTGAGGCGGCTCTCGGGGGGAACTGGACGGAAAACGTGTTGAAGGTGGGAACGGCGGAACATTCCTTTACGTTCGAGCGGGCGTTTAAGAACATCAACGAGTATGCGAGCTATACGGGCTGCTTCATCGACCAATTCACGCTCTCGATCAAGCCGAATGCCATGCTCACCGGGGCGTTCTCCGTGGTCGGCCTGAGCGGGGTCAGAGGGGGCAATCCTCTTTCGGCGTCTCCCAAGCCCTCGCAAGACCCTGTGCCGTTCGACAGCTTCAAGGGTGCGCTCAAACTTGATGGGCAGGAAATAGCCGTCGTGACGGGAATCGATCTGACCCTCGCCAATGGGGTTGAGCCGCAGTACGGGATTTTTTCCCGTTCCGCCAGTGCCGTCAGTCTGGGCAGGAGCACCCTTTCGGGCACCCTGAGTGCCTTCTATACCGACGGCAATCTGGCGGACGACTTCATCAATGACGCACGGGTGAAGCTCGAATTCATCCTGCAGCGCGGCGACTATTCGTATACGTTCCTTATCCCCAACGTCACCTTCACGGGCGCGGAGGACTCCGTACAGTCCGAAGGCCCGATTTCCCTGAATGTGCCGTGGTCCGCCGCGCTTGACGCGACCCTCGGCACCAACTTTCAGATCACCCGGACTGTGCCCGCTGATCCCGGTGCATAACCTCAACCACCATAAGGATAAAGCCATGACCAAGGCCGCTGAGAAAGATTTTGTCGAAACCCCGGAAACCGCTTCTTCCGTCTTTGATTTTGCCACCCGAGATTCCGCTGCAAAGGCCGAAGAGGGGGCGGAACTGAAAGTTGTGGACCCGCTCACGGGTGATGGTGTGGGCGTGTTCATCACGCTTGCCGGGGCTGATTCCGCCGTCCACCGCAAGGCGTCGGCCACGATCACCAAACGCCGCGTGAACAAGGCCAAAGGATTCCGCAGCCAGATGTTCGACCCGGAGGTTGCGGACGCCGAGAGCATCGAAGTGCTCGCCGTCTGCACCCTGAGCTGGAAGGGCGTCATTGTTGACGGCGCGCCCCTCCCGTGCAGCCGGGACAATGCGATCAGGCTGTACACCCGGTTCCCGTGGCTGCGTGAGCAAGTGGAAACCTTCATTTCCGACCGTTCGGCCTACTTGCAGGACTGACCAAGGCGCTGTGCGAAGCCGCCCGCTTGTGGGTGTCCCGGATTATGCCCGGAGCGGACGGCACAACGCAGCGCGATCATATCCTCGAAGTTTGCAAGCAGACCGGGAAGACGCCGGAAGAACTGGGCGTTTCCGAAACCTCTCTTGATGAGGAAATACCGATTCCCGAAGACGGGCTGTATCTCTGGTTTTATTTTCAGGAGCTTTCCGGTGGGCGCATCAATTCCGGCTTCGGCCCCACGGCACTTTCGTGGTCCGACATGGAAGCATGGGCCCGGCTCACCTCCACGCCACTCACTCCTTACGAAATCCTCACTTTGCGCAGCATGGACACGGCCTTTTTGTCCGCCCATGCCGCTGAAACAGAAAAGCGCAACAAGAACACCAAGGGCAAGCCATGAACGACACGACGACGGTAGGAATTGAGGTACGGGCGGACGGCACGCAGGAAGCGGCCCGCGATCTTGCCGTCGTTGAAGCGTCCATCAGGAAAGTCGGCAAAGGGCTTGGCGAAGCGGCTCAATACATCGGCTCCGCCAAGCTCGAAAAGCCCATAGCCGGACTGGACGAGCTTGCCGCCAAGTGCAAAGTCTCGTCCCGGCATATGCAAAACCTCGCCCGCATGATGCGCGAAGTGGAACGCGAGCGGGCTTTTCGCCAGCTTGCGCAGGATGCCAACCTTTCCACTTTGCAACTTGCCAGACTCCGCGCGGAGATGGGGGATATGCGCGGGGCGCTGGCGACGCTTGGGAACAAGTTCAGTTCCGCAAAGGTCGCCATTCTCGCATGGGCAGCAGCCGTTGCTTTTGGCGGTAAAGCTTGCCTTGACGCGGCGCTGCAAATGGACCGCCTCGATAAGTCGTATACTAGTATCTACGGTTCCGCGTCCGCCGCACAGCAGCAGCTTTCCTATCTCTATGATGTCAGTGGTCGCTTAGGGTTGCAGTTTCAGTCTACCGCCGAAGGCGCGAAGACGTTCTTTGCTGCGGGGAGGGGGTCCACTCTCGAAAAAGATCTGAATTCGATTTTTGAGGCAGTATCCTCAGCCGGAACCGCTCTTTCTTTGTCCACGGATGACATGCATGGTGCCTTTATTGCTCTCGGACAGATGATCAGCAAAGGGAAGGTACAGGCTGAGGAGCTGCGCGGACAGTTGGGCGAACGTCTCCCCGGTGCATTTCAACTTGCTGCGAAAGCCATGGGTATGACCACCGCCCTCGACAAGTTTATGGCGGATGGAAAGCTCACAGCGGAAGAACTCCTCCCTAAGCTCGCCAAGGTGCTCAAAGACGAATACGGCGCTGCCGCAGAAGAGGCCGCGAAGGGGATGCAGGGTTCTCTCAATCGGCTTTCTACGGAGTGGGAGAGGTTAAAGGCGTCATTTGTGGATTCAGATACCGCCGTTGCGGGCATCAACGCCCTGCGTGTGGCCGTGGAAGGTTTGCAAGCTCTCTTTGATGCCCTGAGTGAGTACAGCGGCCTTTTCAAGGCGCTTGCCGTCGGTGCGGGGGTATCCGCTGGCGTGGCTGCACTGGTTGCCTCGCTCAAAACGTGCCTTCCCCTTCTGGCGTTGTTCAAGGGAGCATTGGACGCCAACGCCGCACTGACGTTTGCCGGGGGTATCATGGGCATTCAGAAGGCCATGATCGCCCTGAATGCGGCTGTAATAGGACATCCAATACTTGCTCTTACTGCTGTAATTGGCACTGCATCGGCGGCTATTTATTATTACGCGGAACAGGCTGACGCCGCGACTCAGGCACAAAAGGCTCTCAATGCGGCTCAGGAGCTTTCTCCCGAGATCTCCAAAAGGCTTTCTGAGAATCAGGAAATCGCTGCAAAAGAATTAGAAGCAAGAGTTGCCGCATCTAAGCAACAGCTTGCGGATCTTGAGTCTGCTATGACAAACATCATGGTTCGCCTGTCCAGCAGTGATGCCTACCATAGCTCTCCCTGGAAATACGCTAAGGTATCGCTGGATGAGTACATCGAAAGCGTGATGGCACTCCGCAGGAAGACAGCGGAAACCGGAGATTTCAAGGCACTTCTGGACGGTTTGAAGCGTATTGAAATGGAGGCACAGGCGGCAGGAAAAGACACGGATCAGTTAAAAAAGAGCGTAGCGGAGGCGAGATCTGTTGCAGATCTTGGTATTAAGCTTTCGATTACAATCGAGGGCTGGCAAAACCTTGTTAAAGTTCAGAAGTGGATGCAGTCGTTTGCAACGACATATAGCGTTTCTATTTCTGATGTTTCCCCAAACAGTCAGAAAACAGACTGGAGGGAGCAACGTGATGAAGCTACGCATGTGGCTCTTCAAAAGATCAACGAGGCTTTCACTAAGACTGATGCCGGGAGACTGGAATCGCTCTACGCTGAAACCAAGGAATATAAGGCACAGTTAACAGCATTAGACTCTATGCTTTTGACTGACGGGCAACGGGCTGAGGCCGCTGAGCACCTTAACGCCTTGCTTAATGACCGATACAAAAAGATCGACGGTATATTGAAGAAGGGAAAATCTTCTTCCGAAGCCGCCGCCAACCGCGCTGCCAAGGCTCTTGCCGCTTACGACGAAGAGCTTGCCAAGCTCACTCAGTCGAGCCGCGAACTTGAACAGGTCAAGATTGAGGAAAAGCTGGCGAAGATTGCCAAGGACGCCAAACTCCCCGCCGCCGAGATGGAAAAGCTGCGTAAGGCGATGGAGCAGGAAGCCGGCTTCAAGTGGATGCAGGATATTTTGTCCTACGCCGATCCCGCAGCCGCAGCCGTCGCCAAGGTTGATAAGGAGTATGAGGCGTTTCTGCGGAACGTCGAGTATCTGAAGAAAACGGATCCGGCGAAGTACACACAGCTCATGACCAAGGCCGAGACGGAGCATGAAAAAGCTCTCCGCAAGGCCGAGCGGGCCAGTAAGGAGCAGAACGAACACCTTCAGGAGAAGCTTTCCTTCTATAAGGAGCTTGAGGAAATGTCCGGGGCGTTTGGCTTGTCCCTTGAGGTGCAGAATCGTCTGCTTGATGAGCAGATGGAAATCTTCCGAGACGCGGACATCCCGGAAAACCTTATCCAGACGTGGCGGCAGTACAAGGATTTGATGAACTCCCACGATTGGGCGGACGGCGCGCAACGGGCGTTCCTCCAGTACCGGGCCGATGCGACTGACGCGGCGAAGGGTACGGAAGAGGCTTTCTCTTCACTTTTTGAAGGCATGGACTCCGGCTTCCACAACGTCTGGCAACAGATGTTGGAAGATGGGAAGGTGTCGCTGTCTTCCTTTAAGTCGCTGTTCGCGTCGTTCCTTGCGGATTTGATGCATATGGCGATCACCCGGCCCATCACGGTTCAGATTGCGGGCGTTGTGTCCGGGATGCTCGGCACTGGCGGGGTGGCGTATGCGGCGGGTGGCTCGGGGAGTAACGGCGGCGGTACTGGCGGACTTCTCGAGGAGCGCAAGAAGTGCGCTGACGAAGGAAAGAAGTTCCGATGCCGCGACTACGTCATCATCGGCGACCCGGCAAA
>ENA-USUG01005944-USUG01005944.1-human-gut-metagenome-genome-assembly--contig:-NODE-5944-length-13314-cov-4.842940_pt1 | contig 13314 bp, 9 predicted proteins | sample MGYA00250059_ERZ773394 | MGnify/ENA primary metagenome ERZ773394 (study PRJEB29103, sample SAMN06111957) | human gut metagenome | biome: human gut; feature: ankylosing spondylitis patient; material... | reverse complement strand
TAGAGCCTATAAAATAAGGCTTTGCGGACATTTAAGGAGATATAAAAAGATAGTCAAAAAGACATATATAATTTCAATAGAAATAATATGCAAGTGTCGATGGTCAATATTATTATGTGGATTGTTGCTTTGTTTTGGGTGTTTCCTATTAATAAATGGTCCATCAAATACTCTAAAGCTAAAGCTTGGTGTATTTCGATGGGAATTTGGTTTGTATGTATGATTGTATTTCCTCTGTGTATCTTAAAACAAAAATCAGCTATTGGTCCTGTTATCATGACAAGTATTTTAGTAGTTGGACTTAATGCTTTATATCAAGTGATTTATGCAATGATTAGTGATTGCGTAGAAGTTGATTGTTTGGTAAATAAGGTTAGAAAAGATGGTATTTTTTATTCAATGGCTACTGTTTCACAAAAAATAGCAGCAGCTATTGGGGTAAGTATCTTAGGAAACTGTATGGATAAAATTGGTTATAATGGTCAATTAGCAACCCAAAGTTTAGCAACACAACATGGAATTGCTCTTTTATTTATAGGTGTGACGTGTATGTGTTTACTTTTATCTATTATTTGTATGATGACAAATCCACTTACGAAAAAAAGATATCAAGATGTTTTAGAAGCTTTAAAGAAAAAAGAACAAGGTCAAGAAATTAATATTGAAGAATTTAAAGATTTGTTAATAATAAAGATGAAAAGATAGATTTTGAATAAAAATCTATCTTTTCTTTATAAAATAGAAAACATCAAGTATAATATGTTTGAAGAAAGTAGGGGATAAAATGATAGCAGGTATAGAAGTTAATCTATCATTAATTTTAAACATTATTCGTACAATTATTGATTTATTATTAGTGTGGTATATTTTATATTTAGGAATTAGTATGTTTAAACAAAATATGAGAACGATGCAATTATTTAAAGGGGTTCTCATTATTTTGTTAATTAAATTAGTAACAAGTGTTTTAGGACTTTCAACAATGTCTTATTTAGTAGATACGGTTTTGACTTGGGGAATTATTGCGGTAATTGTAATCTTTCAACCAGAAATTCGTTCATTACTTGAAAAAATGGGACAAACTAAAAGAGATTATCATATGGAACGTTTATCAAATGATCAAAAGGAACATTTGTTAGATGAAATTGTTGATTCAGTGACAAAGTTATCAGAAACACAAACAGGGGCCTTGATTACTTTTGAAAGAGGACAATCTTTAATAGATTATATTAATACAGGAACTAAAATCAATGCCGATATTAAATCAGAATTATTTAATACGATCTTTTGGGAAGGAACACCTTTACATGATGGGGCAGTTATTATTAAAGATGACCGTGTTGTTTGTGCAGCTGCCTTTTTCCCACCAACTCAAAAGGATCTTTCACCTATTTATGGGGCAAGACATCGTGCTGCTATAGGAATAAGTGAAATTACTGATTCATTAACAGTTGTAGTTTCTGAAGAAACAGGAACGATTTCTTTTGCTATCAAAGGAGAACTTATTAAGATTCCAAGAAAGGAATTAAGAGCAAGCTTAGTTAATGAACTAGGTTGGTTTAAATCAGAAGATGAAGAAGGTGATGAAGATGAGTAAAAATAATCAAGAACATCGTGATTCAACAACTGATTTTTTCTTAAATTTTATTTCAAAAGAAAAAGAAAAACCAAAAACAGAAGAAAAACATATCACTTCTCAATCTATTAATGATGAAATAGATTCAAGGGGAAGAGCTTTTGTAAATGGTGCTATTAAAGTGATGAATTTTATTAATTCTACTTTAGATAGAATGTTACAATCAGGATTATCTTTAAAAATATTATCATTTATTTTAGCAACGATTTTACTATTTACAGTTAATGGAGGTAATTTTGAAAATGTATTTTCAACACCTAATTCAGGAGATTATATTCAACAAGTCCCTGTGAAAATAGAAAATTTACAAGATGATTTTGTTGTAGCTGGAATGCCAGAGACTGTAAGTGTAGGCTTAGTTGGTCCTTCTATTGATATTTATAATGCTAAATTGATGAAAAATTATGAAATATATGCTGATTTTTCGGGAATAGGGGAAGGTGAACAGACAGTAGAATTGAAATCAAGAAATTTCTCTAATGATTTAGAAGTTCTCATTGTTCCTCAAACAGTAACGGTAACAGTTTCACAAAAGGTAACTAAAACGTTTAGTTTAGGATATCGTTTTAAAAATGAAGATAGCTTAAAGGATAAACATTCTGTTTCAGTAGATAGTATTGAACATAGTGAAGTAGAAGTAAGGGGTTCACAAGATAATATTGATAATGTTTATTCTGTTGAAGCAGTTATTGATTTAAAGGGAGTGACAGATTCGTTTACTCAAGAATGTAAAGTAAAGGCTTTTGATCGAAGTGGAAAAGCTTTAAATGTAAGTGTTATTCCTTCCACTGTTAAAGTGGATTGTTCATTGTCTAATTATAGTAAGACAGTTCCACTTGTACCTGAATATACAGGAAATGTGGCTAATGGATATGCAATCGATCAAATGACTTTTTCAAAAGATAAAGTAAAGATTTATGGTGATGAAAGTAAATTAAAGGATATTAATAATATTAAAGTTAAAGTGGATGTAAGTGATTTGGAAGAAGGTCGTACATTTAAAGACTTAAAATTGTTAAGTGTTTCAGGAGTTAATAAGATGTCATTTACTAAAGTGGATGGAACAATTACGCTTGTTCCTTCTGAACAAAGACAATTTACAGATATGCCAATTCAAATAAAAAATGGCAAAGAAAACAATGTTTCTATGTCAAGCGATACATGCAATTTAACAGTTATTGGTACAAGTGATCGTATTAATGCTCTTACAAATGATGACATTAAGGTCTATGTAGATGTCGTTGGGTTAAAAAAGGGTCGACATAATGTGAAATTAGAAGTAGAATTAAGTGACGAAACTTTAACATATCGTTTAGATAGCGATGAACAGATTCGCGTAAATATAAAGAAATAGGAGAGATTTAAAATGGGAAAATATTTCGGAACAGATGGCTTTCGTGGGGAAGCTAATAAAGATTTAACAGTTGAACATGCTTATAAAGTAGGAAGATACATTGGGTGGTATTTTGGAAGAAATAAAGATCATGCTCAAGTTGTTATTGGGAAAGATACAAGAAGAAGTTCTTATATGTTAGAATATGCACTTGTTGCTGGACTTACAGCAAGTGGTGCTGATGTTTCTTTAATGCATGTAACAACAACACCAAGTGTTGCTTATATTACAAGAACAGATGGTTTTGATTGTGGAATTATGATTTCTGCTTCACATAATCCATATTATGATAATGGTATTAAGGTTTTAGATTATAATGGTCATAAAATGGATGCGAAGGTTGAAAATTTAATTGAACAATACATTGATGGTGAAGTAGATGAAATTCCATTTGCTACAAAAGATGAAATTGGATGTGCAACAGATTATTCAGTAGGTAGAAATAGATATTTAGGATATTTAATGTCAATTCCTACACGTGCTTTTAAAAATATTCGTGTTGGTTTAGATTGTGCAAATGGTGCAAGTTCTAATCTTGCTAAAAGTGTTTTCGATGCTTTAGGAGCAAAAACTTATGTGATTCATAGTGAACCAGATGGTTTAAATATTAATACAAACTGTGGTTCTACACATATTGAATCATTACAAGAACTAGTAAAATCTAAAGGATTAGATATTGGTTTTGCTTATGATGGTGATGCTGATCGTTGTTTAGCTGTTGATGAATTTGGAAGAGTTATTGATGGTGATTTAATTCTTTATGTTTGTGGTAAATATTTAAAAGAACATGGTGAATTATCTAATGATACAATTGTTACAACAGTTATGTCTAACTTAGGTTTATATAAAGCGTTAGATAAAGAAGGTATTAAATATGAAAAAACAGCTGTTGGAGATAAATATGTTAATGAAAACATGGTGAAAAATGGTCATTGTATTGGTGGAGAACAATCAGGACATATCATTTTCTCTAAACATGCCACAACAGGAGATGGTATTTTAACATCTTTAAAAATTATGGAAGCAGTTATTGAAAGCAAAAAAACATTAGCTCAATTAGTTGAACCTGTAACAATTTACCCTCAATTAATGAAAAATGTATATGTAAGAAATAAAAAAGAGGCTCAAAATGATGTTGAAGTACAAAAAGTCATTAAAGAAGTTGAAGATAAGTTAGGTGATGAAGGACGTGTTCTTGTTCGTGAATCAGGAACTGAACCAGTTGTACGTGTTATGGTTGAAGCGGATACAAATGAAAAATGTTTACAATCTGTAGATTATATCATTACTAAAATGAAAGAACGCGGATTTGTTATCGAAAGATAAAATCACATATTATCACAAAATATTGCCATATATTATGGCAATATTTTAACTATAATAGGTCATAATAGAATAGGATACAAATGAGGTGAAGAAGATGTTATTTAAAATTAATATTATAGATGATGAAAAAAATCTAAATGATTTGGTAAGAACTTATTTAGAAAAAGAAGGCTATAGTGTTTGCTCATTTTATACGTATGATGAAGCTTTACTTCATAAAGATGATGATGTACATCTATGGCTTATAGATATTATGTTAGATAAGGCAAGTGGTTTTGAATTGTTTAATGAAATAAAGGCAAGTAAGCCTAAAATGCCAATTATATTTATGTCAGCTAGAGATCAAGAATTTGATCGTATTATTGGTTTAGAAAAAGGCTCAGATGACTATATTACAAAACCATTTAATATTAAAGAAGTTATTTTAAGAATTAATAATTTATTAAAACGTGCTTATGATAATCCATCTAAGATACAAATAGATGGTTACGATATTGATTTAGAAAAAAGAAGAGTCTTCTATAACAATAATGAAATCATTTTAACAACAAAAGAATATGATCTACTTGTTTACTTTTTAAATAACAAAGGATTAGCTATTTCAAGAGAACAAGTTTTATCAAAAGTATGGGACGAAAATTATTTTGGTAGTGATCGTGTCGTTGATGATACACTTCGAAGATTACGTAAAAAAATGCCAGAAATTAATATTCGTACGATTTATGGATTTGGATATCGTTTAGACTAATGCTTACGAAATATTCTTTACAAAAACAACTTGTTATTATTTTTTCAATTATTGCAATAGGTGTTTTAGCAATTCTATTGCCTATTATTGATAACAACTTAACACATGTTATTGATAATGAAATGTATGATGTTTTGACACGCTCACAAAATGATTTTTACTCATATGATTTTTCTCCTGATTATGCAGGTTCAGATAAACAAATTTATCATTTTACTTATAACATTAATGAAGATACGCTTACAACAGCGCAAAATATTTCTGCTAAGAAATATCAAATATTAGATTATGTTTTTCAAAATGATCTTTATAAGATGGTTAAGAAAAATAAAAAGAAATTACAAGAAAAGGTTAAAATGCAAGACCAAACAGTATATTATCAAATTGTAAAAGCGGATGATTCTAATTATATTATTTCACTTGTTTATAGTGATTATTCTAAAACATTGATTAATAATCTAAAGGAGCAAGTTATTGATATCTTTTATGTTGCTTTTTTAATTATTGGACTTGCTTTGTTTATTTGGGTTTCATCTTTAATAAAACCATTGAAACTTATTAAAAATTATATAGATGATATAAAAAATGATAAAGAAAGTGAATTGCATATTCAAAGAGAAGATGAGATAGGTGTTTTATCTTCTTCGTTAATAGAAATGAAAGAAGAGATAGATCGGCAAAATGAAATTAAAGAAGAAATGATTCATAACATTTCTCATGATTTAAAAACACCTATTGCTTTAATTCAAACATATGCTCAAAGTATTAAGGATGATATTTATCCTTATGGAGATAAAGATTCATCAGTGGATGTTATTTTAGAAAATACAGATCGGTTAGAAAAGAAAGTAAAAAGTTTACTATATTTAAATCGATTAGATTACATAAGTGGACAAATTGGAGATGAAACATGTTCAATGAAAGAATTGATTGAACATATTGTTTTCCAATTAACAGCTATGCATTCACAAATAGAAATTATTACAGATTTACAAGATTCATCTTTTAAAGGAAAAGATGATTATTGGCGTATTTGTATTGAAAATATTATAGAAAATGCTGCTCGTTATGTACACCATGAAATTAAAATTATTTTAAAAGATCAATATTTAGAAATATTTAACGATGGTGAACCTATAGATAATTTAAATCCTGAATCTTTATTTCAACCTTATGAAATAGGTCATAAAGGACAATTTGGTTTAGGATTATCTATTGTTTATAAAACAGTAACAATGTATGGATATAAAGTTGAAGCTGTTAATAGAGTTGATGGTGTAAGTTTTATTATTCAAAAGAAAGATTAGTCGAATGATTAATCTTTTTTTTAAAAAGTGTTGCTTTTTTTGATAAAGAGTGGCACTATTTTAGAGTTATCAATTCTCAAAAATAGAGAAAAAGAGTATAATAAACTTTAAGGAGTGAGTAAAGATGAAAGTTGTTGTTGCTGCTGGAGGAACAGGTGGACATTTATACCCTGCTCTTGCATTAGTTGAATATATAAAAAAACAAGATCCAAATTCAAAATTTTTATTTATTGGAACAAAGGATCGTTTGGAATCTCAAGTTGTTCCCCAACTTGGATATGATTATGTTGGTTTAAATGTTAAAGGATTAGCGGGTAATCCTTTAAAGAAAGCTCATGCAGCTTTGTTATTTGTTAAATCTATTGGAAAAGCAAAAAAAGTTATAAAAAAATTTAATCCTGATATTGTTGTTGGTTTTGGTGGATATCCAAGTGCTTCAGCTTTAGAGGCTGCTGCAAGGTTAAAAATTAAAACGATGATTCATGAACAAAACTCAATTATTGGTTTAACAAATAAGATTCTTATAAAAAAAGTAGATAAGATCATTTGTTGTTATCAAAAAGCGTATGAAGAATTTCCTCAAGAAAAAACACTATTGCTTGGAAATCCTCGTGCAAGTGTTGTCAGCCATGAAGTTCCTAAAGATATTTATGATAAATATGGTTTAGATAGAAATAAAAAAGTTGTTACGATTGTTATGGGATCATTAGGATCACAGACAGTTAATCAAACGATGAAGGAATCGATGAATCAATTTGTTGGTAAAGAATATCAAGTACTTTATGTTACTGGGAAACCTTATTATGAATCAATGAAAGATTATAAAAATGAAAACGTAAAAATCATCCCTTATGTTGATGATATGCCTTCTTTAATGCATGCGACAGATCTTATTGTTTCACGTGCAGGAGCCAGTACCCTTGCTGAATTAACAGCTTTAGGCGTACCAGCTATTTTGATTCCTAGTCCTTATGTAGCAGCAAATCATCAAGAATATAATGCACGTGAATTAGAAAATAACCATGCTGCTAAAATGATTCTTGAAAAAGATTTAACAGGAGAAAAATTGATTTCTACAATTGATAGTGTTATTAATGATCAAACTGCACTTCAAATTTTAACAGAAAACGCTAAAAAGTTAGGAAAGCCAAATGCAGTTGAAGACATGTATCAAGAAATTATTTCGATGTTAGGAGACTAATGATGAAGTTTGAAAAATATTATGAAGAACTTAAACAATTAGATGTTGGAAAAGTTCTTAAAGATGAACCGTTATATAAACATACAACTTATCGTGTAGGTGGGCCAGCAAAATTATTTATAAAAGTTCAAAATGTCGATGAGTTGATTGAAGTGATAAAGTATTGTCGTAAGCATCGTATTCAACTTTTTGTTATTGGAAGAGGTTCAAATTTATTATTTTCAGATAAAAGTTTTGAAGGAATTATTATTTCCCTTGAAGATATGAATCAATATCATGTCAATGGGAGCGAAGTAACTGCCCAATGTGGTGTTACAATGATTAAACTTGCTTATGATTGTGCTAAAATTGGTTTGAGTGGTTTTGAATTTATGGGAGGAATTCCTGGAAATATCGGTGGTGGTATTTTTATGAATGCAGGGGCCTATAAATCATGTTTAAGTAAAGTTGTTAAATCAGTAAAAGTATTAGATGAACATTTAAAAGTGGTTGAATTATCTAAAGATGAAATGGATTTTTCATATCGACATTCCATCATTCAAGACCATCCTAAATGGATTGTCTTGGAAGCTACTTTTGTTTTGGAAAATAAAAGTGTTGAAGAAATTAATGAAACTTTAGATAAAAGAAAAGAAAGAAGAATGTCTACGCAACCTTGGAATAAACCAAGTGCAGGAAGTGTTTTTAGAAATCCAGAAGGTGCGGCTGCATGGAAATATATTGATGATGCAGGTCTTAGAGGTTATGAAATTGGTGGAGCACAAGTTTCTCCAAAACATTCTAACTTTATTGTAAATAATGGTTATGCTTCTGCTAAGGATATTCATGATTTGATTTTTTATGTCCAAAAAACAGTTCAAGAAAAGTATGGTGTTTTATTAAAACCAGAAGTACGTTTTATTAATTGGGAGTCTTAAGATGACAACGTATGTATATAATGAACATGATGAAAATCAAGTGTTAACAATGAGAAATAAATTAAAAAAGAAAAAAAGAAAAAGAAGAATTAATTTTGTGCTTATTGTTTTGCTTTTGATATTTTTAGTGATTTTTTTCTTTGGAAATATGTCTAAAGTAAAAAAAATAACTGTTTCAGGATGTCATTTGACTTCTGCTGAAGAGATTATTGAACGATTACCGGTTAAATCAAAAAAAACTTATTTTTTTAAAGTAAATAAAAAACAGGTTGAAACAGAGGTTGAAAAAATGATCTTTGTTGAAAAAGCAACTGTAACGAAAGATTTGATAGGGAATATAAAGATAAGAATTAAAGAAAACAATGCTTCTTTATATGGCTATATTAATAATATTTTATATGTTGCAGATCAAGATGGCATTTTTGAACAAGATCAACAACAAAAATGGATTTCTTATGTACAACGTTGTCCACAAATGATGAATTTTGACGAAGAACATTTCCGGTCATTTGTGAAAGCATATGTCAAATTACCATCAGTTGTTCAAAATCAAATCTCTAGTATTGTCTTTGAACCTGATGAAAAAGATCAAACCAAATGTAAGTTGGAACTTGATGATGGTAAGGTTTTTTATGTACGTATTGAAGACATGGAAAAACAACTTACATCAACAAATTATTACTTGGTTATTCAAAGTTATCCTGATTATAAATACTATGATTATTTAGGAAAAAATGTCTATGTATACAATTAAATAGTGTATGAAAAAAGCTACGTGTTTGAAACTAAAACCTTTAAATATCGTAGCTTTTATGATAATATAATGATATATGTAGTAAGGGGAGATAGACATGAATGAAGTTTATGCAGTATTGGATATAGGTAGTGCTTCAATTGAATTGTTAGTTGGTGAAATTATCAATTCTAATTTACATGTTCTTTTTTCTAAAAAGGTCCCTAGTCATGGTGTAAAAAAAGGCATCATTGAAGATGAAAATTTATTAGTAAATGATATCAAAGGAGTTGTTCAAGAAGCTAATGATTTTCTAGATGGAGAAATCAAAGCAGTTGGTCTTACAATCCCTACTATTCGTTCTAAACTTTATCAAAGTAATAGTAGTGTATCACTTAGTGATCATGATAAGATTTCTAAGGATGATATTGTAAGAGGTTTGAAACTTTCTACTAAATTCAAAAAATCTCATGAAGAAGAGGTGGTTTGTGTAATACCAGTTCGCTTTAATGGTGATTTTGGAATTAGTCAAGTACCTCCTATAGGAGAAGCTTCAAGAAATTTAATTATTGATACATTGATCATTACTTCACAAAAACAGATTTTATATCCATATATTATGGCCGTTGAAAAGGTAGGTTTAGAAGTTATGGATATTTGTATCAATGCCTTTGCGTGTGCAAAGGAAGCTTTTGATGTGGTTTATCTTCAAGAAGGTGCATTGATTATTGATATGGGATATAAAACGTCAACAATATCTTTCTACAAAGATGGATATTTAAAATATTTAACAGTATGTTCAGTTGGGGGGTATAATTTGACTAGAGCAATTGCTCAACATTTACAAATTTCTATGAATCAAGCTGAAACATATAAAGTCAAATATGGTTCTTTGGATTATACTGTTGGACAAGAGGATACTATTCATACAACTGAGCTTCCAGATGGTCGTAAAGATTATACACAAAAAGATTTTGCGGGTATTTTAGAAGAAGCTGCAGTTGATATGTTAAATGTTATTAAAGAAAAAATGGGTGTTATCGATAATGGACAACATTATGAAACACTGATTGTTGGTGGCGGAGGAGAACTTGAGCTACTAGATAAAGTTGCTGGTCGTGTTTTAGAAGGTCCAGTGAGAGTTTATCGTCCAGATATTATTGGCATTAGAGATATGGCATTTGTTTCTTCTGTAGGAATGATTTTTTATATGTCTGATCGTGCTAAATATCTTGGTCCTTATGAAACATCTGTTGTTTTACCGGATATTTCTAATACAATGGCTGTGAGATTTAAAGGACTTACGAAAGTAAAAGATACAAAAGAGAAAACTGGAAGATTTAGTAGATTACTAGATACTTTCTTTGGTGAAGAAGAATAGATAAAAGAGAGGGTAAATCATGAACGAAGAATTAGATTTTGAACAAGTTGCAAAAATAAAAGTAATCGGTGTTGGTGGCGGAGGAAACAACGCTGTTAACCGCATGGTTGAAGAAGGCGTTAGAGGAGTAGAATTCTTTGTCGCAAATACAGATGTACAAGTATTACGTCGTTCGCCTGTAGAAAATAAAATTATTTTAGGAAAAGATTTAACAAAAGGTTTAGGAGCAGGAGGTAATCCAGAAGTAGGAAAGAAAGCTGCTTTAGAATCTGAAGGAGATATTAGAACTGCCCTTGAAGGTGCAGATATGGTTTTCATTGCTGCTGGTATGGGTGGTGGAACTGGTACTGGTGCAGCACCTGTTTTCGCTAAGATTGCTCGTGAATTAGGAGCATTAACAGTAGGTGTTATTACTAAACCATTTACTTTTGAAGGAATGAAACGTAAAAAACAAGCAATCGAAGGTATTGATGAATTACGTTCTAATGTAGATAGTATTATTGTGGTTTCAAATGACCGTTTATTACAACTAATTGGTGGACGTCCAATGCAAGAAGCATTTAGAGAAGCTGATAATGTATTAAGACAAGGTGTTCAAACAATTACTGATTTAATTGCTGTTCCTGCATTTATCAACCTTGACTTTGCAGATATCTGTGCAGTTATGAAAAATAGAGGAAATGCGTTAATTGGTATTGGTATGTCATCAGGAGATGATAAAGCAAAAGAAGCTGCAAAACGTGCAATTTCTTCACCTTTATTAGAAGTTTCCGTAGCAGGTGCTAAAGACGCTATTATTAACGTTACAGGTGGACCAAATATTTCATTATATGATGCTAATATTGCTCTTGAAACAATTACTCAAGAAGTTGGAGATGACATTAATACTTATTTAGGTATTGCTATTAATGAAAACTTAGATGATGAAATTATTGTTACTGTTATCGCAACAGGATTCGAAGAAGAAAAGGAAGAAGTAACTGTCCAACCTTCAGTAGCAAGACCTTTAGGTGAAGAACCTCAAACTTTTGAATCATATGATGATGACGAAGATGATGATGATGGTTTTCCACCAGCATTTATCAAAAATAGAAGAATTTAATAAGATGAGCTAACGATGTTAGCTCATTTTTATAAAGGAGGAAATTTAAATGAAAATTGGATTTATAGGATTAGGAAATATGGCGGGGACAATTTGCCAAGGTCTTATTAAAAGTGATTTTATTGATGGTAGCGAGGTATATGGATATGATATAAATAGTCAACAGCTGATGATGTTTGAACAAGATTTTGGTATTCATGTATGTTCAAGTGAACAAGACGTTGTTAAAAATTGTGATTATTTGGTGATGGGGGTTAAACCAAATGTCGTAGAAAGTGTCATTTCAAAAATAAAATCAGTCATTGATCAACAAGTGATCGTTTCAATTGTTGCTGGTTATGGAAATGATAAATATGAAGAATTATTACCGGGAACACATCACTTAACAATTATGCCAAACACACCAGCTAAGGTATTAGAAGGAACGACTTTATTTGAAAAAGACAATACTTTAACAGCTGAAGAATTAAATTACGTACAAACAATGTTTGAAAGCATTGGTGAGGTTTATCTTATTGAAAATTATCAAATGGTTGCCGGTGGTGCTTTAAGTGGTTGTGGACCAGCTTTTGTTTATATGTTTATTGAAGCTTTAGCAGATGGTGCAGTTTTAAATGGTTTGCCTCGTGATTTGGCTTATAAGCTTGCCAGCCAAACTGTTTTAGGAAGTGCAAAAATGGTTAAAGAGACGCAATTACATCCAGGTATTTTAAAAGATCAAGTTTGTTCTCCAGGTGGTATTACGATTCAAGGTGTTAAGGCTTTAGAAGAAAATAATTTTAGAAACGCTGTGATGGAAGCAATCGATCGTTCAAAAAAATAATGTGTAGAAAGTATGGATTTTTGTCCATACTTTTTTAAATGTCCAATCTTTTTTGACATCTTTTTTACTTGTCATCATATATGATGATAAAGGGGTAAGCAAGATGGAGGTCTATGTTGAATTAACTTATTGTATGAATGGTATTTTATTTATCATGACTTATGAAATGATTTCATTATTGCTTAATATTAATTGGTCATTTTTGAAAATCCTTTTCTTGAGTTTTTTAAGTAATATATCGATTGTTCTCATTTATATAGACTATTTACCATATATAAGTTTTTTATACTGGATTGTCCTTTTTTTATTTATTTTTAAAAAACAATTTTTCTTATATTTTCCAGTTTTTTTAATTGTTTATTTTTCAATACTATTCTTTATCAATACCCTAATAAAAGAATCATTTATATACAACGGAATCTTGATTACTCCCATAAATTATAAAGATATAGTTATTGTTGTTATGATATGTGTTTTTTTAATCATTGAAACAATTTATTTAATTTATACAAAAAGAAAAATAAAACAAAAAGATGATCTATATGATGTAACACTTATTTTTAATAATAAGATTTATCATCTTTCAGGGTTTTTAGATAGTGGTAATCATGCAAACTATCTAGGTTATCCACTTATTTTTATTAAAAAAAGTAAAATTGATACTTATCAAGTGGTGCAGTCATTTGCCAATGAGCGTATCGAGCAGGAAAAATTTAACAGAAGCAATGAAAATTTCCTGATTTCAAA
>ENA-USUG01005943-USUG01005943.1-human-gut-metagenome-genome-assembly--contig:-NODE-5943-length-13314-cov-6.655889_pt1 | contig 13314 bp, 8 predicted proteins | sample MGYA00250059_ERZ773394 | MGnify/ENA primary metagenome ERZ773394 (study PRJEB29103, sample SAMN06111957) | human gut metagenome | biome: human gut; feature: ankylosing spondylitis patient; material... | reverse complement strand
CTCAGAAACGGAGATATAGATTTATGAACAAAAAAGATATTTTAGAATTAAAACGGCGTTTTAAGAAAGATGCCTGCACTTTTACAAGACTGTGCGGCTGCTATGTGGATGCCGACCACAATAAGGTAACTTCTTTCGGGGAGACATTTTTAAATCTGGAAGATGAGGAATTTTACAAATACTTGGAGATTGCAAAAAAAGTAATGTCCGGTACGATTGGAAATAACCTTTTAGAGCTGGAATTTCCGACTGCGGAGGAAGCTGCCGGCGGCAGACAGCAGTTTTTGATGGGACTGCGCGAGAGTGCCTTAAAAAATGATGATCTGATGGATGCATTTTATGATCTTGTCATTGACAGCTACGACTATGTCGGAAACTATCTGATCCTTGTATTCCACGATGCCTACGACGTTATGACAAAAACTTCTGATAATAATAAATTAGACGAGTCCGAGGAAGTTTACGAGTATCTGCTCTGCGCGATCTGCCCGGTCAACCTGACCAAACCGGGACTTGGCTACCGTGAGGATGAAAACCGCATCGGACCGCGTATCCGCGACTGGGTCGTTGGAGCTCCGGACACCGGATTTGTTTTCCCTGCTTTTACCGACCGGAGCACAGATATCCACTCTGTCATGTTTTACACCAGAGACACCAAGACACCGCACTCCGAATTTATGGAATCCGGTCTTGGCTGTGGCTCTAAATTTACAGCTACCGAACAGAAACTTACGTTCCAGAGCATTGTAAAAGAAGTCATCGGGGAAGATGATGACGAAAGCGATGCCATTTTCATGGATATTCAGGACAACTTAAATGACCTGATCCCGGTCGCTTTAGAAGATGAACCAGAACCGGAACCGGTTCCTGTCACAAAGAGCACAATCTCTTCCGTACTCGCAGAGAGCGGTGTGACCGAAGAACAGGCAGCTGTGATCGAACAGACCTATGAAAATGTATTTGGAGAAGAAGTCCCGGTCGCAGAACATTTAGTAGATCCGAAACTGGTGGAGGCAAATGCCAGACGCAAAGAAAAATTAGAGTTGGTACAGCAGGTTGAAAATTTGAAACAGCAGTTAGAAGAAACACGCACTCTTCCGGTAGAAGAATCTGACGGGGATGACGTCCCGGCAGTCAAGACCTACGACGTCATTCTGCGTGTCAAACCGGAAAAAGTCGACCAGATCCACTCCCAGGTCATCGATGGCAGGAAATGCCTTGTCATCCCGATGGACGAGGATGAACATGCTGCCGTTAACGGCGTGAACACGACGATCTGACAGTTACATAACAATCCCTTCTAAAAAATGTGGACAGCTTCCAGAATTGATCCCAGGATCAAATTTCTGCCAGCTGCCCACCTTTTTTTCTGACGATCCGTCTGTCTGTACACTCACTATCCGGTCAAATCCCTTCCTTACGAAAGTCTCTCTCTGATATAATCTTCCATCTTTTCCCTCGGTACTCCAAGTGTCAGCGACAACTCACCATACAGTCCATTTTCGGCCGCTTTCATATAGCGTTCATCCACTGCAGTTGCCTTCTTTCCCTGTGCCAACCGCTCTTTTTTCCGCTGATACAAAGTCTTTACAATGCTCACCCATGCATGATAATCACAGGTACGGAGTGCCTCTTTGTATGTTTCCTCACGCTGTTTGTCATCCGGCACCCATAGAAGTTCAATCTGCGGTAATTCGTCAATCAGCCTCTCTGCCTCTTCTTTTGAAATCGTTCTGCGCATTATAATCTTTTCACTGTCCGTCGGAACATAAATAGTCCCATTCTTATCTCCGACCGGGGCTAAAACGTAATACAGCTTCTCTTTGTCTGCTCCCGACATATCAATATGGGTAATATCCCTGATCTGACAGACACCTTTCGCGCCACACACAACATATTCTCCGATTTCAAACATTCTTCTGATTCTCCTTTCTCCAGTTTCCATTTTAAACGATAACATACAGGTAATTCTCCACCCAGTATTTTTACTATATCATTATTTTCCCCAAAAAGTCAGCAAAATAAGCGTTTTCAAATTATTTTTGTGAAAACTGCAACACATCCGGCTGTACCATATTAGACATATTTTACACAAAACGGGCGGCACAAAACTTTATGCCGCCCGTTCGTGATCCCTGATTTTTCCCTCAATGCCGATACCAGAGGATTATCGCATCTTAGGTCATGTGTCCGTATGTTTCAGGTTTTCAATTATTTAACTTTTACTTTGAATGTTACTTTCTTACCATCTGCTGTCTTAGCTGTGATCTTTACAGTTCCTGCTTTCTTAGCTGTGATCTTACCGCTCTTGCTGATGGTTGCTACTTTCTTATTTGAAGTAGTCCATGTGATCTTCTGGTTTCCGGAAGTAACTTTCTTGCCCTTTGCATCTGTTACAGTTGCTTTTACAGTTGCTTTCTTACCTTTCTTTAAGGTATAGGTCTTACCTGTTACAACCTTCTTGCCTACTTTTAATACAACTTTCTTGGTTGCCTGTTTTACAGTTACCTTAACAGTTGCTTTCTTGCCATTTGCTGTCTTAACTGTGATGGTTGCTTTACCATTTCCTTTTGCAACGATCTTACCGTTCTTATCTACAGTTGCAACTTTCTTGTTAGAAGAAGACCATGTAACAGTCTTATCTGTTGTGTTTGTCGGATTTACTGTTGCTTTTACTGTCTTAGATGCACCGATAGAAGTTAAAGTTACTTTGCTTGCGCTCAGTTTTACAGAATCAGCTTTTACTGTTGAAACAGTTACTGCGATTGTTGCTGTCTTGCCGTTTGCTGTCTTAGCGGTAACATTTGCAGTTCCTTCTGCGATTGCATAAACCACACCATCAGATGTAACTTTTGCTACTGCTGTGTTGTCGGAAGACCATGTAACATTCTTATCTGCTGCATTTGCAGGAGCTACTGTTGCGCTGACCTGTCTGGATTCACCAACATTGATCTTTAATGCAGTTGTGTTTACAGTTACACCTGTTGCTGCTACTGCATTTACAGTTAATGTTCCATCTACTACTGATGTTACATCGTAGTTTTTCTGATCTTCTACAGTTGCACGGATCTTATATGTACCAACTGCTAAGTTCTTTGTTGACTGAACAGCTTTTCCATCTGTACCTAATACTGCATAAGTAACTTTTGCAGTATCTTTGCCAACTAAACCTTTTACGGTTCCGTCAAGTGCTGCTTCCTGACCCTGCTCGATCGTTACATCTTTTGCAGTTACGGAAAGAGGAGCTTTTGCAACATTTACATTTGCTTTTAATGTTACCTTTGTATCTGTTGTGTAGTTTGGATCAACAACTGAAACAGCTACCTCTTTGCTTGTATAGCTTCCAGCGTCTGCTACTGTGTTATCAACAAATGCAAAATCTAACGCTGCATCAATCTCTGTGTCATTGTAAATGATCTTAGCATCGCTTAACTTCTGACCATAAGTAGCATCCTCAACTTTAAGATTCTTGGAATTTAATCCGGTGATCTCTTTCTGAGCTACTTTGATATCACCGATCTCATAGCTTGTTGTCTCTTTTCCGGCTGTAACCTCTAAGTAGATTCTGTATGTACCAGCATCTAAGTTACCAAGGCTTTCGGAAATTGTTCTTCCACTCTTGAACAGGAAAGCTTCATCTTCATTTACGGATTTCTTTGTGATGTCTTTTGCTTCACCTAAAGACGGTTTATTTGCTACTGTAGTAACCTGTTTGTAATATACACGATAAGCGGAAACATCATCTGCAGTAACCTTTGCGATAGCCTTTACATCTGCTGTAGCACCATAAGTAGCTTCCGTTTTGCTTAAGCCTAAACCTGAAGTAGTAGTATCAACTGTAATCTTAGTAGCCTCAACCGTAACTTTGTTTGTTGATTTTACCAGTTTGCTGTATGCTTCAACCTGAGCATCTGTTGCATCCGGAAGAAAATCTTTTACAGATCCTTTTACATCTGCTGTGATCTCACAATAGTATGTACCTGGGATGTCAGCAAATGTACTTGTCGTATAAGTTTCAGTTGTTGCACTTTTAATTGCATCATACTTATTTGTTTTCTCATTCAGTTTATACCACTGATAAGAAACAGTATAATTAGCAGTTCCAAGTTTCTTTTCATCGTAAGATGCTTTCAGTGTAAGCGTATCTTTATCTTTAAATTTATCTGCTGTTAAATTTTCAGATTTATTTTCTGCCTTAACATCTGTTAATACAGGCTGTGTGATAGAAACGCCGCTTAAGGATACATATTTATATCCATTTGCATCTGCACCGCTTAATGTGTATACATTTTTTGCGCTGTCTTTCAGAGAATATTTTACCTGATAATTTGCAAGTGTACCGATGTTTGGTGTATCATCAGAGATTGTCTGCCATGCGCCATCTACTTTTTTCTGAATTTCGATGTCAAATTCAGTATCATTTTTTCCAGCTAAGATTTCACTTAATTTTACTCCGGCAGCATAACTGCTCTCCAACTTACCAGTTACCGCAGAAGCATCACGATTGATCACTGCTCTGTTGATTACAACATCGTATGTCTTCTCAACTGTTTTCGTATCCCATTTTGTTTTTCCATCAACCGGTGTAAGACCAGCATCATCACTTAATGTGAAAACAATTGTCAAACCGTTTTTGATTGTCTGGGAATTTTCTGTATTGGTTTTCAAAGAAGCTACAGTTGAAGTCTTATCTACACCGCCAACAGAATCAATTGTTTCTGATGTATCTTTAATGCTGTAAGTACCAATTGTGGTCTTTTTGTTTAATGCAGCCACATAATCTTTGTAGTAATCTTCAAGATCTCCGGCTCCCTCATAAGTAATCTCAGGAAGTTTGGAATCAAATGAAATGCTGTCTGCATTGATTCCCTCTTTTACAGCAACTTTGATCTCGCCAACTTTCTGGGTTCCGTCTGTTGTTGTTGCAGTAATTGTTACCTCTTTCCCAGCCTCTGTTTTAGAAACTGCTGTGATAACAGCTTCATTGTCACCAGTTGCTGTAACTTTTACTTTGCTGGAATCACTGGATGTCCATGTAACCTTTGCATTGGAAACAGTATCACTGCCTGATCCGGCAGCAACTTTTGCTGTCAATGCTTTCTTATCGGTGGTTGCCATCTCTACTGTAGCTGAAATAGCACCGTTTTCATCCTCAATGGAAACACCTGTAGCAAGCTGAACAACTTTAACAGATACTGTTTTTTCATATGTCTTATCTGTCTCTACTGCAGCAGTATCACTGTTATCAATGGTATATACACCGTCTGTTGCTGTGAATGTAAAGACAATCTCTTTTGTAGCTGTTGTAACTGCCTCATCTTTCACAGTCCACTTACCATATGCTTCATCTAACTTATTTGCTGTCTCAAGTGCTGCTGTTACTTCCGGAGCAGCTGTAGTATTTAAAGCAGCTCCATCTTTATTGCTAATGGTAGTAACTTCCGGCACATGAAGTCTGTTTGTTGCGATAGATGCTGCTTCGATAGTAAATGCATCAAGCGCTTTTTCTGCATAATATTCATTTTTCTCGCTTGCATGTGTGAACACTGCTTTTACTTTGTACGTCGTATCTTTCTCTGGTGCAAATACAAATGTACCATCTGCACTGGTTGCAATTGTCGTGTCAACTGTAGATTTTGTTGCAATCAACTCATAGCTTTTTACTGTAAGAGTACCATTAGTTAATTTATCCCCTTTGACAGTTGTTGTTACAGTAACTGTCGCACCTGCTTTTACTGTAGTTGCACTTGTTTTTGTTTCTACAGTAACATCGGAAGAAGCATCCTTCTGTGCACTCTTTGTCACGTCTTCTGAATCTTCTGTTACCTCAACCTCTGCTGCTGTCTCAACCTCTTCTGTTGTTTCAACGTTTAAAGCTTCTGTTGCCGCATCCCCAGCTTCAACATTTGCTACCGGCTCTGCAAATGCTGTAACGCCGTTACCAGTTACCGCTAACGTTGCAGCCATCATTAAGGCTGTTACTTGTTTTGCCCTCATTTTTTTTCCTCACTTTCCATGTGTGTGTGTTCTTCATATGCACGTATTTTCACAGAAAATACATTATGTCTTTATGCATTTAAGACATAACCTTTCTACATATGAGTTTAGTAACATAATACAATATTTTGTTGCATCTATAATCCAAGATTATTAAGCTTTCTACGTTTTTCTTCTACAGTAGACGTTGTATAGATGCGGGTCGTTTCAATGCTCGTATGCCCTAACAGATCTGCAAGCTCTGCAAGGTTTCCATAGCACTCCATATAGCTGATTGCGAAAAAATGCCGAAAACTATGGGGATGAACCTTTTCTTTTTTAATCCCAACCATATCCCCAAGATATGCGATCATTTTATAAACAGTGATACGGTTGATCGGATCTCCTCCTCTTCCCCGAAATATGATTCCATCATTTTCTTTTTCCTCTCTGCAAAATTTTTTTAATTCACGGATCAGAACATCCGGTAAATAAACATCTCTGATTTTCCCTTTATTATAAACCTGCACTCTTCCGGTCTCTAATGTTTCAACTGTAATATATTGGAGTTCACTGACACGTATTCCGGTAAGTGCCAATGTCCTCATAATATAATAATATTTTTTCCTGCCACTGCTTTTTGCATAATTTAACAATTCCTGATACTCTTTCCGGCTAATGACATTTTCCACACTGCATTTTTTCTGCACTTTTAATGTCTTTATAGATGCCTGCCCGCATTCTAAATATCTTAAATATCGATTTACCGCTATAACATAAAGATTGATCGTCGCAGGAGAAAGGTCCTCCTCCCGTAATTTTTCTCTGTAAAGCATCGTCCGATCTTTTGTAATTTCCTTTCCATTTAAATACCGGACAAATTTTTCCGCCTCCCTCAGATACACCTGCCTGGTCTGTTTCGAAAGTTCACTCTGCTTTAAATATTCTTCATACCCTTCAAACTGTTTCATATGACTACCTCCATTTTCCTAATAGTTTTTCCACAAAATATAAAATTATCATACAGAGGAAAATAACAAAAAAAACTGCCGTTTCATGTTGGCTTCATGAAACGGCAGTCCGTCTTTATCTGCACAGTCTAAATGGGTAAAAAGACCACGCATTACCTGCTTGTCACAGGTGTTATATTAAATTAGGGAAAGGAATTAACAAAATGATTTTGTCGTAATTTTATTATCTCTGAACACGTCCGGAAGCATCTCCGCCAGCTAATTTCTTAACTTCGTCAACGCTTACCATGTTGAAGTCACCTTCTACGGAATGTTTCAGACAGCTTGCTGCTACTGCGAACTCGATGGTATCCTGTGGATCATAATCATTTAAGCATGCGTAAATTAATCCGCCGCCGAAAGAATCACCGCCACCAACACGGTCAACGATGTGCATTAAATACTCTTTGGAGAAGTAGCTCTGTCCATCCTCGTAAAGCATTGCTGCCCAACGGTTATCATTTGCAGAGATAGATGTTCTTAATGTGATTGCAACTTTCTTGAATCCGAAACGGTCTGTTAATTTCTGTGCAACCTCTTTGTATCCTTCTTTATTTAACTCGCCTGCAGTTACCTCTGTACCTTCAGACTTGATACCGAATACGTCGTTTGCATCTTCCTCGTTGGAGATACATACGTCTACATATTTGCAAAGTTCACCCATAACCTGGCCTGCTTTTTCTTTGGACCATAATTTATTACGGTAGTTTAAGTCGCAGCTTACAGTGATTCCTTTTGCTTTTGCAGCTTTACATGCCTCTAAGCAGATTGCTGCCACATTATCGCCAAGTGCCGGTGTAATTCCGGTAAAGTGGAACCAGTCTGCACCGTCGAAAATTTTATCCCAGTCAAAATCAGCTGTTGTAGCTGTTGCAATGGAAGAACCTGCACGGTCATATACAACTTTGGATGGTCTCTGGCTTGCGCCCTTCTCCAAGAAGTAGATACCAACACGGTCACCACCGCGAACGATGTCAGATGTGTCAACACCATACTGTCTTAACGCATTCACTCCAGCCTGTCCGATCTCATGTGCCGGAAGCTTTGTAACAAAACTTGCATCCATACCATAGTTTGCTAAGGAAACTGCAACGTTAGCCTCTCCTCCGCCGTATGTTGCGCCGTAGGATGTAGCCTGTACAAAACGATAATATCCTTCCGGTGCAAGACGAAGCATGATCTCACCAAATGTAACAACTTTCTTTGCCATGATTTTAATCCTCCTAAAAATAATGTTTCACATTGTGAAACGTCGTTTCAAAATTTATATTTTTATTATAACACCGAAAAACAGAATGTCAAACATGTTTTTACTTTAATGCAATTTTTATAGGTTCTGTTATTTTTGTTCAAAAAAATTGTGAAATATTTGCAATTATCTCTTTTTTATTTTTGAAATATGTTATATAATACATATGTATTGGTTCATAATATAGAACTTAGTTTTGTAATATGAAACCATTGGATATGATAACACTGATTTATGTTTTTCAAAATGTTTTGTCGTAAATCAGGCATACATATATATCACACTATCTATTTTTAAGGAGGATTTTCCATGGACCGCAAATATGATGTCATCACATTAGGAGAGATTCTGCTTCGTCTTTCCACCCCGATCAACGGACGTCTTGCACAGGGCGATACTTTAATGAAACATTTAGGAGGTGCCGAGTTAAATATCGCTTCCGAGATCGGACAACTCGGCTTAAAGACAGCAATGATCTCTAAGATTCCTAACAATCTGCTCGCCGCATTCATCAAAAACCAGATGAACGCTTCCCGCGTCAGTGAAAATTACCTGATCTCCGACACAGCAGATGACAGCCGCATCGGTGTTTACTATTACGAATATGGTTCCTATCCGCGCAAACCGCGTGTCGTCTACGACAGGAAACATTCTTCCATCAATAACATAGACATCAAAGATGTGCCGGAAACCATGTTTTATAACACACGCCTGTTCCACACCAGTGGGATCACCTTAGGTCTTGGCGGCAACGCACAGAAATTTGCGATCGAATGTATCCGCAAATTCAAAGAGCAGGGAACCCTGATCTCTTTTGATGTCAACTACCGTGCCAATCTCTGGACCGGCGAGGAGGCAAGAGCCTGCATCGAGCAGATTCTTCCTTATGTAGATATCTTCTTCTGCTCCGAAGATACCGCACGCCTGACTTTCGGCAAAACAGGCACGATCGAGGAAATCCAGAAGTCTTTCTGCGAGGAATATCCTATCTCTGTGGTTGCCTCCACAGAGCGCACGGTCATCACTCCAAAGAAACACAATTTTACTTCCATTATCTATTCTGCAAAAAATGATTCTTACTACCGCGAGGAACCATACAACAACATTGATGTGGTCGACCGTATCGGAAGCGGTGACGCCTATGTTTCCGGTGCTCTCTACGGCTACTTAAAACACAAGGACTGCAGGAAAGCATTAGAATATGGAAATGCCATGGCAGCGATCAAGCACAGTGTCATCGGAGATATGATCACGACCGACCTTGAGGAGATCGACAGTATTATTGCAGAACACAAAAATACGGGGTATCATTCGGAGATGAACCGATAGAATGCACGCTCTATGAACATTCTATTGTCGTGAATTAAAAAATCGGAATATCCATATCAGTTTTCCCTGGATATTCCGGTTTGTTATTTCATTACAAGATGTTGAAGTTTGTATGCACTATTTGGTGTCAACATCTTTACATTTTCTCACATCACTTCACGGATCACACGCTCCACATTTTTGTATGCGATCTTTTCGAGTGCATCCTCACTGAACCCTGTTTTCTGCAGTGCATCAAATAATTTTTTCATATCCGTGCAGTCAGCGATCTCAAATTTTCCCTCAATCCCATCAAAATCCGTCCCGATTCCGACACACTCAATCCCGCCAACATTGACCAGACGCTTTACATGTTCACACATTGTTTCGATCCGGCTCACTTTATCCACAGGATCTGTATTTAAAAACGGTGGATAAAAATTAAGTCCTGCCACACCACCATGTTCCGCTAATACCCGTATCATATCATCCGTCAGATTTCTCGTTGCAGGAGCAAGTTCCCTGCAGTTTGAGTGTGATGCCACAAATGGGCCCCTCACAAGTTCTGCCACATCATAAAAACCACCATCCGATAAATGGGACACATCCACAAGGATTCCAAGCTCTGCCATATATGTAACAGCTTTTCTGCCAAACGGTGTCAGTCCAAGCTGCATCCGTTCTGCCTCTTTTGCATGCGGATGACCGAAACAGTTATCATCATTCCAGGTCAGCGTAATCAGCCGGACTCCCATCTGATAAAGCTTATCGATCCGTTCCATTTTTCCATCCACAATACATCCGTTTTCAACAGTCAGAAAGGCAGAAACTTTTCCCTGCCGCCAGTTGCACTGCAGATCCTCATAGGTGCATGCCGGCGCAATGATATCTGCACAATTTTCCATCGTATTCTGATATACTGCATACATATCCTGCATCTGCTTTTCGATCTCTGCCCCGTTATACCAAAGACTTATCTTTCTCTTTTCTGACCGGCAGTCGTCTGGATCATGTCCCGGATCACTCCAGTTTTCTTCTTTTTTCTGCTGTAAAAACATGGCAAAAAACTGTGCTTTTGTGCCGCACCGGTGCAGCCTTTCTGCATCCACCATCGTATGTTCCAGTTTTTTTGCCGTCTCTTTTTTCTGTTCCACTGCTTTTACAAGCGTATCACAATGCATGTCGATATAATTCATATCCGATGAATCCTTTCTGCAAATCTGCCCCTGTAAACCTGCCAGGCTTATAAAACCGCCGTATTTTTTCTTTCAATGCGCGGTTCTTTTAATATCATTTTATTCCGCAGCACACAAAATAGCAACCCGACGTAAACTCCATTGACCGCCGCCGTCATCAGATCAGTAGAAAAGAACGGAACTGCCACCGTATAGATCACGCCATATCCGAAATTTACCATCATATAAATTACCATCACGCGCACGATCAACCCGATACTGCAAGCCATCCCCAGTAGAAATCCCATCCGGCTGCCCTGCATGAGAGACTGCCGGAACGCATAGATCAAAAACCACACAAATGCTGCAACGACAAGAACACCTGCTATGATCCCAAAATAACAAAATATATTTCCCAGCAGATATTCGCCGTCCGATCCTGTCCCCTGCATCAGAAATGTCCGGTTTCCAAACAGGCTGTATCGAGCAACTGCATCTTTTATCATTCTGTTCTGATATCCAAATTCACCTGTATGCGTAAGCCTGGCGAGCACATAGCCGCCTGGCAGAAACGTATACTTATAAAAGAAAGCCACACCAGCCCCCAGAATACCAGCCACAAGCAATGCCAGCTCTACAAGGTATTTTTTCTTTTCGTTTCCAAATATTCCACGAAGCACAGATGCCACCAGCAGGAACAGACAGACCACGGCATTTTCCACAACCGCCCCATTACTCTTCGGCAGTGAAATGAGCCCTGCTGCTAATACCATAAACGGGATAATGATCCAGCCGGCTGATTTTAAAATTCCCCGAAATCCCTGTCCCCGGTACTGATAAATAATTCCCGCAAAGATCACTGGCAGCAGCACCTGTACACTGTAACTTGCCAGCAGCGCTGTCTGATAGTTTCCAAGGAGGCCGCCCGACCACACCAGACACAGGCAGATCATATACAAAGCATATACCGCACGGATATGCAAAAACAGCCATGTGTAATCGAAATACATGATCACAAAGATCATTGCAAAGCTGACACCATTTATCACAAGTAATGCTCTAAGCTGTTCTGCCTGTGATGCCCCACCTTCTGTTTTTCCGGAAATAACAACTGACATGAGTATAGATGCCGCCGTTAAAAGAACCGCCAGCACAAAAAGTTTCCATGGAAATGCCGGTCTGTGGATACGGTTTAATGCACATCCTGTTTCCACCGGATCTCCCATCTGCCGCACTGCCTCTCTTTTTGCATCTTCCCTGCTCATTCCTTCTTCCTCATAGCCTTGTGCCTGTTCTTCTATATGCCCGTTTATTTCTTCTGCCACAAGCGATCTTGCACGTTTATTCTGGATCTGCTCTTTCAGAGTTTCCATATATTCTGTGTATTCCATGAATATGTTTCCTTTCCCTTTTTTCGCATTTCGTTTGTTCTCGTATTTTTTATGTATTTTTTCAACATTTTCCTGCGTTGTTCCAAAATTTTATTGCCCCAATATTTTTATGCATCATTCCAACATCTTGCTGCCTCAATATCTTTCTGTGTTATTCCAATATTTTTATATAATCCAAATACAGTTTTCTCTGGTTTTCAGACACACGCCTCCGCTCCCCTGCAGGAGAGCACATTGGTGACTGCTGCGGCATAAGTGTTCCACTCTTCTTTTTTCTCTTTTAAAATGCGTCTGCCTTCTCTGGTAATGTGGTAATATTTGCGTGTTTTTCCGCTTGCGTCATCCTCATAAGCCGTAACAAGATTGTTTGCCTCTAAGGCATGCAAAAGCGGATAAAGCGATCCCGCTTTTAATTCAAATACATTTTCCGATCTTTTCCTTAATGTTTCGATCATTTCGTAACCATACATGTCTTTCTCGTCTAAAAGCCGTAAGATCAGCATGGAAAGACTACCCTGAATCAATGATTTGTTTAACATAAAATCCTCCTTGTTTTCCGAAGGAAAATGCGAGCCCTTTGGCGAGCAGAGGATTTTCCTCCTTGTTATATAGTCTATCTATATATCTAAAATATATAGTCTGTCTATATATATGTCAAGTTTTTTCTCATTTTTTGATCTTACATATTTGTTCGTAAGAATAAATACTGCATTCCCCTTCACTGTCGACCTTATCCCGGAAATACTTTGGATCATTAAATATACAAAAACAGGTTATCCATAGTTTAAATCTATGGACAACCTGTCCTGATGTCTGTCTGACATTTAAAAATCATTCTTTTATTTTCTGCAAGATTTTCGAGGATTACATCCATATCATACCCCGGTACCGCCTTCATTACAGCTTCAAATGCTTTTCTTTATTATATAGAACCCCAAAAACATCTTCAAGCCATTCCTACATATTTTTGTTTTGTGAAACTTGCTGCTGATGTGGCATAGAATTACTGAGTTGTCAGAACTATTTTTATAGTATACTACAAGAAGCCGCATTATTCAATCACAAAATAAAAGGAACTCTGCTATCCGGTTAAATGCTGATTTGTTTATGAAATAAATCGCCCGCTCAAATGGTGTGTCGCAGGTCTGTGAGTGGCATCTTGCGCAAAGCCGGAGTTAATTTTGGTTCCATTGTACGAAAATAAG
>ENA-USUG01005941-USUG01005941.1-human-gut-metagenome-genome-assembly--contig:-NODE-5941-length-13319-cov-7.712053_pt1 | contig 13319 bp, 9 predicted proteins | sample MGYA00250059_ERZ773394 | MGnify/ENA primary metagenome ERZ773394 (study PRJEB29103, sample SAMN06111957) | human gut metagenome | biome: human gut; feature: ankylosing spondylitis patient; material... | reverse complement strand
AGATCGGAAGAGCGTCGTGTAGGGAAAGAGTGTAGATCTCGGTGGTCGCCGTATCATTAAAAAAAAAAAAAACAAAAAAAAAAAAAACAAAAAAAACAAAACCAAACAAAAACAAAAACAAAAAAACAAAAAAACACCAACAAAAAAAAACCCACTCTCACACCCCACACCTGCCTCCCACGATTAGTTCCTCACAAGACCTTACTTCTAGTCCCTCGATTTTTTTTTTTTTTTTTTCAAGCAGAAGACGGCATACGAGATAAGCCAGTGACTGGAGTTCAGACGTGTGCTCTTCCGATCTCCATCATAATCATCACTAAACATCATAAATCCAGATTTTGCAAATCCATCCTTCGATACAATTTCCTCGTTCTGCAAATCTTTTAATGTTGGAATTGATGAATCCTCTCTATATTCCCGACATAGTTTGATATATTCTTCCCATTGTTTGTCATCATATCTTATTTCCGTTGTTTCATTATCCACCCCAAATTTTCTTTTATACAAAGTAATAATCTCTTCCGGTGTCGCAGGTGGTGTATTTCCATCGCCCTTTATATACACCGTCTCATTAAAATCCCCTTCCCGATACCTTAAAATAGAATCTGCTTGTACAACATGAACAGCCAAAACAAAACGCTCCGCATTCGCATCCACACTACGCAACATATAACGGACTCTTGCATGTGGAAAAATATGCCTGTCATTCACAGTTGCAATAAGATTTTTCGTCTTATCAACTTCTTCCAGACTAATTCCAAATGCTATACCTTCATTTGAAACTCCAACAAACATGATTCCACCCTTTCCATTGGCATAACCAACGATCGTTTTGGCCCATTTTACAGGTTTATCTGGATTTAAAACTGTCTTGTACTCATAATCCAGATCTTCTGATATTACATCTGGAAACAGCTCACGTATATGCACATCCATACCTCCTTCAATCCTCTGCACTGAGTTTATAAAACATTTTGATGCTTTACAATAACATTTCGATACATTTTGATAGCATTTCGATCTACAATGATGTCCATTTTTCTATGCATCCTTATTTTTCTCTACCAATCATTTTCAGCCTCCACCCGTTCTCTCTTGGCTTCACTTTCATAGGTTTTACTCAAGCCGTAGAAAATCTTTGCTGTTTTAGGATAATTGGGTTCTAAATACTGTGCATTCTTTTCAAACTCATCTGCCATCTTAAGTTCTTCTTTTCCTGCTGAGCAGCAATAAACGCCCCGGCGATTATATACTTCTATTTGATAACTATGATACATTCTGTCATCACCGTACTTTTCAATCATGTTTCTCACCGCTTCACATGGCTCGTGACCGTCTAAACCTTCAGGAGAAAATGCAAACAATCGTCCCAAGGTAGCAGTAAATAAACTCTTCTGGTCCTGATCAATTAATAGTTGTTTGTACCGCTCTATCCACTGTTCAAGAGATTCTGTCAAAACCTCTCCATTGTTTTCTGTTGGACAGAAATGAGCTTTTTCATAAATTTTATACATATTTTGAACACATATCTGATCCTTAAGTTGTTCATCAATCCTACCATGATCCTTTTTGAAAATACCATTCACAAGTTGTGCAAATAATTTCGGTTCCTGCTTAATCATATGATGATAACACTTCATACTCTTCCAATCCAATAAATCCATAAAGAAAAGTTCAATACCTGCAACTCTGATACATTTTTCTGGATTGTCCCAATATGCCTTCTGCATTACACCAATCAGTTGTTCCGCATGATATCCGATTGACTGATCGCCGCCTGATTGCGGCATACGCTCAATTTTCTCAAAACATTCAAAAATTTGATCAGCAGATAATGGATTCTCATAATGAATTTGATGCATCTGATCCAGATACACATCGACAGTAGCATACTTCTTACATTCTATCAAAACCCACTGTATATTACAGCTTTCGCAATCAATACTTGTTTTCCAAAATTCTTTTTTAATTGTATCTGGAGCATTTGTGACAAGCGGAATTTCTTTTGTTCTAGATGCTTCTACTCTATATATCTTCGCCAAAAAAGTTACAGGATAGCCACCATTTGACAAATCTTTAATAATTTTATAATAAGGTAAGGATTCTCTATAGCTTAAAACCTTTAAGTAATCAAGTGCAATCTCTCCAGACTCTTGAGCGTTCAGCAGATCTATAAATACATTTAATTTCCATTTTCCACCATTCCAGTACATTGCCAAATATTTTCCTAAAGATGTATTCGATTCCTTCGCACAAGCTTTTGCTAAGATTTGTAAATCATATCCAAGTTCATGAAATTCAATCAATTTCTCTCGAACCAATTCCTGTGTAGCCACCTCATTATTCTTTCTCTCCCCTTCTCTATTAAAAGGAATCGGATGCAAAAGCGGATAGCCTCGATACCTTTCAAATAAATAACTATACTCATATTCAAGCGTATCAATATGTATTTCATCAAGGAGATTTTCAAATTCCTGAAGTCTTTCCTCCGTCATTGACCAATTTGTAGAGGCATAATATCTATGCGTATAAATTAGATGCCTAATTTCATTTTTGATTTGCATGACCTCTTCATCTGTCATTTGACTAACTTCATATAAAAGTTGATTAAAAACTTTTTTACATAAATCTTCTGGTAACTCACATAACAAATTAATTATCTTTATCCATCGGTCAACTGAAAACTCCATATGTTTTATAAGAATACCAACATATCCTCTATCTGTTTTTTGCATCTCACATATAGTAACTGATCGTGTTTCTTCATGTCTCCTATACTTCGGAAACAACAAATCGCCACATATGCTTCCTTTGTTATGATCAATTGCTGAATACATATATTCCCACGCACGATGGCTATCAATTTCCAAAGCAATTTCTGCTGCCTTTATTTTTTCTTCCGCCGTCTGAAGCGGAGAAAAATTCACCCATGTACAAAATACCTTTTCAAAAACTGTCTTAAGTGAATCGAATTTACCTTCATAGCAACAGGCATCCAATTTTAAAAGCCATCTAAATGCAGTCCAAAAATATTCTTTTTGACTAAGAAATTGCTCAATCCCCCATAAAATATCCATATAAGCATCTCTTTTCCCAAAAACATCGTTTGATTTTTCCCGAAAAAGAGATAAAAGCCCAGTATCTTCGTCTAATTCCTTTTCTAGCCTTTCCATAACAACTGTTGGAGATATTTCACAAAGTTCTAACCAGAACTTTGATATGTAAATCCATTGTTCTTCCGTTTTTACACATTTTAATATGGCCTTAACCACTCCATCTAAGGTTGCCTGTGTCTCTTCTTCCTTATAATATCCTCCTTTAATCATCAATGTTTTTAACATACCTTTTCGTATAGTTTCAGACCAAAATAACTTTTCTCCTTTAAGCTGTGCATGTATCCTTTCATAATTGTCATATATAAAAAGATTCTCTGATTCATTAAGCACATCCAATACAGCCGTAACAAATGCACTCCAGATTCTTTCATTTGTTGAAACATTAAGATAACCCCAGATGTTTTCTGTACTCGCTAAATAATACGAAACAGATCCATTATGCTTTACCTCATATATAAGCGGATCTTCTCCTTTGGCATACGGAAGAACTTCCTCCAGGAATCTATCATAAGAATCGCCATATAAAGATTCAATAATTAGCTTATCGCCCGCTATTTCCTCCCAACTTCCGATAAGAAGGCACGTTTTTTTTGCTCTATCACTAACATGATCTATCCAAGAAGGTAATTTCAGGTATTCACCTTTAAACAATTTCTTTTTAATCTGTGTATATAAACCATGGGTATCAGTCAGCAAAGCATTGACCTCATTATAATCCATTCCGGCTTTTTTTAAACATTTTGCTAGCGTACGTTGAGTTCTCGGTCGTAATTCCAGAACCGGCTTATTAAATACCGGTGTATTCTCATCTATTACAAAAATATTTGTATTATTCTCAATTGCTACAATTTCATCTGCATAAAAACACGGAATATAAACATTTCCTTTATTTTCCAATAACTGCAATTTATTCCATGATTCCAGATTTTTTACAACATAAATAGGACGTCTGTCATCTAGCCTCCACAATTCATTAAGAATACAATAAACCGTTTCCTCCCGATTACGTCCTCTTATGTAAACCATTTTTTCATATCTCTGATCTTGAAAACTGTCCTGAAAATGTTCATCGTCAATCACAAAAAATTCTATTCCTAATGATGGATTCTGAGTGTTTCTTCTGAGTTCTATATCCATTTGCCCAGATGACATAATTGCCAATTGCTCACGATGATAGACAATCAATTCATTTGACATCTTTTCAATTCGATTTTGCAATGCCGAAAAGCTTTTTTCTTGCTCCTCCCTCCACTCCTTCAAAAAATGATGTTCATATTTATCTGGATCTATTACCCTTAACTGCCCCAGCACAGTATAGATCATCCGCATCGTATAAGATTCTGCAATCTCATATGGAATTTCATATTTTCTCATCAACTGCATAAATGATTGATATAATCCATGCTTCAAATCATATCCATCCTCAGATTTTAATTTCGCTGCGATCGGAATTAAATTTTCTTTCGATAATGCACATTCCAAATCTTCAAAGAATAACTCCTTTTTCCGTTCATTTTCAACAAAAAATTTGCCTGTGCCTACGATCAGTTTTTCCCACGCCTTTGATCCCTTATAATTTTTTACTACTCGCTCTCCCGCTGAAACCAAAACATTCTGTGCTTCATCGGAACTAAGCATTGCAACCGTATCCAACAATGACTTAAGCATTTTCAAAATCACCTTTCTCTTTGAAATTCCGTCCAACATAGTTCTTTTATTGTAACATATCGTATATCATAAAGCAAAATTTCCCTTTTTCAAGTCAGCCTAAAGCCAGTCCTTGAAAATATCTTTGTTGATAATTTTCCCTGCAAATCCTTTTTTCACCCATTCTTGTTTTTCCTTCTTTTCTGTGATAGAATAGCCATAAGACTTTATTGGAGGGAATCGAATGACCTATATCAAACACAAATCTGAAGAATCCGTAGAGGACTATCTGGAGACGATCCTGGTGTTAAGCCATAAGCTTCCAGAGGTACGCTCGATCGATATTGCAAACGAGATGCATTTTTCCAAGCCAAGTGTCAGTGTTGCCATGAAGAACCTGCGCAACCGGGATCTGATCGTGATGTCTGACAATGGACATATTTCTTTAACTCCGGAGGGTCAGGCTATGGCAGAAACCGTCTATGAGCGCCACTCTCTCCTGTCCGGCTGGCTGATCGAGCTTGGCGTTGACCGGGAGATCGCTACGGCGGATGCCTGCAAGATGGAGCATGACATCAGCCCGGAAAGCTTTGAAGCATTAAAACAGCATATTCTAAAACACCGCAAATAATCATATCCTGCCAAACAGCATCTGTTCCGCCGCAGGCGAAGAGCTGTTTGACAGGATATTTTTCACCTACTTTTCATTTTTTAGTTTATCGCAGAAGGAGGTACTTATGCTATTTAAGAAAAAATCATCAGCCCCAGACGGGCAAACAGAACGTTTTGACTCGGAAGGCAATCCGATCCGCAGACGGGTGCATCTTGGCAAAAGGGCCGGGACCGCAGTCATCATTGTGGCTGCCGCAGTCATTGCCAGCAACTGCTACTACGTGCTGGATGAGGAAAATTATGCTGTTGTCACTACTTTGGGAAGTCCCCAGGCGGAATCCCAGGCGGGACTTCATTTTAAGATTCCATTTATTCAGAACGTCCGCATGGTATCCAAGGGTATTAAAGGTATGTCCATCGGTTATAACCAGGATACCGGAGAGGCTGTGGATTCAGAATCCGTGATGATCACCAAGGATTTTAACTTTGTCGACACTGATTTCTACCTAGAATACATGGTCAATGATCCGGTGAAATACCTGTACGCATCTTCCGACCCGGTAGCTACCTTAAAGATGCTGGCCCAGTCCTACATCCGTGACACCGTAGGCATCTATAATGTAGACGATGTGATCACCACAGGAAAAGCTGTGATCCAGTCAGAAATCAAGGAAAAGCTGACCAACCGCATGATTGAAGAAGATATCGGGCTTTCCGTAACCAATATCACCATCCAGGACGCATTTCCACCGACCGACGAGGTCATGAACGCCTTCAAAAATGTGGAAAATGCCAAGCAGGGCAAGGAAACGGCCATCAATAACGCCAACAAAGACCGAAACGAAAAGATCCCTCAGGCAGAGGCCGAGTGTGACCAGATCATCAAGACTGCCGAAGCCGAAAAAGAAGCCCGCATCAACGAGGCCCAGGGACAGGTCTCCCGTTTTGAGCAGATGTACGCAGAATACAGCAAATACCCTCTGATCACCAAGCAGCGCATGTTCTATGAGACTATGGAAGACCTGCTTCCGACCATGAAGGTCTACATCGTAGATGAAAATGGAACCCAGAAGCTGCTGCCATTAGATAGTTTCACCGCTGCACAAGATTCAGATCCGGCTGACACGACGACTGGAAAGGAGGCACAGTAATCATGAAACGGGCATCAAAATTTATCACGTTGCTGCTTATTTTTGCTATCATGTTTGTAGTTGGAGGTTCTCTGGTCATTACCTATCCGGATGAATACACCATTATCCGTCAATTTGGAGAAATCGTGCGGGTCACCGACACCGCCGGCGTTTCTTTAAAGCTTCCGGTGATCCAGACCAGCTCCACTCTGCCAAAGTCCTTACAGCTTTATGATATCCCGGAATCGGATGTCATCACCAAAGATAAAAAAAGCATGATCGCAGACGCATTTGTCCTGTGGAAGATCTCCGACCCGATCCTGTTCACCCGCCATTTAAACGGCCAGGTAGCTCAGGCTCAGTCCAGAATCTCCGCTTCCGTGTTCTCCTCCATGAAATCCGTCATTTCCAATATGGATCAGACCGAGATCATCGAGAACCGGAATGGCAAGCTGGCCCAGGATATCCGCGCTAACATCGGAAGTTCTTTAGATGAATATGGCATCGAGGTACTGGCCGTAGAAACCAAGTCTCTGGATATGCCAGATGACAACAAGCAGGCCGTTTATGACCGTATGATTTCCGAGCGCAACAACATCGCTGCCTCCTACACTGCCCAGGGTAACTCCTCTGCACAGAAGATCAAGAACGATACCACCAAAGAAGTTTCCGTCATGAAATCCCAGGCGAAAGCGGAAGCGGAAAAGATCAAGGCAGAAGGTGAGGCGCAGTATATGCAAATCCTGTCAGAAGCCTATAACGATACCAGCAAGGCAGATTTCTATAACTTTGTCAGATCCTTAGATGCCGCAAAAGCATCTCTGGGAAATGGGAATAACACACTGCTGCTGGACAAATCTTCACCGATCACGCAGATTTTCTACGGTTATTGATTCTTTTTTAATTAACGCAAAAACTCGTACTTCACGAAAACTTTTCGTAAAAGTACGAGTTTTTTTATGATCCGGTGTAACTATTCAGTAGGTCTGCGCACATGCTGCGCTGACCGTAAGAACACATAGGCTAAAAAGCAAAAATCCCATCAGCGAAGCTGATCTGGAATGGATTTTTGCTCGTAACTATGAAGGTACTGAATAGTTACGATCCGGTCATTATTCTGCCATCTCCAGATCCACCTTATCATGATCCAGCAGATTCGTCATGCTCTTCAAACTGATCAATAACGTCGAAGTATTATGCATCAGCGCTGAGGTGGCCGGAGCCAGCACGCCGCTGACACCAAGCAGGATCAGACCCAGGTTAAATCCGATCACAAACCGGTAATTCCAATGAACCCTCTTCATCAGCCGATTACTGATCTCCTTCAAGGTCACCAGCTGATACAGCGCATCCTCAGAAATCGTAATGTCCGCGATCTCCCTTGCGATCTGTGCTCCCTCGCTGATGGCGATTCCTACGTTGGCTGCTGAAAGTGCCGGAGAATCGTTGATGCCATCACCGATCATGATGACTTTTCTTCCCTCAGCCTTTTCCTTTTCCACGAAGTTCGCTTTATCTTCTGGCAGAACCTCAGAGTAATACTCGTCCACACCAACCTTCGCTGCAATGGCCTTCGCTGTACGGTCGCTGTCTCCGGTCATCATGACGATCTTGGAAATACCAAGCTTCCGCAATTCTTTGATCACCTGTGTGGACTCTGGACGAAGTGGATCTTCGATACAGATAACCGCTGCCAGACGTCCTCCAATCGCCAGATACAGATGGGAATACTCTGGTGGAAGACTGTCAAATTTGTCCATCTCACTCTCCGGAATCACACATTTCTCATCCTCAAATACAAAATGGTTACTTCCGATGATGACTCTCTCATCACCAATGTAAGAGGCGATTCCGTGTGCTACGATATAATCAACCTTGGAATGCATCTCCTCATGAACCAGCCCACGGCTGATGGATTCCTGCACCACCGCATTCGCCATGGAATGAGGGAAATGCTCTTCCAGACAGGCAGCGATCCGAAGCATCTCATTCTGGTCACGGCCCTCGAAAGTCACCACATCAGCTACTGTTGGCTGTGCCTTGGTCAAGGTACCCGTCTTATCAAAAACAATGGTATCTGCATCTGCAATGGCTTCTAAGAACTTGCCGCCCTTGACCGTCATCTGATAGCTGCTGGCCTCTCTCATAGCCGCCAGTACAGATAATGGCATGGCCAGTTTCAGGGCGCAGGAGAAATCCACCATCAGAATGGATAATGCTTTGGTGGTATTTCTGGTGATCAGCCAGGTTAACGCGGTACCTCCAAGGCTCCACGGAACTAACGCATCTGCTAAACCGGATGCCTTGCCTTCTACTGAAGACTTTAATTTCTCAGATTCCTCGATCATGGTCACGATCCGTTCAAATCTGGTAGAACCAGCTGCTTTCTTGATCCGGATGGTGATAGAGCCTTCCTCGATCGCTGTTCCCGCATATGCGTAAGAGCCGATCTCCTTCTTCACCGGAACAGACTCTCCGGTCATGGAAGCCTGGTTGACCATGGCCTCACCGGCTTCTACGATACCGTCTAACGGGATCACATTACCAGTATGGACCACTACCAGATCGCCCTCGCGGATGTCCGATACCGGAACCAATACTTCAGTATCATCGATCTTCTGCCATACCTTTTCAATATTTAAGGACATGCTTCTTGCCAGGTCGCCTACTGATTTCTTATGGGTCCACTCTTCCAGCAGCTCGCCAATACCCAGAAGGAACATGACGGAGCCTGCCGTATCGAAGTCATTGCGGATAATGGAAACCGCAATCGCTGTGGCATCCAGCACTTCAACCTCGATCTTACACTTCATCAGACAACGGATACCCTTCCATACATAACGGATAGCTTTGATGGTGGTATAAACTGCACGCACCGGAGCCGGAAGAAACAGTTTGGTACACAGACGTCCCAGACACTGGTTTACCAGTTTGTCCTGATATTCCTGATTCAACTCCCGTCCGCTGTCCATCGGAACGATTTCATTTAATGTCTCATCTTCGTAAGTAAAATCCAAAATCGCGCGGATCAGTTCTTTCCGTTCACCGCGGAAATGAATCACTGCGTCTGCAGTCCGTTCATAAACCTTTGCCTCTTCCACCATCGGCTGATTTGAAAGAAACCAGGCCAAAAGATCGGCCTGGCGCATGGTCATGTGATTCTGGCAAAGATGAATACGGATTCTGCCTTTTATCTCATGCCTGATTGTAAATTTCATGTTACTCTTCCACCTGCTCCTCAACAGTCTCTTCTACTTCTGGATCAGCAGCCTTTGCAGCTTCCTCAGCACGAACACGGTTGATCTCTTTTGCTTCTGCTAAGATGTCACCAGCATTCTCCTGGATATTGGTAGCGGTAGTCATAACGCTCTCTTTTGCTCTTAAACCAGCTGCTAAGCAGTTGATGTACAGCTTCTTCGCATCCTTGCTTGCTAATACCTTCACACCTGCGGTTCCGAACAGAACACCTCCTGCAAAAAGTCCGATATGTTTCATTTTGCTGATATCTAACATAATTTTTTCCTCCTATGAATATTGGTATTTTGTAACTATTCAGCAGGTGCGCACATGCTGCGCTGACCGTAAGAACACATAGGTCAGAAACTGAATAGTTACGTTATTTTTATTACACACAGACTATCAAACCGTACCCAGGTTAGTCAATAATAATATCTCTTATTGAGAATAATTGAAATACTTCGATTATTTTCTGCTAATTTGTCAAATTCAGCAAAACTATCACTTAATTTTCTTTATTGATATCTGAACCATATTTTTTCTTCATGGTAAATCCACGGCCCCGCACCTCGTTAACCTGGTTCACTACGATAAAGGCATGAGGGTCGATTTCCTGGATCAGACGGTTTAGCTGTACCAGCTCCCGGTGACTGACAACGGACATGACCACATAGCCATCCTGTTTTAAATAACCGGTAACCGATTTCAGTAAGGTCACACCGCGGTCTAATTGGGTAGCAATCGCATGATTGATCTCCTCATAGTGGCTGCTGACGATCTTTACCTGCATTTTCGCCTGTCCCATCTGAAGAACTTTATTCAGCACAGTGGTATAAGTCAACACTAATAAGATTCCGTAAAGCACCGATTCCCGGTCGGAAAAGACCATCTGCAGAAGCAGAATCCCCGTATCCATCACATTCATGGACCCGGAAACAGAAATTCCAAACTTCTTATTCAGTACCAGCGGAGGAATGTCCATACCGCCAGTAGACGCACCTGCTCGCAGAACGATTCCGATACCTCCGCCGATCATCAGTCCTGCAAAAAGCACTGCCAGAATCTTATCATCTGTCATTTTTCCAATCATCGGCATGTTCTGGAATACTGACAAAATAAATGGATAGTAGAACGTGCTGACAATGGTCGTCAGGGCAAATTTTTTACCCAGCACGATCGCGCCAAGTACAAACATCGTTACATTAAAAGCTGACACAAACACCTGGATCGGCAGGCCGAACTGATGATAGAAAAACAGCGCCAGACCGGTCGTTCCTCCTGTGATCAGTCCATTTGGTAAAATAAACAGGGTAACTGCCAGGGCATAGATGGTATTACCCGCTAAAATATACAATAGATTTTTCATTTCCTCTTTCATTACTATTAATCTCCTCTTTTTTTATTTATCTCTGCACCAAAATAAAGCGTACAAAAAAGACCGATGCATGATTCATCGGTCTGAATAAGTGCATCGGTCTTTCATATTCCATTATCGTAACGCTCCTAACAATGATGTGCCTATGGTTCCCTCCGGCATCTCTACCTGGAAATTATCTGCAATGGTCGCACCGATCACGGCGAAACACTTCTGATCTTCTAATCCGCCGCAGCCAACCATGGATGGGGAATATGCCAGAAATGGCACCATCTCCTTCGTGTGGTCAGTTCCTGTATGAGTCGGGTCATTGCCGTGATCTGCCGTGATGATCAGAAGATCATCCTCTCTCAGTTTCGGAAGAAGCTGTCCGAGCTTCTCGTCAAAACGCTCCAGTTCCTGACCATAGCCGATCGGATTCCTGCGATGGCCCCAGAGTGCATCAAAATCCACCAGATTGGTAAAACATAATCCGGTAAAATCACGGTCTGCGATCTCAATGGTCTGCTCCATACCGTGAACACTGCTCTTGGACTTGTTACCCTCTGTAATTCCTTCGCTGTCAAAAATATCCTGGATCTTACCAACACTGATCACATCATAGCCTGCGTCCTTTAATGCATCTAACACCGTTCTTCCATACGGCTTCAATGCATAATCATGACGGTTGGAGGTTCTCTTAAACTCGCCCTTTTTCAGTCCGACATATGGTCTTGCGATCACACGGCCTACCTTCCACTCGTCCTTCATGGTCAGTTCTCTGGCAATCTCACAGCAGCGGTATAACTCCGGCACTCCCATGGTCTCCTCATTTCCACAGATCTGCAATACCGAATCTGCAGAAGTATATACGATCAATGCGCCAGTCGCGATCTGCTCTTCCCCCAGTTCCTCCAGAATCTCCGTACCACTGGCTGCTTTATTGCCGATGATCTTTCTTCCGGTTCTGGCACTTAACTCATCCAGCAGTTCCTTAGGAAATCCAGTATCGGTAAATGTCTGAAATGGCTTCGTGATCTGAAGTCCCATCATCTCCCAGTGGCCGGTCATGGTATCCTTTCCCACACTGGCTTCCGATAAACGGGCATAATACCCCATCGGACATGCAGGTTTTTCTACATGGATCATCGGATGAAGATCGGCCAGTCCAAGCTTTGCCAGGTTCGGGATACGAAACTCTTTCATACGCTCATCAATATGTCCTAAGGTATCTGTTCCGGCATCACCATACTCTGCCGCATTGGCCATGGCGCCAATACCAAGAGAATCGATCACAATCGTAAAGATTCTTTTATATTTTTTCATAGATACTCTCCTTTACACTGAAAAAGAGGGAAACTTCGTCCCCTCTTTTTATTATATAGCTTTTTCTAAAATTTGTCGATTTATTCTTTTCTTATTTTTCTGATTCTTTTCCCGATTCTTTTCCTGATTCTACTCTGCTTCTTCCGCCATCTCTTCCACAACCGGCTCCAGCTCTTTTTCCAATTCCTTTATCGGATTCCATTTCTCCGTGAAATAGAAATACAGAGACATGATCGTGGCAATCGTCCAACCGATCGGCCAGGACAGCCATACACCCACTGTGCCAAACATCGCTGACAGAACAAAGGACAGGACTACCCGGAGAATCAGATCCGTAAAGGTTGCGATCATAAAGTAAGTCATGGCCCCGGCGCCACGAAGAACGCCATCCGCCATTAATTTCATGGATACTACAAAATAGAACGGAGCTACGATTCTCAAGAACTGAACACCGGTGCTCATAGCCAGAGTACCACCTTCATCCATGAACAGAGAGATCATCTGCGTTCCCAGGAAGAAAAACAGTATAAAAAATGGTACTGCCACCATAAGCGCCATCTTGACTCCGGCTTTGTATCCTTTCTTGACACGGTCGATGGCTCCGGCGCCCACGTTCTGGGCAGTAAAGCTGGACAGACCATTTCCCAGGGTTGTAAAGGAAGTAATGGTAAAGGTATTTAATTTTACTGCTGCAGAGTATCCGGCAATGACAGAAGAGCCATAGCTGTTGATGATACCCTGGATGAAAATATTACCGATGGAGATAAAGCTCTGCTGTAAAATACTTGGTACTGCGATTAAAGATACTTTCTTTAACATTTCCCCAGAGAAAAACCTCACCTCGCCCCTGGTTTTTACACCTTTTAAACGGCCTAACAATGTGATAGGGCTAAAACG
>ENA-USUG01005935-USUG01005935.1-human-gut-metagenome-genome-assembly--contig:-NODE-5935-length-13333-cov-13.911964_pt1 | contig 13333 bp, 23 predicted proteins | sample MGYA00250059_ERZ773394 | MGnify/ENA primary metagenome ERZ773394 (study PRJEB29103, sample SAMN06111957) | human gut metagenome | biome: human gut; feature: ankylosing spondylitis patient; material... | reverse complement strand
TTCATCATGCGCAACATTAAAACATAGGGCGAGCTGCCGTCCGAATATGTGGAGAATAGTTAATCCTTGAATTAACATATCTCATCGCATAAAAAACAAAACGAAAGCAACTACGATAAGATGGACTTCGATCAATAATTGAGTAGATTCATAGAGTAAAATCTATGTCTGTCTGCAAACTATAAGGCTTCGGTCTTATTAGTGGAGGGCTTGGCATGTAGGTGGAACCTGCCATCTTTAGATGTGCAGAGCAGTCAGTTGAAGAAATTATAATTCCAAGTGGCGTCAATGAAATACAGATTAATCAGTTCCAAGGATGTAAAAATCTGAAAAATATTATATTCAAAGAGAAACAATATACTTATGATGATTTGTCTGAGTATGGAAGATTTACCTAAGAGGCTACAATATGTGGTCTCTTTTTTTAATACAAAAATTGGAATATACAACATTTAACGGAAATACAATATCAAAATGAAAGGTGTGGTGCTTATGATAAAAGGCGGTCTTTACACAAGCGAAGATGATACTTGTTTTGTGTTTTTGCAAGAAACAGATCAAGGTGTCTTTGATTTTCTAGTTGCAACAAAACGAAAACAATACACAAGAGAAAAAATGTTAAAAGAATTAAATGAAAAAATTGAGACTTTTGGCATGGCGTATTCTATTTCTGAAGATATGTTTGGATTTACATATTTAAAAGATTTAAAAATTGATGGATATCTTGGAACTATAAAGGAAGAGGATCTTGATTTCTTAAATGAAAAATTACAAGAATCAAAAATATGGGAAATATTTAAAGATTGAGACTTCATTAAAAGTCTCTTTTTTTATGGAATAGTTATATTTTTCCATGAAATGAATATAGTACAGAAACATGAAAGATAAAAAATGGAATAGGAGGAATCATAATTGTTAATAGAAGGTGGAATTTATAATAGTAAACAAGATGATAGTGTTTTTGTAATGGTGCAAATAGATTCTAATGTTGCTTTTGGATTTGATATTGGATACTACAATGCAACATTGAATCGATCATTTATTCTTGAAGAATTGCGAAACGGAGTGGAAGATTTACAAGAATCTGGTATAGGTCATGCTAAATTTTGGTATGCAGCCGAAGCAGATAGTATTGTAGATGGATATTTTGGATGTGTGAATCAAAATACTCTTAATATTTTAACAGATGAGCTATATTATTCAGATGCATATGCACATGTAGAAGCAATCATATGATTTTAAGAAAGGAAAATAAATGTTTAAGATAGGTGGTATTTACATGGTTTCGAATCAACATTATTTTGTGTGCATTAAACAAGACACAAATAATATTTGGGGATTTGATTTTGGAAAAATGAAAGAGGCATCAAATGATACATGCAACCAAAAACTTTGGAAATTATGCCTTGATGATAACCTCATCGGTTTCTTTCGTATAAACAAAAACACAATATCCGATGCATACAATCAAGGGTATGTTGGACAAGTTATAGATGCGATTCTTGAAAAATTGCAAGAAGAAATAGATGACAGAAACGATTTAAGAAAGGAATAATAATGATTAAAGAAGGTGGCATTTATCGAAATGATGATGATCAGTTTTCACGTTTTGCAATTGTCGTTAAAATATCTAAGTATATGATATTTGGGGTTCGGCTTGCAGTAACGCAAGATATCATTTCGAATAAGCAAGTGAATGATCTTCTTTTAAGAAAACTTGATCTCTATGGTGGAAATAGTTTTTGGAAAATGAAAGAAGATGAATTTGAAGAAAATGTAAATGGATATATTGGACAAATAAGAGAAGATATGTTAGATACATTGCAAGAGAAATTAAAAACTTCGGATAAATATGTGAGAAAATAATTAAAGGAGTGGAAGTATAGTGTTAATCAATGGTGGAATATACAAGGGCGAATTTGATGATGAATACGATATCATCATTGAACGGAGTTCTGGATGTACTTTTTTGTATATATTGTATATCGAAAAAGATAGTATGTCAAATCAAGACATCAACGAGATCATTTGTACATGCAATTTTACACCAAACAGTTTCTTCGGAACTGAAGATCAAAATTCTTTGGAATATCTCATGTATGGATATTTGGGAAAAATTAGTGAAAGTAATCTTGAAAAATTAAAACTTAGATTACATGAAACAAAACTTTGGAAATCTCAACAGTTTTTGATTCATTAAGAGAAAAAATAAGGAGTGATATTAAATGGAAGAAACATTGAAAATAGGTGGGATCTACCTTTCTGGAAACGAAGACCTTGGATATTTGTGGTATGTGGTACTTGGCATACATGAAAAAACAGTCTTTTGCTTTATATTAGGTGAATTTCATGATACAGTAACAAACGAATTTTGTAATGCATTAATACAAAATCCAAATCCACAGCGTTTTTGCAGAATGGATAAGCATACACTCATTTCATGCAATATGGATGGATATCTTGGACAAATGCAAGAAGAAAAGATGGATATCTTGTTGATTGAATTAAATCAACAAGAGTTTATAAAATTACAAATCGGAATGAGAGAATAAGGAAAAAACACATGAGAAAAAATTTCTTGTGCGTTATATTTTTCATGCAAATATCTATAATGAAGAAAAAATAATAGAAATATGGTAGAAAAGGAGTGTTAAAAATGTTGAAAGTTGGAGGAATCTATAATGATACAAAAATAAATGGATATTCGATTATTTTGGATGAAGATGAAGATTATATTTTTGGGATTGATTTTGATGATGATATTGTTGATAATTCACGGAAGACCGAGATTGAAGATAAAATCAACGAACTGATTACAAGCCTTCGTTGTGAAGATTTTTTTAAGCTAAAGTTTTGGACTCTGTATCGGAAGCCTGACTATGAAGAAGATTTCATTCATAATCTAAGTGGATATCTGGGAGTCCTTGATTCAAGATTACTTCAAACATTACGAGAATTGTTACAAAAATCTATGATTCAGTAAGGGAAATTAATATGTTAAAAGTTGGAGGGATATACAAAGAAAAAGATCTCAATAATTTTTTCATTATTGTTTCCATTAATCATGAGCATGTTGATGTTTTCGACATCTATCCAATGGAAAATATTGTTTCAAATGAAATTGCAAATACGATTATTCGGAATAATTTAAAGTATGATCAAATCTGTATTTACACATTAGATGCTTCATATTTACAATTCATCGCTGATGGATATCTTGGACAAATTAATGAAAAATTATTGAAAGAAATTCAGAGCAATAAACAGATACAATAAGAATAAGCCACTGCAAATTATTGCAATGGCTTATTTGTTTTTCTTTCGGGCAATGCCTAGTCAAGTTGTGGTCAAAACAAAAACCCCGTATCTAACAAACATACTATCTCGACCTAGCACATGTTTGCATATTATCATGACTCTAGTCCATGATATATTATATTCTATTCTTTTCTTCCCTCATTTATTCCATCATTTTTCCTTATCAACAAGCTTTGACACAGTAAAATACATCATCGGTAATGCAAGCACCGTCATGATATTGTCAACTGCACGATTTGTAATTGCACCATCGATTGCATATTCAAGTGCGGTCCAAGTGAAACACCATATCATGCAAAGACAATATGTCAAAAATAATTTCTTCAATCTATTCATACATATTCTCCTTAGTTCAATTTTTATAATCTTTTCTTACATTTTTCTAAAATAAGTTCAAGTTCATTTATTCATTCTCGCATTAGCTCAACGATAAAACATATATAGTTCAGATTACTTGTTTTCTTCAAATTGAACTGTTCCTGAAACGATACACGTCCTTCTAATTGTTGGATCGTAAAATGCATTGATGCGAATCGGATGTTTCCCAAGAATATTTCGATAATCAGGAAATTTTAAATCTGGATGTACACCAAGAAATCCATCAACCACTTTGTATCCTTTATTCACACACAATTCTGACACTCTTCGTTTCTTTGCATCAAATAAGGTATCGATATCAAGTTTCCAGATTTCATTTCCAGATTGGATTCTTTCTCTATATTGCAATTCCAAATAAACATGTCCAGCATCTTTTTTTATTTCATTTCCATCTTCATCAAAAATATGCATGATCAAATTGCCAAAATAAATAAACTGTTGACCACTTAATGTAGAATAAACACCTCCAATTAATTTTCCATATTCTTTCTTTTGTCGATTTCTTTGTCGATTTCTTTCCCTTCTTTTTTCTTTCTTTTCTTCTAGATATTTATTATACTCATCGAGAATTTCTTGCTTTTTCTTTAATTCTTCTGCCGTCGGATTCTCAAGTAAGTAAATACAACCTGATGATTTTCTTATACGAATATGCGATGGGGTACGAAGCGAATTATCAACAATTACTCCAAGTTCTGCAAATTTTGGACTATTTGCTACCCATACAACATCTCCATCTTTTAATTCTCTTCCTACGAAATCTTTCATAATAACTTTGATTTTGAAATGTATTCAAAATCGCTCCTTTCTTAATTTTTCATTATATAATTAGCAAAGCATTGCCTTACATCTACACACCGTAAAGGTGTGTAGTTTTACGGCAATGAATATAAATTTAAATGGTATCAAATACGCGTTCTCCATAGTACGGAGAAAGTGCTTTTCCAGTCCATCGATTTCCGAAGAATGCTTTATGCTTGCCTAGCACATTTCGAAAATCTGAGTACTTAAACATTGGATGAATACCAAGGAAACCATCAACAACTTTGTAATTTTTAAGAACAGATATACTGTCTCTGTACGAAGCGAGTAGTTCCTCACCATCAAGATCAGAAATATCAAGACCATATATAATTCGATCTCGATTTAAGATGTTAATATATACATGTCCCTTTTTCTCAAACACCATTTTACCTTTGTCAAAATCGGTAACATGTAATTTTCCAAGATATAAAAATTGTTCTCCATTTACTGTAGAATATACACCACCAATCAGTTTTCCATATTCTTTCTTACTTTTTTTCTTACTTTCTTTTCTAGAAAGATAGTTATTATAAGCATTTGTAATTACTGTAGCAGCATCATATTCTTCTGAAGTCGGATTTGCAATTAAATAAGTATATCCAGTTGATTTTGCTCTTGTAATGTCTGATAAAACACGGATTCCATTATTAATCATACATCCAATTTCTCCAAAATTATGATTTGCGACACATAAGACAATATCTCCGTTTTTAAGAACATGTCCCATTGAATCTTTCATAAATACCCCCTGTTTTATTTCTTCTTGCACGGCGACAAGATACCTTTTAATTTTTTATATTATAGAAAACTTTTGAAAAAATATAACAATGGACCACAAAAATGTGGTCCAAAATTTTATACAACCTGAAGCAGTTTCGTTTTTAATTCATCTTCAAGACGTTGGATTTCAGCTTCAGCTTCTTTTCGTTTTTGCCTTCCTTCTTCTTGAATTTGAAGAACTTCATCAAATGTAGAAATAAGTGTCTCATTTGTATGTTTGAGTGTTTCAATATCTACAATGCCACGCTCTGCTTCTTTTGCAGTTTCAATCGTTGCCATCTTAAGTTTCTCAGCATTTTTCTTTAACAATTCATTTGTTAGATCATCCACAGCACGTTGTGTTTTTGATGCTTGTAAAGAATGCTCAATACCAAGTGAAATTGTCATCTGACTCTTCCAAAGTGGAATCGTATTCACGATGGTTGATTGAATTTTTTCTGCCATAATCGTGTCATTATTTTGAATGAGACGAATCTGTGGTGCAGTTTGCATTGCAATGGTTCTTGTAAGTTCGAGATCATAAAGTTTTTTCTCAAATCTCTCACAAATCTCTGCAAGATCTTTTGCAGCTTGTGCATCTTCCATAAGACCACTTGCTTCTGCTTTTGCTTTTAATTCAGCAAGTTCTCCATTACGTACTTCTTCAAGTTTCTGTTTCCCAGCCATAATGTACATACTCAGTTCCTTAAAATATGCAAGGTTGATTTCATACATTCGATCCAAATTAGAAATATCTTTTAGAAGTTGTACTTGATGTGTGTTTAATACAGTAACAACTTGCCCGATAGATTTTTCTGTTGTCTCGTACTTTGTTCTTAACATTTGAAGTTTGTTGACATTTTTCTTAAAGAAACCAAGTAAGCCTTTTTTCTCTTCCTCCTTATTAAACTCTTTGAGTTCTCCAACAACTCCAGTTAAGAGTTCACCAACTTCACCAAGATCTTTTGTCTGTACTGTATTTAAGGTTGATGCAGAAAAATCTGCAAGTTTCTTTTGTGCACCAGAACCATACTGTAAAACAAGTGTAGAATTTGTAAGATCGATTTTCTTTGAGAAATCATCCACCATTTTCTGTTCTTCTGGTGTCAACCGTGTTTCTGTAAAGATTGGTGCTGAAACACTTGTTTCAAGTTCTGGTTTTTCCATGTTTTCAAGTGTCAGTGTCAATCCTTCTAATGGTTTCGTTGTGGTTGTAGTAATTGCCATAATATAAATCCTCCTGTTTCATGAAACGAGCATTTACTCGTTCGAAATAACTGTTTCTTTAAAAATATTTCCTTATATTTTTATTCATTATATATAAAAAAACTATACTTATTCTATTTTTACAAAGAAAACAAAATTTTTATAAGTCTCATGATGATTCCAGTTGTTGCAAGTGTGGATATCAAAAAGAATGTCAAAATCTTCATTCGTGTTTTTATTGGTTGTTTGTCTGTAATTAAAAATACAACCATAAGAGATGCAACAATTGCCATTAATAAATATTCTTTTGTAATCATGATTATTATCCTTTCTTAAAAAGAATTTTAACACAACTATTGACAAATGTCAAGAAAAATGATAAAATAAAGAAAAATGAAAGAATAAGGGATTACAAATTATGATTTTACATTACATGCATTACGAAAGTCAATGGTTCTATTGGTTTGATGAAAAAACAAAGAAAAAATATTGGAAACAAGAAATGAGTTCAGATATTTCATGGTTGCCGTCTAATATCCGCACGGAAAAAGAATGTAGGAATTTTTTGCAAGAGACATATCCGAATTATACAATGCAAAAAGCATACTCATACCATGTTGGAACAAAGATAGATAAGAATGGTTCAAGACCAAATAAGATTACAGTTGATAGAAAGGGAATGCTTAAAGAAAAAAGAGATTTCATGCAAGAATTAACGAAAGAAAAAAATAGAGAGGAAATATCAAATGAGAAAAATGGAAGATAATCATGATGTACCAGATGGAAGAACTGCATATCAAATGTATAGAAATGGACTTCTTACAGAAGAGGAATGGAAAGAGACTAGACGGATTAATCGAAACAGACGACAACGAAAATATATGAATTCCCAAAAGGGAAAGCAAGCCGTGCAACGAATGAAAGAAAAAGATCCTGAAAAATACAAGGAAAATCATAAAAGATACTATCAAACTTATTATCAGAAAAATAGAGACATATTGCTTGAAAAAATGAGAGATTATCAAAAGAATGTATACTATCCGAGAAAAAAGCAAGAAAAAAGTAATGAATAAGAATTATTAAAATCATGGAGAACAAAATTTTATGATTTTTTCTATAAAAAAACGACTACATTTGAGGAATAATATTTGTAGTCGCAATTTATTCTTTTTCTTCTGAATACGAAGTTAAAAGAATATACATATATTTGAAAGATAAGTATATTATATTTGACTTTTCTCAAAATGTCAAGAAAAATATATTTCAATCATTGACATTTGTCAAAAAAACATGATAAAATAAACATACAAAATCAAACATACAAGGAGTATCGATTATGGCAAAAAGAATATGTGAAGAAGATATGGAAACATTGAAGAAACGTTTTCATTATACAAATATAGATGGTATTCCAAAATTTGAAAAGACAATTCTGGGATATAAAACAAATGATGAATATGGACATTCTTATTATGAACTTGATATGGAACAATTTCCAAAAACTTGTACTATAAAATATGTAACTGATTGTATCGAAGCCGAAGAACCAAATCTTGGTATTATTAAAAAAATGAATTGGCAGCAACTAAATGATGATTACTTTACGGTTGCAGATATTGAAACTACTGGATTTTCACCAGAGAAAGGTGGTCGTATTATAGAAATTGGAGCAGTTAAGATTAATAAAGATGGAAATATAGTAGATCGTTTTTCAGAGTTTATTAATCCAGGTATGAAGATTTCTGCAAAGATTACTGAGATAACATCCATTACCAATGAAATGGTAGCAGATGCAGATTATGTTGGAAAAGTCATGTCTCGGTTTTGGGATTTTATAAGAGGCACAACCATGGTATTTCATAATGCATCATTTGACTGGGACAGATTTCTTCTCTTTAATTTTTCTCAAATTGGTCTTACATTACCACCGACCTATCCATGCATTGATACCTTACTACTAGATAAAGAGCTTTTCCCAAATGAGAAGAAACATACTCTTGATCAAATGTGTGAAAGATTAAATGTTGTTGTAGAAAATCATCACCGTGCGATATTTGATGCGGAAATGACAGCCAAAGCATTTGTAAAACTTCGAGAAATGAGCAAGGGAAAATGGGAGAATATGCCTCATACCACTTGGAATCTAAGTAAGAAATCATTTGAGATAAAAATAAAGAATGTAAGATTTTGGGGAAAGTTTAAGAAAGATGGAACAATGACAGTTGGTCGTCAGTATGTACATTTTACATGTAATGGATACTCAGGTAATGCATATTATGATATTATGGAAGATTGCTGGTACATGAAAAACTGCAAGATTTCATTTAAGGCAGAAATGCTTGAATCAAAAGTGTTGGAGTTTTTAAATCTATCCATGGATGAGTTGCGAGAAAGGCGAATTGCATGATAATTAAGAAAGGACACTTATTAAATGTCAAAGAATCAGATATCGTGCATGATACGATTATTCTTCCACCTGAAGTTTTATACATTGAGTGGAGAGTCTTTCAAGATTTGCCAATTACACATATTTTGCTTCCTCAAAATGTGAAAAGTGTTCATGCACAAGCATTTTTCCATTGTACGAAATTAACATCGATTATATTTGCAAATCCAAATTGCATTCTCAGCGATGCAACTTTTGATCTCTGTCAAAGCCTAGAATCGATTATCTTGCCTAGAGATCTTAAAGTATTACCGATTTATACTTTTCGAGATTGCAAGCAACTCAAAGAAATTATAATTCCAGATAGCGTAAGAGAATTAACGTTAGAACAATTTTTGAATTGTGAGAAATTGCAGAAGATTCAATGGCGAGGGCATGTGTATTCTTATACTGATTTGCAAACTTATAGACGATTTTGAGAGAAGGTGGTTTTTATCAGATTATATCATTTATCAAAAACAAAAGATCTTACGATATTAGAGCCTAAAGTTCCAGAATGTGCAGTACCGATGTTTGAAGATACAACGACAAAACGTGTATGTTTTTCGGACAATATCGAAGGTTGTTTATCTGCATTACAAGATGGCCCATCAGTATATTATGTATATATACTAAACGAACATATTGAAGAAAGTTTTTTGTATTACCCATCAGTTAACGAAGTAATCGATTGCAAACTTACAAATGAGATATGGATCAAAAAGAAAATACATGTGAAATGCATTGGAATTATACAAACACAAAATTACGATTGGTCGAAAAGACATAATACTGGTATTGGAAAAATGGCAACATTCTTTCATTATCCTTATGAATGGATTGAGAAATTTGATTTATGATTGAAAAATCAAGAACCCACCACTGACCACTAACTAAAAAAATGCTAACCCCATTTTTTTAGTTAGAAGTCAGTTTGGGTTTGTTGGGGCGATATTTACTCATTCGTAAATCCTAGCAAACCATCTTGACAAGCCTAAGATCTTCGAGATCTAGGTTATCATAGACAACAATGAAAGGAAAAAGATGTTTCGTTTGATCAAAATATTGAACGAAACGAACAATTAATATATCAAAGCAAAAGAAAGGATTGATTATATTATGGGATTATTTTAAAAAAAACAAAAACACAATATTGTAATTTAAGATCTCCGATTATCGAAGATCTTTTCTTTTTATTCCTCATTTTTTTTCGAATATTTTTCATCACTCTTTTCTATAATACAAAAACTAGAAAGGGGCGATATTTTATGCCATTTATTATTCCTATCGTTGTGCTTGTCGTAATTTTTCTTCTAAATTGTATCAAGATTGTTCCACAAGCAACTGCATATGTAATCGAATTTCTTGGTTCATATAAAATGACTTGGACAAATGGGTTACATTTTAAAATTCCAATTTTGGAACGTGTAGCAAGACGTGTTTCATTGAAGGAACAAGTCGCTGATTTTCCTCCACAACCAGTAATTACAAAAGATAATGTTACAATGCAGATTGATTCGATCGTATTTTTTAGAATTACAAGTCCAAAACTATTCACATACGGTGTTGAAAATCCACTTGCTGCAATTGAACACTTGACTGCAACTACACTTAGAAACTTGATTGGAGATTTGGAACTTGATGAGACATTAACATCTCGTGAAACGATCAATTCAAAACTACAATCAATTCTTGATGTTGCAACTGATCCATGGGGAATCAAAATCACTCGTGTTGAATTACAAAACATTATGCCACCAAAAGCAATTCAAGAGGCTATGGAAAAACAAATGAAGGCAGAGCGTGAAAGACGTGAGGCAATTCTTCGTGCAGAAGGTGAAAAGAAATCAACTATCCTTGTTGCAGAAGGTGAAAAAGAGGCTGCAATTCTTCGTGCTGATGCAGAGAAACAAAAGAAAATTAAAGAAGCTGAAGGACAAGCAGAAGCAATTCGTGTTGTACAACGAGCAACAGCAGAAGGTATTAATTATTTAAACAGTGTAGATGCAAAAGATAGTGTTCTAACACTCAAAAGTCTCGAAGCAATGAGTAAGATTGCAGATGGAAAAGCGACGAAGATTATTATTCCATCAGATCTTCAAGGTATTGCAAGTTTGGCAACAACATTTTCTGAAGTTGCGAAAACTGAAAATAAAACAAAAAAAGTTGATTAATAATCATTAAAATGGATATTTTTAAAAAATATCCATTTTTGTTTTAATTGTATTCATTTAATCTCGAAAAAAATCATTTTCTCTTATATTTTTACAGCATCCTTACTATAATATAGAAAATAAATGCAAGATTGGAAAAGGAGAGATAAACTATGGGCAAACTTATTTTTTGCTATGGAACTATGGGGTCATCGAAAAGTGCAGAACTCCTCATGTGGAGATACAATTACATGAGAGCAGGATATTCTGTGTGCTTGATGAAACCAAAGATTGATACAAGAGAGAAATTTTTAAGTGAAAGAATGGGAGCGGTTTCTTCTCGTATTGGTTTAACTGCAGAATGCTTCTTAATTAATCAAACGATGGACGAATGGAAGAGTGAAATCAAGGAAAACGACATTATCATGATTGATGAAGCACAGTTTCTTACTATAAGTCAAGTGGATGAACTTTATCAAATTTCCATGGAAAAGACTGTAATATGTTTCGGACTTCGTACTGATTTTACACAACATTTCTTTCCAGGCAGCATGCGACTGATGGAACTTGCAACAGACATTCGAGAACTTAAATCGGTATGCAAATGTGGTAAGAAAGCAACCATTAATGCAAGATTTGATGGAGATAAATTGGTGACAAAAGGTGATCAGATTCAAATTGGATCAGATAGTACATATCGAGCAATTTGTAAAGATTGCTATGAGAGATTAAAGAGAAAAGCAAATTCGGACGAAACTGAAGATTATTTTGGAAGCTTTGAGGGTACGATATTTACTTATGGAAAATAAGAAAAAAGGAGATAGGAAAGATAATGAAGATTGATAGTACTCTTGGAACATTAACTTATGTTTCTAGTGCAGATGTGGTTGGTGGTACAATTCAAATACAAAGAGAAGTACACATTATTACGGGTTCGGCATTTGAAAAAATAAAAGAACTAGAACACATTGTAATTCCTTGGAACGTTGAAATTATCAATCAAGGAGCATTTTGTAATTGTGAAAATTTGCAAGAAGTAACAATTAAAAATGAAGATTGTGAACTTTCTTACAGCGTATTTCGAGGATGCAAGAAATTAAGAGAGATTAAACTCCCGAAAAGACTGAAGAAACTGCATACTGGTATATTCATGGATTGCATTAGTTTGCAAGAAATTGTAGTACCAGATGGCGTGCCACATCTTGAACTTGGACAATTCGGTGGTTGTAGAAATCTAGAAAAGATTCATTGGCGAGGACATATATATACTTACTATGATCTGTTAGAATATGGAATGTTTTAAGTGGAAGAGGCTTCGAGAAAATCGAGGTCTCTTTTTTTTATATTTTTCTTTCATTTTTTCTTATATTTTTTCCGTGTTTGTATAAAATCATGAAAATAATATAAATCAAAAAAATAAAAAGGAGAGATTATAATGAGAGTCAATTTTCGAGGAAAACATGTGAATATTACAAACGAATTAAAAGGACAACGGAATGTATTCTTATGCCATTGGAATATGTATGTGTTACAAGTTAAAAAAGTGGATGCTTTTGATTCTGATTCCGATCCAAATTGGTTGTATCTTGTAGAAAGAGATGGAATGTATATTGGTCAAGGAACGGTATCAGCAAAAACATGTAAGATGTCAGATGCTGTACAAAAATGTTTCGATAAAATCGATAAAGATATTGATAACCTTGAATGTGTAATTGCACACTATCTTTCACACTTAAAGACACTTGCACAATACCGAGAATGTCGATGTCCATACTGTGGCAGTAAGAAGATTTTTAAGTTTCGAATGGATTCTGACTGGGCAAGTGGAGCAGGAGATTACAATGCAATAAATGATAGCAAATATTACACGAAGGAAGAATTCGAATATGATAGTTTTGACAGACCAGATGTTGAAATCTTCCATTGTGGAGAATGTGACCACTTTTTCGAATAGGTTAAGATTGAAAAGGAGCTGTTTATTAACTATCGCAGAAGACATATCCAAAGTGGGTATGTCTTCATATCCAAAGTGGGTATGTCTTTTTCTCTCATTTTTTCTTGCATTTTCTCTTATATTATTTTTCCAATTACATATAGTTAAATATATAAAATAATAAGTAAGCATGATAAATTGTGCGACATAGAATAGGAGGTCTAAAACAGTTTGGATATTTTTAAACCTAAAGTTGTAGTTGGTTTTGATGAATCTATTTTCAATATAGAACATTTTATGTTTTATATAAATTTCAACTTAACAATCCAAAATGGGGAACATTTTGATTATATAGAACCT
>ENA-USUG01005925-USUG01005925.1-human-gut-metagenome-genome-assembly--contig:-NODE-5925-length-13358-cov-7.160304_pt1 | contig 13358 bp, 18 predicted proteins | sample MGYA00250059_ERZ773394 | MGnify/ENA primary metagenome ERZ773394 (study PRJEB29103, sample SAMN06111957) | human gut metagenome | biome: human gut; feature: ankylosing spondylitis patient; material... | reverse complement strand
TGTCTGCGACTTTCGCATCAGAATCCACAAGACCCTGATGTACATCTGTGATAAAGATGATAACATCTGCTGTATCGCCCCGGCTTTTCCGCCTGCGTCTGCAACCGAAGCCCGTCAAAAACCGTCTGCTGCTCGTCATTTAAAACAGGCGGCGCGGCAGACGCCTGCGCGGGGCGAAGAAGCTCCGGCTGGGGCTCCTGCTCCCAGAGTGTGATGAGGCCGAGCTTCTGAAGTCTCGTGAAAGTAGAAGACGACGCGCCTGTAAGCTCCGTCAGCTCCCGGCAGGAGGACTCTCCCGCCGCGCCAAGAAGCTCGAGAACCGCCGCCTGCACCGGCGCGGTGCGCTTTTTCTTTTCCGCATATCGCGCGGCCTCCTCTGGCGCGGCAATCGCTGCAAATTTCTGTTTTCGGCCCGTGCTCTTCTGCGAAAGCTCGAGGTCGTTTTCAATGATTTTTTTGGAAAGCAGCCACGAAACGGCCGCCTCCGCCGCCGCGCGGTCTTCCATCTGCGAAAGGAGCGCTCCTTCCGGCGCGCTGCCTCCAAGATCCTCCAAAAACGCCAGCAGCGCCGTCTCCGTCTGCCTGCCCTGAAGCAGGCTCACGCAGTCGGAAGCAGAAGCGCGAATCCGGTAAACCTTCTCCTGCCGGAACCAGAGCCCGGCGGGGAGAATCGCCTTTACCGCATCATAGTACGTACAAAAATACCGCTCGCGGACAAAGGCGGCCAGCCGCAGCTGCTCGTCGTCCATGACAGGGGTCTCGTCCAGCACCTGCGAGATAGCCTTGAGCGTTTCCTCGCTGCCGGTCGTGATAGTCAGAACGATGGCCTCCGTCCGGCGGTTGGCTCTTCCGAACGGAACGACCACCCGCATACCGGGCAGAAGCTCCATATTTTCAGGAACGCGGTAGGAATACGGTTGATCGATGGCATATACTGCGCAGCTCACGGCCACCTGTGCAATCATCGTCTTCCCCTGCCTTTCCCAAAAACAAGCGCGAAGGCGTAGGCCAGTGCCTGCGCCTTTGCAGCCAAGTATTATTTGCGGTATTTTTCCTTGAGCGTCGCGGTCAGCTCGCCTCTGGCCACTTCGTTGATGGCGATGGTTACGGGCTTGTCCGTCAGCGGCTCGTGGGTCAGTTCCGATTCAATGGAAAGCTGCCGGGCGCGGTGCGCCACAACGTTCACCAGAAGATAGCGGCTTTCGACATGTTTGAGCAGTTCGCTCATTGCGGGGTAGAGCATGTTAGTTCCTCCTTGATCAAATGGATGCGCTCCATGGTTTTACATTTTTCCGCCAGCATAATGGCACAAATCTCCTCGCTGGCCTTTTGCAGATCGTCGTTGATGACGATGTAATCATAATGTTCCGCCTGACTGCATTCCCAGCGCGCGCGCTCCAATCGCTCTTCCATGAGCCCGGGCGCAACGTCGCCGCGATGGACCAGACGCTTGCGGATGACGTCAAACGACGGCGCGGTCACAAATACAAGCACTGCCTCCTCCGGCAGACGCTTTTTGATTTTCAGTGCGCCCACGACCTCTACATCCATCACAACGTCAATGCCGTTGGCGATGGCTTCTCGAATCGGGGCGAGCGGCGTGCCGTAATAGTTTCCGACGTACTCGGCGTATTCAAGCAGCGCATCGTCGGCAATGAGAGCTTCAAAGCGCTCGCGCGAGACAAAATAGTAGCTCTTACCGTCGACCTCGCCGGGGCGAATAGGGCGGGAGGTCGCCGATACAGAATACCGCACGTTTTCGCTCCTGTCAATGACGGCGTTCAGAAGCGTATTTTTCCCGACGCCGGACGGGCCGGACACCACGAACAGTTTTCCCTTCATCGATCCATCTCCTCCGGTTCCGGTTTCTCCTCCATTCGCGCGGACAAAATCTCCGGCGAGACGGACGCGAGGATGACATGGTCGGTGTCCATCAGCAGAACCGATTTCGTTTTCCGTCCGAACGACGCATCAATGAGCATCCCGCGCTCGCGCGCCTCCTGAATGAGCCGCTTGATGGGTGCAGACTCCGGCGCGATGACCGCCAAAATCCGCTCGGCGCAGACCGTACTTCCAAAGCCGATGCTGATAAGCTTCATGGCGCGCCTCCGTCACTCAATGTTCTGCGTCTGTTCGCGGATCTTCTCAAGCTCCGCCTTGATCTCGACAACCGTTCTGGCCTGCTCAAGATCATTACCCTTCGAGCCGATCGTGTTGGCCTCGCGGTTAAACTCCTGAAGCAAAAAGTCCAGCTTTCTGCCGATGGCGCCGCCGGCCGTCAGCATCGCGTCCAGCTGCGCCAGATGGCTTCTCAGCCGAACCGTCTCTTCGTCGACGGCAATCTTGTCCGCATAGATGGCAGCCTCCTGCAAAATGCGCCCCTCGTCAATGTTCGTGTTCTGCAGAACCTCCTGCATTTTTTGAGTCAGCCGGGCTCTGTATTCCGCGAGCGTCACCGGGCTTCTGGCCTCGACTTTTTCGACGAGGCTAAGCACTGTTTTCGCGCGGCTTCTGAGGTCAGCTTCCAGCGCCACACCTTCTGCCGTGCGCATGGCGGCGTACTTTTCGAGCGCCTGCGAGACGACCGTCAGAATTTCCTGCGTTGCCTGCTGCTCGTCCTCCTCCTGCTTCTCGACGACAAAAATGTCGGAAAAGCGCGTGAGGCTGGAGACGGAAATATCGTCCTTGACCTCGTAGTCGGCCGCAATCGTCTTCATCGCGGACAGATATCCTTCAAGTACCGGGCGGTTGAGCGAGATTTTCATGTCGCTTCCGGCCGTAACGTTGACGCCGATGAACACGTCCACCTTGCCGCGCGAAATTTCTTCCTTGACCTTCGCCTTCACGCTGTCCTCGGCAAAGCCGAACACGCGCGGCAGCTTAACGCTGCAATCGAGATAGCGGTTATTGACCGAGCGGATCTCCACGGTAATCTCGCGGTTTTCAAAGGTCTGTACGGCTCTTCCATAGCCAGTCATGCTTTTAATCACGGTAACATCTCCAGTTCAGAATTTCAGTCTCTTTCAGCTTTCGTCATTCGACCGCTTCGAGCACCACGACGATCTTGTAATCGTCGCCGATCACGCCCGCGTCGGGGTAGCCGTCAATGTAAATGGTCACAGGCACCTGATACGTACCCGCCTGCGTGTACTCGGACAAATCTGCCACCACGCGCAGGTTGTTGGCCGCGATGGTATCGATATCTGTCGCCGACGCGCGCACTGTCGTCTGCACGAGCTGCGTGATGCTCTTGGCATTGAAGCCGTCCGGCGTGTTGATGAAGGCGATATTCGTCGCGCCGATGACGCGGGTCTTCTTGTTGCGGATCTTGATGGTCACAGTTGCCGTCTCCTCGCCAGAAACGTTCTTCGCGTCGTTCGGGATCTTGATGTCAAAGGACAAAACCGCGTTATTTTCCGTCGCGCCGAGGTCGACGTTTCCGAGAACGATCGTATTCACGCTGTCAAGCACCGTCGCGTCGCCAGCGAGCGTGATGGAAGCCGGGTCAATGTCGACGCTTGCGTCCGCACCCGTTGCGCCGCCGCCGTCAATGAAGTTGACCGTGAGCGGAACCTCCTTGTATTTTACCACGTCGAGTTCAACCTCAATAGAATCCACATCCGTTGTGAGATCGCTCATATCGACAGCGTTTCCGTCCGCATCAACGAGCGTATAGTCGACGCTCTCGGTGATATTCTTATCGACGTTCGTCCGGTTCATGACGATCTGCGCGCATGAGATGGTCGACACCACGGATTCCGGCCCTTCGACCGTCACGGTATCGTAGTCGAAGCTCGTCGACTCCAGAAGGTACCCTTCCGCGATCTCCACGCCGGAAAAATCGCCGCGCACCTCGATCTCGCGCTTTGCCAGCTTTTCGACCTGAATGGTAACGACCGACGGGTTCCGATCGGCGACCTGCACGGCGGAGGCCTGCACGGCGTTTGGAAGCGTGAGCTGATAGCTGAGCTGATATTCCTTCACGCTGCGGACCTTCGACACGTCCACCACAGCAGTGATCTCGTCTTTATACTGCTCGAGCTTTTTAAGGTCGGTATTTTTTCCGTAAAAATGTACGCTCACCATATCGTCATAGTCGCCCTTGATGATGAGTCCCTGGTCCTCGCGCAGAACTTCCTGCCCGGAAAATGTGACGGGAATCCCGGAGATGATGGTGTCGCCATCCGGATTCACCACCGTCACGACATATGCCCACAGACAGATTGCCGCAAGCAGGGAGATCCCCATGGTAATAAGCTTACTTCTTTTCATGTTGTTCCTGCCTCGTTTTGAAATGGCCGGAGAGCCAGGTCTTCAGCGTGCTGTTTTTCTGCTCCGGCTCCGAAATCAGTTCGCTCACCAAGAGCTTTTCAAGCGTCTTCGGCGCCAGGTGCCGCTTGAGCATGCCGCCGATGGCAACGGAAATTGTCCCCGTCTCCTCGGAGACGATGACGACCACCGCGTCCGATACCTCGCTCGAGCCGATGCCCGCGCGGTGGCGCGTACCGATATCGCTCGGAAGGTGCGTATTTTCCGTCAGCGGCATCACACAGCCCGCCGCCGCAACTCTGCTCCCGCGGACGATGACCGCGCCGTCATGCAGCGGAGAGTTCTTGAAAAACAGGTTCCGCAGCAGCTGGTCCGAGACCTTCGCGTCGACGATCGTGCCGGTTTTAAAGTATTCGTCCAGCGGCATGCTGCGCTCAAAGATCAAGAGCGCGCCGACCTTCTCCTTCGACATGACCTCGCAGGCCGCGACGGTCGCTTCGATCGCCTGCTGCTCGGGCGAGGCCGCGCCGCCGCTGCTGATGAGGTTCGTGAAGAATCTGCCGCCAAAGCGCTCGAGCATCCGCCGCAGCTCCGGCTGGAACATGATGACGAGCGCAATGACGCCGATCTCCAGAATTTTGCTCAAGATCCAGTTGAGCGTGTAGAGCTTGAAGATCTCCGTCAGACCCGTCACCACCAGCAAAAGCAGAATGCTTCTTGCAACGCGCGCCGCGCTCGTCGAGCGGATCAGGCGCATAACGGTGTAGAACAGAAATGCAACAATCAGAATATCAATAATATCATTAACCCCAATCTGGGGGATGCGGTTCCAGAATTCCTGAAAAAAGGTGCGTATCGCGGTCATAGACGCCACTCCTGCTGATACTTATAATTATTGTGATTATACTCCAAATGAGCGTCAATAGCAAGGGGCGGCGCGGAAAAAATGGAACCGTTTACGAAATCAGGCTCTGCGCCAATGCGCGCACCTCGCGCGCGGTGTTGAAAACAGAGAAGCTTGCACGAACCGTGCCGGAAGAAAGCGTCCCGGCAGACTCGTGCGCCAGCGGCGCGCAGTGGAGCCCCGCCCGAAGCGAGAAGCCCTGCGATGAAAGCCTTGCCGCAGTTTGCTCCGCGTCCTCGGTTTCCAATAAAAACGACACCACGCCCGCCTGATTTCTTCCATGGTACACGCGCACGTCCGGAAGGCTCGAGAGCTCCGCCGTCAGCAGCTGGCCGAGCATTTTTCCATGCGCGCAGATCGCGTCCAGTCCGACGTTTTTGACGAACCGCACGCCCTCGCACAGCGCGCAGATACCCGGCACATTGTGCGTTCCGGCCTCTCCTGCGTCGGGCGTGAATTCCGGCATGGACGCGCTTTTGGAAAGGCTCCCCGTCCCGCCGGCGAGCAGCGGCCGGAGCGCATGCCCACATACGAGAACACCCGTCCCCTGCGGCCCATAGAGCGACTTGTGCCCTGGCATGCACAAAAACGCTGCATGGAGCTTCCCGAGCGATACCGGCAAAATCCCCGCCGACTGCGAGCAGTCGACAACCAGCGGAACGCCCCGCTCATGACACAGCGCCGCGATTTTCTCAATCGGCAGCACGTAGCCAAACACGTTTGAAACATGCGTGCATACGACTGCCTTTGTTTCCGGTCCGATGGCCGCGCGGAATTCCTCCAGCGTATCGTCCGGGTCAAAGATCTTCCGCCCCGCGAGCTTCACGTTCGCGCCGATCTGAACAAGGGGCCGCCAGACCGCATTGTGCTCAAAGCCCGAGATGACGACCTCATCTCCCGGCGAAACGAGGGTCTTGATGGCAAGGTTCAGCGCGTGCGTGGCGTTCATCGTAAAGACAATGTCCTCCGGCTTCGCCTCAAAAAGCTCCGCCAGCTCCTTCCGGCAATCATAGACCGCGTCGGAGGCCAGCATGGAAGCCCGGTAGCCGCCTCTTCCAGGACTCGCGTAATGCTCCATTGCGTAGGCCGCCATTTTTCGCACCTGCGGGGGCTTTTGCAGCGTTGTCGCCGCCGCGTCAAAATAGATCATGGCCCGCTTCCTCCACCATGCCGGTTTCATACCGCCGGAACACCCGCCGGAAGCGCACGCCGTTTGCCAGAAACTGTTCAAACGCCCGCGCTCCTTCAAAATCTGCCGTCTCTACCACATAGCCGCAGCCCTGCTCGGAAATCGCCTGCGGCGCACGCAGCAGCTCCGCCCCGATTCCCGCATGCTCCAGAACGCTTCGCCCGTCCTGCGCGGCAGTCAGCGAGCGAAACGAAAAATCATACCAAAACATAACGCTTCTCCTCCTCAGCCCATCGTATGCGAGGACGCCGCTTTTTGACACGAAGTGCGTCGGTTCTTCAAAACCTGCATATTTTGCATATTGATGCAAAAAGTTTTCGTTAAGACTTGACAAGATTTGCTTTGTTTGTATAATGGTAGACAGTTGTGATAGAGGTTGCGCACAGCATGAGTCGCGTCCGCATTCCGGCGGGAACCGGGGACGCAAAAGGGCTGCGCGCCGAAGAGGACTTCCCCCATTCCCGTGGGCAGTCTTCTGGGACGCAGGAGAAGATCCTGCGGACTGTCGCGAAAGCGGAGCGCTGTCATGTCGTCTTTCCACGGGTTGTGTTGCGTCATGATGCTGTCATGACGCAATTTTTTATTTTGTGAAGGAGAGACCCACCCATGAAGAACAAATCCCATGTGCTTTTGCGCATCATCGTCATCGCGGCGATGCTGGTTCTGGTCGTCGCGGCAGCCATTGAATGCGCAAACGGCAAGTCGCTTTCTGAGACGGCCTGGTCGCTGCTGCCGCCCGTCATTGCCATCGTCCTTGCCCTTATCAGCAAGGAGGCCTACAGCTCGCTGTTCATCGGCGTCGTTGTCGGCGCGCTGTTTACAACAAACTTTGCCCCCGTCGCCGCGCTTGACGCAGTCGTCAACGACGGCCTCATCGCCGCAATTGCCGACAACGCGGGTATTTTCCTCTTCCTCGTCCTGCTCGGCATCATTGTCGCTCTGGTCAATGCTGCGGGCGGCTCGGCTGCCTTTGGCCGCTGGGCAGAGACGCACATCAAGACCCACGCGGGCGCGCAGTTTGCAACGTTCATCCTCGGCATTCTCATTTTCATCGACGACTATTTTAACTGCCTGACCGTGGGCTCCGTTATGCGCCCCGTCACCGACAGCCACAAAATTTCCCGCCCGAAGCTGGCCTACCTCATCGACGCGACCGCGGCTCCTGTGTGCATGATCGCGCCCATCTCCTCTTGGGCAGCCGCCGTTTCCTCGACCGCGGAAGGCCTTAACACCGGCATGAGCGGTATTGAGCTTTTCATCCGCGCGATTCCATACAACCTGTACTCGCTTATGACCTTCGTCTTCATCATCGCCATCATCCTTATGAAGCTCGACTACGGCCCCATGAAGGCATATGAAAAGAAGGCCGCCTCCGGCGATCTTTCCGCGCTCGAAGGGGAAGAGGGCGAGGTCATCAACCCCAAGGGTCATCTGCTTGACCTCATTCTCCCGGTCGTTGTTCTGATCATCACCTGCACCATCGGCATGCTCTACGTCGGCGGCTTCTTCGGCGTGGATACCTCCGGCTGCGCGGACTACGCGGGCGACTTTGTCGGCGCTTTCGGCAACACCGACGCGTTCGTCGGCCTTCCCTGGGGCGGCATCATCGCGCTGGTCCTGACGGTTGTGTATCTCGTTGCCCGCAAGGTCATCACCTTCCAGCAGGCCATGGAGTGCGTCCCCAAGGGCTTCGTCGCCATGATCTCCCCGATCCTCATTCTGACGCTCGCCGTAAGCCTCAAAGCCATGATCAACTCCCTCGGCGCGGCCGCATATGTGCAAGATCTGATGTTCTCCGCCTCGAATTTCCTTTATAGCCTCCTGCCGGCAGTCATCTTCCTTGTCGCCTGCGTTCTGGCCTTCGCCTCCGGCACCTCGTGGGGCACGTTCGGCATCCTGATCCCGGTCGTCACCGCCGTCTTCCCGACGGACAGCCCGCTTCTCATCATCGGCATCTCGGCCTGCTGCGCGGGCGCTGTCTGCGGTGACCACTGCTCGCCCATCTCGGACACCACCATCATGGCCTCCGCTGGCGCGCAGTGCAACCACCTGAACCACGTCTCGACCCAGCTCCCCTACGCTGTGACCGTCGCGAGCGTTTCGTTTGTCGGCTTCATCGTCGCGGGCTTTGTCCAGAACGTCTATGTGACGCTCGCCGTCTCGACGGTTCTGATGCTCGCGGTGCTGTTCTGCATCCGCTCCATTGAAGCAAAGAAGGCCTGATTTTATCGACACAACAAATCCTCCGTACAAGCTCGTACGGAGGATTTGTTTGCCATTTTCTAAACTACGCGTAGGGGGCGATGCCCACATCGCCCCAAGGGAAGTCGCGAATTTGCCGGAGCGTTCCGTAAAATCGGCTTGAACCGCCGGGTCGATGTGCTCAATCGACCCCTACGAGGTGTGGGGCAAATTATTCTGTCTTTTCTTCTGTGTGTTCCTCGGCGGTCGTGTCGATCTGCTCTGCCGGAGCCTGCGTCTGCTGCTCGGCGGGCTGATCATCTTCGAGCTTCGCGCCGCAGTACGGGCAGACGCTCGGCCGCCGGGAGCCGATCTTGAAGCGCTTTTTGCAGTGCGGGCACTTGTAGAAAATCAGTGCCTGCAAAACGCCAAGCACCATCACTGCCGCGCCGACCGCGCTCATCATGAGCGACTGCCGCCGGTTCCCGAGCATGACGATCAGGATACCAACCGCGCAGGAGGTCACCATCGCACGCTCACTGATTCTGTAATCCATTTTCCTCTCTCCCTTTTAAAAAATCAGTCTTCCAGACGCTTTCCGCACGCCGGGCAAAATTTCGGCAGCTTCGCGCGGATGTTGAAATTCGAGCCGCAGTACGGGCATTTACAGAAAAATACTGTCTGTCCCATGCCGAGCACCATGATGACAATGCCCGCGATTCCCATCCAGAGGCTCTCCGCCAGCCTCGCAAACAGCACCAGCACTAAGAAAACCCACACGGCGATTTTGTAAATTCGATAGCTTTTTCTGTAGTCCATTGCGAGCATCCCCTCCTTTACACATTTGTCCGCGTGGTAATCGCGCTTTGAAACACGACAATCAGCGGCTGCTCCACAGCCTTTCCCCGCGAAAAGCCCGTTTCCAGCTGAATATGCAGCTTCCACTGTTCAAAGGGAAGCTCCGTCAGCTCGTCCCATATCCAGTAGACCGGCTTTCTTTTCGTAGGCGCAGGCAGTGGCGTCTTGAGCCGCGCATCAAGAAACACGATCTGTTCGACGAAATTGTCATACATCGCGTTACCGCTGTCTATGTGTAAAACGAGCGCATCGTCACGCATGGAAGCTTCCAGAATCTTCGCGTCATGTAGTCCCTTTGTCCAGTACCAGCTGGGGTACTTCCTCGCCTCGCTCATACGCGCTGAATCAGGCACACGGCGTGCGCCGCGATTCCCTCGCCGCTTCCCGTAAAGCCGAGCCGCTCCTCCGTCGTCGCCTTGACGCTGATGTTTGAAACGTCCGTCTCCAGCACGCCCGCGATATTCGAGCGCATGGTATCGATAAACGGCGCAAGCTTCGGCCGCTGGGCAATCACTGTCGCGTCCAGATTTCCGAGCCTCCAGCCGTGCGCGCGCAGAACGTCCCGCACCTTTTTGAGAAGTTCCATGCTGTCTGCGCCTAAGTATGCGTCGTCGTTATCCGGAAACAGCTTTCCGATATCGCCCAAAGCCGCCGCGCCCAGCATCGCGTCCATCACGGCATGCACCAGAACGTCCGCGTCCGAGTGCCCGTCGAGGCCCTTTTCAAACGGAACCTCCACGCCGCCCAAAATGAGCTTTCGCCCCGGAACCAGCCGGTGCACATCGTATCCATGTCCGATTCTCAAGTCTCTTCCCTCCGTTTTAAAATCAGCTCTGCAATCTCTAAATCGAGCGGCGTTGTAATCTTGATGTTCTCCTCCGAGCCGTCCGTGAGCAGCACCGTCATACCCAGCGCCTCGACCGCCGAGCAGTCGTCAGTCAGCGTAAGCCCCTTCTGCTTCGCGTTTTGCAGCGCGCCCAGCAGCAGCGCTGTATCGAATACCTGCGGTGTCTGCACGGCAAAGAGCGTCTTGCGGTCTGGTGTTTCGTCCACGCCGCCGGTTTTCGAGACCTTAATCGTGTCCTTGACCGGAATCGCAGGCGCCGCCGCGCCGAATTTTGCCGCCTTCAAAATGACCTTCGTGATGACCTCCGGCGAGACCAGCGGCCTTGCCCCGTCATGCACGGCGACAAGCTCCGTCTCTTCCGGCACGGCTTCAAGACCGTGCATCACAGACTCCTGCCGGCTATTCCCGCCCGGAACGACGATGCGCACCTTGTGGTACGGCGAGCACACGCGGCTGATTTTCGGCATCTGCTCTTCGCGGGCAACAACAATGATGGTATCGATCATATCGTGGTCGTCAAACACACGAAGCGTCCGGCTCAGTACCGGAAGCCCGCCGAGCTCCGCCAGTATTTTGTCCGTTCCGCCCATGCGCGCGCTCGAGCCAGCCGCGACGATCACCGCCGCACAGCTCGGATGTGAAAATTTGTTCTGAATCTGCCGCGCCTTGCGGATGTGGTCTGCCAGCTGCATAGCGTCTCTCCTTTACGTGAGGCTGTTTACGATTTCCTTGAACGTTTTGCCGCGCACAGCGAAATTCTTGAACTGGTCAAACGCCGCACAGGCCGGGCTGAGCGTCACAATATCTCCCGCTGCCGCCGCATTTTTCGCCAGCTCCACCGCCTCACGGAGGTTCTTTGCCTCCAGAATTTGAGGCTCCCCTTCGTGGTATTCCGGCGCGTTTTCGACTGCCGCGCGGATCTTTCCCGCTGTCGCTCCACACAGAACCAGCGTCTTCACGTGTGCGCAAATTTCAGGCCCCAGCACATCAAACGGGATGTGCTTGTCATAGCCGCCCGCAATCAGAATAACCTTCTGCGTAAACGAATGCAGCCCCGCAATCGTCCGCGATGGGCTCGAGGCGATCGAGTCGTTGTAGTATTTCACGCCGTGAAGCTCGCGCACCAGCTCGATCCGGTGCTCCACGCCGCCAAAATTCCTCGCTACCGCATCCACATCCGCGTCCGACACGAGCCCCTCCGTCGCGCAGGCCGCGGCCATGTAGTTCTCGATATTATGAACGCCCGGGATTTTGATGTCGGCAGCCGGCATGATCTCCCGGCCGTTGCGGTAGATGATACCGTTCTCCAGCCAAACGCCGTTCTGCGGCCTGCCAAGCCGGGAGAATTTCTCAACTGTGCCCGGCGCTTTTTCGGCAAACGAGTTTGTGATCTCGTTGTCCATGTTCACAACGAGCTTTCCGGTTTTGCCCTGATGCAGATACACGTTTTCCTTCGCCGCGATATACTCCGCCATATCCTTGTGCACGTCCAGATGATTGGGTGCAAGATTCGTCACGACCGCAATATCCGCCGACTGCGTCATGCCCATGAGCTGGAACGACGAGAGCTCCACGACGGCAATGTCGCCCGGGTCCATCTCCTCCGCCCGCGGCAGAAGCGGCGTTCCGATGTTGCCGCCGAGCCAGACGGTGTAGCCCGCGTGCTTTAAAATCTCCGAGATGAGCGTGGTCGTTGTCGTCTTGCCGTCTGAGCCCGTTACGGCGATGATTCTGCACGGGCAGACCGCGAAAAACGCCTCCATCTCACTCGTCACCACCGCACCTGCCTCACGCAGCTGTTTGAGCGCCGGAATGTCCGGGTGCATGCCCGGCGTGCGGAAGACGATATCGGCCTGTACACCGTCTAAGTATCCGTCTCCCACATGGAGCGTCGCGCCCAGCTTCTCGAGCTCCAGAACCTCGTCATCCAGCTTTTCGCGCGGGGTCTTGTCGCAGGCCAGAACCGTGAGCCCGCGATCAAGCAGCATGCGAATGAGCGGCCGGTTTGAAACGCCGATGCCGAGCACCGCAATGCGCTTGCCGCGCAAACCATCAAAATATGCAGAAACCTTCTCGTTCATGGTATCTTCCTCTTTTAGCAGATTGTACCTCCATTATATCCGCCATAGAAAAAAATTGCAACTTGTTTGACATTCCGCCAAGAATCAGGTAGAATAACAATGCGACCGGGACGGACAGTCGCGGGGTGCGGCCCAACGGCCGCATCATGAGGAAAGTCCGGGCTCCACAGGGCAAGGATAACGGGTAACGCCCGCCCAGAGCGATCTGAGGAAAAGTGCAACAGAAATATACCGCCTCGTCCTTTATATCAGTTGAGCGACTGAAAACAATGTCTCCCAATTGAGCAAAAACAGCCGGCAAAGCCCCTGCTTTGACGGCAGAGTAGGCGCAACGGAATGTATGAGCTTTGCCTCTTGCGGCGAAGCGAAGGATATGAAGTTTGCGCCGACGAGGTAAGGGTGGAAACGTGCGGTAAGAGCGCACGCATCGGCGTGGAAGCGTCCGTTGCTGTAAACTCTATCCGGAGCAACACCGTCAGTATCATGCCATTGTGTGCGGCAGACTGCCGGAAATTGAGGGAACGATCCATACAAGAATTGGACGTCACCCCACAGATCGTAAGAAAATGGCTGTTGTGAGAGAGGGTGGAAAGGATGCCATTACTCACTATAGGGTACTGCAGCAGTTCGAGAAATATACCTACGTGGAATGTATACTGGAAACCGGCCGGACCCATCAGATCCGTGTACATATGGCAAGTATTGGACACCCCCTTCTCGGAGACGAAATCTATGGAACACCTTCAAAACAGTATAAACTACAGGGACAGTGTCTGCATGCAAAAATCCTTGGATTTTCACATCCTTCCACAGGAAAGTATATTGAAACAGATGCATCACTTCCTGGATATTTTGAGCATTTGCTCACAATCCTTGCATGATCTTTCAGACAATAAACTGGATTTTTTTCGTTTTTTTGATATAATAGAAATAACACTGACAGTGAAAAAAAAGGAGGGTTCCGTATGAATACAGTTATTATGTGTCCTGATATGGAAACTGAAACTATCGTGCTGAATGCTTTGAATG